>Ga0315273_10000648_pt1 | contig 37479 bp, 27 predicted proteins | sample YL17G02_0_MG_FD_205753 | JGI IMG/M metagenome (GOLD analysis project Ga0315273, IMG submission 205753) | Sediment microbial communities from Yellowstone Lake, YNP, Wyoming, USA - YL17G02_0 | ecosystem: Environmental > Aquatic > Freshwater > Lake > Sediment | place: USA: Wyoming | collected...
CACTTCGCGTAATGGGTCTTTTTTCTGTCTCGTCATTTTTATCACCTTCACTGGAGATGTTCCATTCTTTCCCACAACACCTATGTCATTCCTCATACCAAACGACCCACTACCATAAATCTATATATGGCGGGGCTTTTGTTCTCACATAAACAAAAAGATGGCTCGCATAAAAACTTACGCGAACCATCTTTTGAAAATCACCACGACTACGGATTCACGTGCACCGTGTAATCCATCACGTAATCACCGGATTCGTAATCGGCCGTTCCATCGTTGACCTTGCTCGTAAATGTGGCCGTGGTGCTAAGGTGATGCTTGCCAAAGGGAGCGCTTCCTGCACATTAAGGTCGGTTTATGACCTGCTCAGCAACTGCCAACACTACATCCTCGCCGTTGGCCTGCTGCTGGAGAGTTTCGGCGGTGACCGGAACCTTGACGGTGGGTACAACGCCCTTGCCTTCCAAATGGATATTACCCTGTGCGTCTACCGCGCGGCCGATCGTCATCTGAATGATTAGATCTTCCGGCATCAGGAACTGCTCCACGCTTCCCCCCGCGCCATCGCTTGGATACTGTCCAACAATGGTGGCCCGATCATTGATGGTCATGTTGTATGAGAAGAACTCGCAGGCGCTGGCACAGGCCGGCCCGACCATAACAACCACCGGTCCGCTGTATTGAAGTTCAGGCCGCGGTGGGATCATGATAGCTTCATCGCCAGGATCCATGTAGAACTCACCACTGCCCTTGTTATATTGAGCCGTATTGCCAACGATGGTCTCTTTATCAAAGAAATAAGCCGCCATTTGGTCGGCCAGCCAGCCACTGCCGCCACCGTTAACACGCATATCAATGATCACGCCAGGGATCTCGTTATCATTGAAGAACTGGATGGCACGTTCCCAGACCTGGATCGAAAGCACATCGTTATCAAGAAAACTGCTGACCTTGATATACCCGTATCCGCTTGGCAGGACTGTGAACTCGACGGGTAATGACGTGGGCGGCTGGCCCGCATAGAACGATGCAGAACTAAAACTTTTGCGCTCTGCGATGACATCCAAAACGGCAGTCTGCTCACCGCCGTCAGTGTTCTTGAATTTAACTTCAACCTGGCCCTTATCAAGTTTAAAACGGGTTGCATAGCGCAATTGCTGTAAGCGCTTGATGATCGGATTGCTGAACGGCGACGACCATGGAACCGTGGCCTCAACCACCTCGGCAGTTGGCTTGCTGTCCAGTGAGATGATCTCCGCACCCCACTTCATCCCGGCCTTGTCTGCAGGGCCGCCGCTCACGATAAAGTTGGCGATGATCTTACCATCATCGGTTTCCCGCATCCCAAAACCCAGTCCGCCTGCTGTCTCCAGACCGAAATCATCGTTAAGCAAGGACTGGTCAAACCCAATATGGGTATCGGGAATTGACCAGAGAAAATCACGCAGCGCAAGTGAGTAGGTATGCGCGTCCTTGGCTTGTTCAAAACGCGGACGGAACTCTTTGGCTTTGGCATCCCAGTCAATTTTTTTCAGCTCAGTAAAGGCGTACTCATTCTTGAATTTCTCGACCATCTTGTCATACGCGTCGGTATAGGAAAGCTTGGAGAAGTCATCCATCGCGACGTTTTCCGGCTCCAAAAGGTCAATCACCGGCTTCTCTGAGCGGTCAATGCTGAACGGAGTCTGATCCAGATCGATAACCGACCAGCCAGCCGGGACGTCCATGATCGTATCGTCGTCAGTGAACAGCTTTTTGTCCGCCCCGAAGTCCGATGGGAATTGTTGTTTGTCATTCGGAGCATAAATCAGATACTTGCCCCCGAATACTTCAAGGTAGAAATCGCGGTCGTCACTGACCTTGGTCGAGGCGTAAGCCGATGACCATCCGCCGCCGCCCTGATCGCGACGTTCCAAGTATGGGTCACCCCAGGTATTGGTCCAATAGGCCACAGCAAAGATCATTACGCCTGTGTCTTTATTGCCATCGTTGTCCACGTCATTCAATGTGCCGTTCGGCTCGGCAGGCAGCGCCAGGCTGTAAGTGAAAGGCGAGGTGTAAAAATCCGATGTGATCTCGCCGAGGACCTGTGACTCAGGTGGAATCACGAACTTACGGTCGCGTTTCACAAAACCACCCTGATCTTCAAGGATAATTATCGGTTGAGCAACGCCGTCGGTAAAGAAAGCGTTGGTGTAAGCCACCTGTCCGGTGACGATCTTTGTTCCACCTTCTTGAGCGGCCTCCGAGGTGGCCTCCGGAGTGGCAGTCTGACCCGTTGGAGCGCAAGCTGATGCCAGCATTCCAAGGATCATGAGTAGGGCGAGCGTTTGAAATAGTTTATGTTTCATCTTTTACCTCCAAAAATTCTTGCTATTATAATTCACCGGCTTACAAATTGGAAACTTTTACGGCTCCCAGAAAAATTGCATAATGGCGTAGATAAACGGTTTCCCATTGACATATTCCATGCCAATTACCCATGTGCGCCAATCGAGACTGCCATTGGCTTGTGTGCCTGCGAAGAAAGCGGAATAGTAGGCACCTTGATAAGGCCAGAATATGTTATAAGCCGCGCCGCCAGCCTGGATGTTGTTACACTTCAACGTGTAAGTTTGACCAAAGACTTCTAATAGATCAGGCACGATCAATTCATGGAATGAACCAACTGCATCCAAGCCGCTGCCGGGGGCATTGCCCCAATTAACTTGATAGGTTGTTTCAAATAAAAACCCGGCATGTTCCTGATCGTAGTTCACCACTTTGCCATTACGGAAGTAACGCACGTCCATGCCGTGCGTTGGGCTGACAAGCGAACCCAAGAGCGCGCCATCCGATGTCAGAATGGCAGTCTTGAAAGAAGCCAACAGAGTCGTTGCTTGCGGATCGGTGCAAATATCCAAACTTGCAGGGATGGCCGTCGCGGGAATGGGAGAAGGGACCGCGGTAAAAGGGTTCGGCGCGGTGGTTGGCGGGACCTGAGTCACAGCGGGGGGGATGGTTTGGGTAACTGTGGCAGGCACAGGCGTGGAAGGCAGCGGAGTGCCATCCGTCGGCAATGTGCAGGCTGTAAGTGTCAAGACGATCCATGAAACAAGTACGAGCCGATTTATCATTCTTTCTCCAAGAATTTTTGGCTGCGATGGCCGCGCAGAAGCCGAGAGCATCGTTGACCATCAACACGATGGATCAATTATAAAAAATAGTGTGCGCGCACCATGCAGTAATGATATTCTTCATCATACCATGAGCCGGCTCATTCCAAAATATTAAGTTGTCTTAAAAGGTTGACAAACAACGCGCTTTGCATATAATCAGGAAAAATATATACAAGGCTGTGAAGAGGACGAGTACGCGTTGAACGACGGCTCAGAGAACAGGTGAAGTGGTGAAAGCCTGCCCGTGATGACAACGCTGAATGGACCTTGGAGCCACAAGATGAACAGACGGAACAAGTCCAAGTAGGCTGTGTCGGGATGCTCCCGTTATAGGGCTAGGGTATATCTCATTGGAGCGTACCTGAAAAAGTGAGGCTGGCTTTTCCCGTTGCATCATAACGGGAATTTTTGTTAAAAAGCATAGGTCAGCCTAAGCTGGGTGGCACCACGGATGCAAGAGCATTCGTCCCTTTTTGGGATGAATGCTCTTTTTTATTTCATCCCTCTCACCTCAACCCACCCTGCCCCTTTACAGCAGGGAAATAAAAAGGAGAAGAAGATGGAAACGATCAACGAAACAGGCGAAACAAAACAGGTCGAGCATGCGCACATGCAAGAGCAAATATCTCTGCCAGTGGAAGACAGGTCCCTACCAGCCGAGCAAGTACTGACACAACAGGCAGAGCAGGAAAACTGCCCATCACTGTTTGTGCCATAGGAGGCGCGATGTTTCAAATCACTTTTCACCCGCCTTGAAGAATTGTTTGATTTACGATTTGCGATTGGTGGTCGAGTAGCCCGAATGCTTTTAGAGGGCGTATAGAGACCACGATTTACGATTTACATAAATTTTCATATAACATATAAGGAGAACATCATGTCTGACCAAACCCGCTTTACATTGAACGAAACGGACCTGCCAAAGTTTTGGTACAACATCAATGCAGATAGTCCGATTCCATCGACCCCTGTCCTGCATCCCGGTACGTTGGAGCCTGTCACCCCGGATTTCCTATCTGTACTCTTCCCGATGGAATTGATCATGCAGGAGATCAGCACCGAACGTTTTATACAGATCCCTGAAGAAGTGCGCGAGATCTATAAGCTTTACCGCCCCACGCCGCTGATGCGCGCCCGCCGTTTGGAAAAGACGCTCGGCACACCGGCGCATATTTATTACAAGAACGAAAGCGTCTCACCTGCCGGAAGCCATAAACCCAACACTGCTATTGCCCAGGCCTTCTACAACAAGGCCGCCGGGACAAAAGCCCTCACTACAGAAACAGGCGCGGGACAATGGGGGTCAGCGCTTGCGTTTGCCTGTAATGTATTTGACCTTGAGCTTGAGGTTTACATGGTCAAAATCTCGTACAACCAAAAGCCTTATCGCCGCATTATGATAGAAACGTATGGTTCGCAGGTTTTTGCCAGCCCTACAGATCGCACGAACTTTGGCCGCTCGGTGCTGGCTGAGAATCCCAATAACCCGGGGTCACTCGGCATTGCCATCTCAGAAGCTGTGGAAGTTGCGGCTACATCCAACGGCGCGAAGAAATATTCTCTCGGCTCGGTTCTAAATCACGTGCTTTTACACCAGTCCGTAATCGGGGAAGAAGCCTTGAAGCAAATGGATCTGGCTAACGAATATCCCGATGTGGTAATCGGTTGTGTAGGCGGCGGCTCGAATTTCGCGGGTATTGCCTATCCCTTCCTGCGCGAGAACTTAAAGAATGGCAGGCGCACCCGTCTCCTAGCAGTTGAACCCACTGCAACGCCTTCGCTCACAAAAGGTGTATACACCTTTGATTACGGCGATACGGCAAAGATGGCGCCCGTTGTAAAAATGCATACGCTTGGTCACGATTTTATTCCGCCATCCATTCACGCAGGCGGATTGCGTTATCACGGCATGGCCCCCAGCATCTGTGCCCTGTACGATGCAGGCCTTATTGATGCAGTAGCCGTTAAGCAAATAGCTACGTTTGAAGCCGCCATGCAATTCGCTCGCGCGGAAGGTATCATCCCGGCGCCGGAATCAGCGCATGCGATCCGCGCCGCAATAGACGAAGCGCTTGATGCAAAGGCCAAAGGTGAAAAACGTGTGATCCTGTTCAATCTCTCCGGTCATGGTCATTTTGATCTGCCCTCATACGAATCTTATTACAACGGCAAACTCGAAGATTATGAATATCCTGCTGAGGCTGTGCAAGATGCAATGACAAGATTGCCACAAGTATTACTCCCCGTGTAAAAAACGATCACCCCTAACAAAAACCCGGCTCGCAAGAGTCGGGCTTTTTGTTGGGTTCTTTAGGAATTGCCGTGATGCGTAGGTCGAACGGCAATCCGGCTTACTTTGATTCGGCTTCGCCAAAAGCCATTACCACAATGTGCTGGTTCAAAAAGCGCGGGGCCAGATCACCATTGGGCACCACCTGGCCCAATGTATACCCGCCTGCAATAGGAACTTTGTTGTCGAGGATTTCCTGCACGGCGGCAATCTCCGCGCCCGGGTTGGCCTTGAGCAACATTTGCCAGGCCATATCCACCAGCACCAATACAAAAGCAGGTTTTGCGTTGCCAAGTTGCATGAGAGCCTGTTGCGTGGCTTGTTGTGCGGCACGGTCACAGGCCGCGCGGCTGCCTACCAACAAATATGCATCCACACCATCGCGAATAGCGGCATTCATGCGAAAGCTTCCATCTGCTTCCACGCGGATGGGCGCGCGTATAACCAGGTCATCGCCTTGTTCCACGCCGAGGGGATATAGGCGTGCCAGATAGTTCAGTGGCGGAAAGGCCCAGTCACGCGCGGCATAGCCAAAGAGCTGGGCATATGTTTCAGATGCCGGGCGGCCGTCCAGCGTCCTCAACCAGAAGCCGCGCGAACGCGTCACTCGAAACTGACTCCCTACCGGGTCCCAGCCGTGAGCGGAGCCAATCCCCACGCGAATGTTACCGCGCATGAAAAGCGCGGCCAGCGCGCCGGAACCAGATTGATTTCCAGCGATCTGATAATTATTGCCAGTGTGCAGGTCGCCGCCGGAAAGCACGCCCATCAAAGGATAAGTCCTGCCAACCATCATGGCGCATAATTGTTCGGCATCGCCATTGAAACCGTCGGCGAAGAACAACATACCATGCGGTTCTTCGCGGCCCATGGAGAGTTGCATTAACTTGGTGCCGATTTCACGTCCGCTCTGGGCATAGCCGGGCAGCCAGTGTGCATCTGCCTGAAAATCGCCGCTGAATAAAATAATGATCACTGAATTAGTGTGCAGGCCTGTGGCGCTTAAACTGGCCGGGGTACTAAGGCCGATCAGCGGCACATCGCCTAAAAGACTCGCGACCCCGTTGGCCACATCGCGCGCTTGATATTGATATGAGGCAATCAAGATTCCCATGTTCGGCGAGGCGGCGCCCATCTTATTAAGAGCTTGATGCGTGGCCTGTAACCCGGCCTGACGGCCATCCAACTCCTGGGTTTCACCAATAGATACTATTAATGTCATAAGAATCACCCTTCTGCTACGGGGATTGTGAAGTGAAAGGTTGTCCCATTGCGAAACTCACTTTCAAACCAGATTTTCCCGCCCTGCATTTCCACCAGGCTTTTGGTTATATTCAAACCCAGACCTGTACCTGGCGCTTCGCGTGCTTTTGAATCTTCAGAACGGAAAAATTTCTGGAATATCTTTTGCTGATCTTCCACGCTAATGCCAATTCCCGAATCTTTCACAGAGATGTGCACGACGCGCGCGGCGCCTTCACTTTCCCATTGATTGTCAACCGCTTCCGCGCCGACTATGATTAATCCGCCCTCAGGCGTGTACTTGTTGGCATTGCTCACCAGATTGGTTAAAACCTGTCCCACACGCGTGCCATCTGCCCAAATACTGGGGAGTTGTTCCATAGCCTCTATTGAAATCTCTTGTTTTTTATCTTCAATTTGACGTTTGGTCGAACGGATGACGTCATCAAGCAGTTCCTCCACTTTTGTGGCTTTAAACTCAAGCCTGAGACGTCCCGCTTCGATCTTGGAATTATCGTTGAGATCGGAAACCAGCGTGGACATTCGCTCGACGTTGGAGCGGATCGTTTTCAAGAAGTTGGCCTGCATATCGCTGATCTGGCCGACTTTGCCGCCCGCGAGCAATTCCGTATAACCTTTGATGGAAGTCATTGGGTTCTTTAATTCATGCGCTACAAACGAAACGAAATCGCTCTTGGCTATATTTGCGCGTTGCACTTCGCTATACAATTGCGCGTTCGAGATGGCAATGGCGGCATGGTCGCTCAAACGATTTAGGAAGGGTGCTTCCTTTTCCTGCGTATCAATACTGCTCTCCAGCATCAACAAACCGATAACTTGTAATTCGCGGCGAATGGGCACAACAAATTGAGAGATAGACGATGTCAAAATGCCAGACCCGCTCCCAGGCCCAAAAACGATACGCTGGGGTTGTCCGCTTTCTATGGCCGCCTGCATGGAGGGCAATTCGATTTTCATCGTGTGATCAGAAAGAGTCGCCATATAATCTTCATAGCCTTGGGAAGCCATGATCTGTAACCAGCTTTCACTGAGCATACCGATCAAACCGGCTTCAGCTCTTGATTGGCGCATGGCCCATTCGAGCGTGATGCGCATGGCACGGTCTATTTCAAGGCTGGCATTAAGTTCGCGGTCAATGCGTTGCATGACCGAGAGCTCTTCCACACGCGCGGCAAGTTCCTGATCTGTCAATGCAAAAAGACGCGCGTTCTCAATGGCGACTGCCGCCTGACCGGCAAAGGCACTCAGCAGGTTTTGGTCATCTTCGACAAACGGCAAGCCATCACGGCGATTGAGAACTTCAACAACACCGATCACGCGATCTTTGGCCTCGAGGGGCATGGCCATTAATGCACGCGTCACAAAACCTGTTTGCTTGTCTGTTCCAGAGAAGCGACCCAATGAACCCTGGGCGTTGTTTTCGATGACGGGTCCGCGCTTAGTGACGGCACGTCCCACAATGCCGCTACCGGGCGGCAGGCGTTTTCCAAGCAAATCTTTTGCTACAGGCCCGGCTGTAACTTTGAATACGAGTTCGTCTGTTTGTTCATCAATCAGAAAGAGACTGCCGGCTTCACAGTTCAAAATTCCCACCGCGTTCTCTAAAATGTTTTGAAGCAGAGGTTCCAATTCTATGGTGGAGGTTAACTGTCGGGTAACTTCATTCAATGTGGAGAGTTGATGTGCGCGTTGTTGGGTTTCCTGCAATAAACGCGCTTTGACAATGGCGCCTGCTGTTTGGTCTGCAATGGCATGCAAAAGGTCAAGTTGTACGCGTGTGTAGGCTGTGGAGCTATCCGCGTTGCCAACACTTAATGAACCGATTGATTCGGCACCTGCATTGAGCGGCACACCCATCCAGGCGTAAACACCTTCAAGGTTGGGAGCGATATTGCGGGCCTGAGCTTCACGTCCATAATCCTGCGTGAGGATAGGACGACCTTTACGAATAACCTCGGTCCCTAAACCTGTATTAGGTGGAAATGGAATGTTCTCGCGTCCATGCAGGCGTTCCTCATTTTCTACACAGAAACCATAATAGTAAAAATCATTTGCTTTATTATGCAGCGTGATGTGAAAATGTGAGGTGGGGATGATCTGCGCGGTCTGGGCATAGATGAGTTCAAGCACATCATCAAAGGTTAATGTAATGTTCACACCCTGCGATACGCGCGCCAGGGCGTTCATTTCCTGTACGCGACGCTCAAGGTTGGCAATGGTCTGTACGCGCTCAATAGCCAGAGATGCCTGGTCGCTAATACTTTCAAGAAAGCTCAGGTCCTGGGGCGTATATGGTTGACCTGAAAGGCGCGGTCCAAGTGCAAGCCAACCTGTGGGAATTTCCTTCCCCGGTAATGCCAGGAATAAGCGCGCACCAAGCAGGGTAAGCCGGGATTGTTCCGGTTTTAGACTCTCCGGCATGGATGCGCCATCAAGATAAAGTGGCAGTTTTTCTTTGGCAAAATAGCGCGCTAATGGACTCGCCGTCCCAAAACGAATATCACTACTTGAGCGGCCTCGTTCGGTAGCTAACGCCGCGAACTGATCGTTGAGTGGGTCATATGTGTAGATGTGAACCCGGTCAGGGCTTAGCGTGGATGCGATCTGTTGTCGCAAGATGGCACCAATACTGCCAAGATCCAATACGGTCGTTAGTTGATGGCTGAAATCTCTCAAACGTTCTGTGTACGCACGCTGACCGCGGAAAAAGATGCCATCAATCAATCTTTGCAAGTTCGCGCGAATCGTATCAAACAAAAGCGCTATTAAGAAAAAGGATACCCCTACCCAAATAGGACTATTAGCTGGTATGACACTGGCAAATATAAGTCCCAAGCCAGTGACCAACAGAGCGTAACCGACAACGATTACTACCACGAACACCGCATAGATCAGGCCACGTCGAATCCAATCATCAGAACGCAAGAAGCGAAAGCGCATGATGGTGTAGGCAACAACCAGGGGAAACAACAATATTGGCAGGAACAAATAGGGAGAAAAATTCAGCGGTCGAATGAAGCTGGCTAAAAGCCATATTAGCAAGGGACCAAAAGATATTGATGTTCCCCACAGGATCATACGCGCCTGTGTTTTCACCACCGGGGAATGAGCATAAAGGCTATGGTATAAGTTTGAAAAAATATAAAACAGCGCGGATACGGCAACAAATATATAAATATATTGCCAGTTCCTTATATATGCAGTAGGTTTTTCAAAGTTATACAAATTGGGAAAAGTCAGAAAAACCAGAGCCAGCCCCAAGATCAGGCCCGTCCATCTTAAATAGGGGCGTTCCAAGGTAACCCGAAGTTCCTGAGGAAAAGATAATGCAAGCGTAACCAGCGCACCGCCGGCCACCCCGGCACTAAGGGTCCAAATATATGTAACTGCATGGGTAGTGTACACATCAAAGGTGGAACTGATGACAATGGCAAGTGAGGATGTAAAAAGTGAAAAAGCGCGTCCGGCTGTTTCTGTTCGACGCAAGCCAAATATCCACCAGCTTACAACCAGGAATAGAAAACCCAGGATGGACGGTATTACAAAATAAGTGGAGCGGTCAGATGACGGGAACTTCTGCAAGGTTACAGCTGACACGCGCTCGTGCCCATCTTCAGAGCGCACGGTTACAGATACCGATTCGCCGGGGAAATATTTTTGCAGGATATCCTGCATTTGCAAGCTATTTGTTACCGGGTTGTCGTTGATCTTGACGAGTTGGTCCCCAAGTTTTACTTCTTCAAATAATTCCCAGGCCGCTGAAGGCTCGGTTGGTCCCACCCCATTGAAGACCATGCTATGTTCCACGAAAGCGCCCAGGAACGGCATTTGAACCCAGCGCATTCCCAGGTAAATACTGATCATAAAGACAACCACTGCCAAGATTTGATAAATAAATACTATCCATTGCAGGGTTTGATTAATGATGGTGTTATAGCGTTGAAAATTTTGTTTCATGGTTATGGCCTGCATTGTACACTACAACGTCTAGCCGGTAATATAGTACTTTCATAACAAACAGAAAAGGCGGCAAATACCGCCCTTTCTACTGATGGGTGAAAGCCGAATTAAATATCGAGGTTGCGGACAGCTTTGGCATGGGTCTGGATAAACCGTCGGCGTGGATCAACTGCATCGCCCATGAGCATGTCAAAGGTCCGATCGGATTCGGCCGCGTCCTCCACTGTGACGAGTAGCAGAGTCCGATTTTCCGGGTTCATCGTCGTCTCCCAAAGCTGGACCGGGTTCATTTCGCCGAGGCCTTTATAACGCTGAATCCCAACCTTATCGCCGCCACCAAGTTCTTTAAACGCTTTGTCTTTTTCTTTGTCGCTGTAAAAATACTTGACTTGATTTTTGTATGCCATGCGATATAGCGGCGGCTGGGCAATATACAGGTGTCCATCGTCAATCAACTGCGGCATATAGCGAAAGAAGAAGGTCAACAATAGCGTGCGAATATGACTGCCGTCTACATCCGCATCGGTCATAATGATCACGCGCCCATAACGCAAGCCTTCGAGATCAAAGTTATCACCAATGCCAGTGCCTAACGCAGAGATGAGCGCGCGCACTTCATTGTTGCCTAATATCTTATCAAGGCGGGCACGCTCGGTATTGAGGATCTTGCCGCGTAAAGGCAGGATTGCCTGAAAGTGGCGGTCACGGCCTTGCTTGGCTGAGCCGCCTGCCGAGTCACCTTCTACAATATAAAGCTCGGTCTTGGATGAATCGCGTTCAGAACAATCTGCAAGCTTGCCGGGCAGTGTCAGACTTTCCAAAGCAGATTTGCGGATCACAAGGTCGCGCGCTTTGCGAGCGGCATCACGCGCCCGCGCTGATGTAAGGCATTTCGCAATGATCGCTTTGGCGGCTTGCGGATTCTCTTCCAGAAATGTGCCGACGACTTCAGCCACAGCTTGTGTAACATACGTCTGCACTTCGGGGTTCATGAGCTTGACTTTTGTCTGCGATTCAAACTGCGGGTCCGGGTGTTTAATGGAGACGATACCGGTCAAACCTTCGCGCGTATCATCGCCGGAGAAATTCGGGTCGGCATCCTTGAGCAAGCCATTCTTACGCGCGTAGTCATTGACCACACGCGTAAGTGAGGAACGCAGCCCGGTCAGATGTGTGCCGCCGTCAATGGTATTGATCGTGTTGGCAAATGAGTAAACAGACTCGTTATAAGAATCCGTGTACTGGATGGCGGCTTCAATGCCGATGCCTTCAAATTCCTTTTCCACATGCACCACAGGATGAAGGGTTTCGCGATTGCGATTCAAATAGCGGACGAACGATGTAATACCGCCTTCAAAATAAAACGTCATCTGACGCTCGGTGCGTTCATCCAAAAAGTGGATCGTGACACCCCGCGTGACAAATGCCATTTCACGGAAACGCTGGACTAACGCATCAAAGCGGTATTCCATCTCTTCCTTGAAGATCTGCGGGTCATATTTGAACGTCACCTTGGTGCCCGTTTCATTAGCCTTTGCCTTGCCGATAACTTTGACCGGAGCCTTCGGATAACCGCGCTCGTAACGTTGGAAATGCACGCCACCTTCGCGGCGCACTTCCACTTCACACCACTCAGAAAGCGCGTTGACCGCGCTCACGCCCACGCCGTGCAAACCGCCAGACACCTTATATCCGCCGCCGCCGAACTTACCGCCTGCGTGCAAAGTGGTCATAACAACTTCCAACGCAGATTTCTTCATGGTTGGGTGAATGCCAACCGGAATGCCACGCCCGTCATCCTGCACTGAAACACTCGAGTCGGCTTGAATCGTAATATCTATGCGCGTACATGAGCCGGCCAATGCTTCGTCAATCGCATTGTCCACTACCTCGTAGACGAGATGATGCAAAGCCTTAACGTCCGTACCACCCACATACATGCCCGGGCGTTTACGAACAGCTTCAAGTCCTTCCAGGACTTGAATACTTCCAGCATCGTATTTAGTATTCGTCTGAGCCACAAAAACCTCCGAATATCTTGCATATACAGGAAACCCTGCATATGAGTAAATAAAGTTACGCCTGTCGCGTAGTTGCCTTGGTCTTGAAGCGATCCAACGCGACTTCAAGCCAGGCGTTCATGTCACGATAATAAATAAAACTCGCGGCCAGCAACGCGGTGGTGACAAAAGCATGCCCAAAGATGCCCACTAACATCATCCATGAATCTTCAGGTGGCACACTCCATAGAAAATTTAATCCAATACCGAGCAGGAATGCACTTAATACGAACATACTGCTGGTAGGCAATGTAAAACGCGCCATGCGCAAACCATTCACAATGGAAACCAGCGCGTTCTGCTTTTTTACAAAAATACCATGTGGAGAGAAGAACAAAGGCACCAGCAACCACATCGAAAGAAAACCCAGAAACAAAAGCACACCCTGCGCCAGCGACGAACTCAAAGCAAACAGGAGATATATGACCAACATCACAGGCATACCCAGGAGAAATGAAACAACCACCCACACAAACGAGAAGAATGCCGTTTGAAGCACAGCCTGTACTGAGCGAATACGGTCATCTTTCGCAGGGGTTACAATGGCTGATACCCAGTAAAAAAACAACCCGCCGCCAAGCCATCCCGCCAGGGTAAGCCCGAGCAAGTTAGAGAGCAAACTTGTCGCTGTATTCACCTGCCAAACCGTTGTCCCACCGAACGGGGTTTCCAAAGGCATTCGCCCGGTCATCAAACTGAAAATACCGATCGGGAATGTACGCAACATGCTAAACAGATTAAATCCGTGAAAAAGAGTGCCATATATTTTCAGCGCATTATCAATATCTGCCACAGGCACACCACCTGCCCCAGCTATCTTGCTAAAATCTGCCAGGATCGGCTTAAAGAATTCCTCCAGGCTCAGGTGCGGACCCAACCACAGCCAGAGATCCAAAGCCAAAGGCAATAGAATGACCATGAAATGTGATGCGATCGCATCAAACCCCGCCCTTAATGAACCGACTACGCCCGGAGGTGGCGGCAGAGATTCAAGAGTAGACGTATCCATAACCATATGATTCTACCATACCGTGCTTGCGTTCTCGCTTCCGCACAGGTACAATCCAAACCATGATCGAGGAAGGCAAATCCCCACTAACAGACCGCATCGGCATGTTAACCGCGGTCATATTGCTTGCATATGCTGTAGCGCGCATCGTCCACACCCCCGAGTTGGCTCTTACCATCTCGTTACCCGGATTCTACTTCGTTTACCCTCTTAGTATTGGCACAGCCATTTCCGTTATGGCGGCGGGACTGACCGCCACAGGCATGGACTGGATCATCCGTAGTCACCCTGCACTCGAAAAAAAGCCGACTACTGAACATTGGATGTTGCCCACTCTAACGGCGTTCATCATCGGCGCGCCTCTGTCCATTTTGCCAAATGGCGTGATCTGGTGGCTGGGCTTTGCGTTTGGAGCCGTTCTCCTGGCGCTGGTCTTCATGGCAGAATATGTTGTAGTAGATCCCACCGCCGGCAACTACGCCATAGCAAGAGCCGGTCTTACATCCCTTTCATATGCGCTCTTCTTTATCCTCGTCATATCACTACGGCTTGCAGAACTGCGCCTTTTCTTATTATTACCCGTGCTCCTGCTCACCGCAGGCTTGATCAGCCTGCGCATTTTGCATCTCGACGGCACCGATCGCTGGGACTTTCCCTGGGCGATCGGCATCGGTATTATTTCCGTTCAACTCGGCGCTGGTTTACATTACTGGCCGCTTACCCTCATTCAATATGGGCTTGCCCTCACCGGCCCGCTTTACGCTCTCACTATGCTTTCAACAAACATCACAGAAGGCATCCCCATTCGGCGCGCCACCACCACCCCAGGCATTATCCTTACGCTGGCATGGGTCACAGCAATCTTTCTGCATTGAACAAAAAGTTAAGACTCACGCGCGAGCATTGGCTGACCATGCAACGCTACATGAATAAACATGCGCCGCTTGAAGCCTGTGGTCTATTAGCCGGAAAAAACAATACGGTGCAGGCCGTGCTTGAGATCAGGAATCAGGCCCAAAGTCCCGTACGATTCGTGATGGATCCGCACGAACAGTTGACAGCTTTCAATTGGATCGACTCAAACGAACTCGACCTGTTAGCCATCTTCCATTCGCATCCCGCGGGACCCGAAGCTGTTTCCGAGACTGACATCGCAGAGGCCGCTTATGCTGTTGTGCACATCGTTTGCTCCCGAAAAAATGGAAAATGGCGGGCGCGCGGCTTTTGGATCGAAGACGGGCAAGCCTCTGAAGTCACCTTGCAGATCGTTTACTCTCGCGACCAAGTCCCCCCTGCCGTGTTCCTTATATAGACTAATCTCAGAAAGGTTAAAAATGCAAATCGTATTTGCAATAGGGGTGATTATTTTAGGTTATATTCTTGGCTCGATCCCTTTTGGCCTGCTGATCGTCAAAATCAGAACCGGCAAGGATATTCGTGATGTTGAAAGTGGGCGCACAGGCGGAACAAACGCCATGCGCGCCGCTGGCTTTTGGGCCGGAATTTTCACAGCCATCATGGATGTTTTGAAGGGAGCAGTTGCGGTATGGATAGCTCAGGCGATCATACCGGAAAATCATCTGACGCATGTGTTGGCCGCCATCGGCGCGATCATCGGACATAACTATTCCATATTCCTGCCCGAACAGGATGAGGATGGGAAGTTCGTGCGTTTACGCGGTGGTGCGGGTGGTGCCCCAACCGTCGGCGGAGCGCTGGGATTATGGGCTCCATCGGTTTTTATCATCGTCACGCTGGGAGCATTGACCTTTTTTTCAGTTGGCATCGCCTCCATCGTCACTATGAGCGTGGCATTATTTGCCTTGATTATCTTTTTGGTGCGCGCCTATCTTGGCTTGGCACCCTGGGCGGATGTGCTTTATGGGGTTGTGGCGCTGGTTTTATTGGTATGGGCACTGCGCCCCAATATCCAAAAATTACTGGCCGGTAATGAACGTGTAATTAAATATAGCCTGTATGGAAAAATAAAAGAAAGACGCGAGCAGGTACAAACAAAGTAAGATAACAAGAGCCCGTCACTGTTGAAGTAACGGGCTCTTATTATTACGCTTCGCCTTGTTCTTTTTCCAATAAACTACGCATGTTCCGCTCATGCAGAGTCAGAGCCAGCCCACCCAAATTCACACGGCTTTTTCCAAAATCCTCGATCCTCATGGATTCTAAAAACTCATCCGAATTTCTGCGACGCGCGGCCGCCTTGATCGTCTTCTTAATGGTAGTGAGGTAGTTTAAGTTCTCCCTGACCGCCGCATCTATTTCACCACGCAGAATAATATCGCCATGTCCTTGAACGATATTCTCAAGGCCCATGCGCCCGATCTTTTTCGTGGATGCTATCATATCGTCTATATTGCCATCCACAACATAAGGTAAAGGCATGAACGCATCACCGGCAAACAGCACGCGATCTTCCTCCACCATAATTGCAATGCCATCATCACTATGACCAAAGGTGGGAAAGATGTTAAGGTTTTTCTTACCCACGCGTAAATTAAATTCACCCGAGTCGAAAGTCATATGAGGCAAAATGATCTTCACCTGGCGCACGTTTGCGTTCTGTTTTCGAGCGGCTTCCAAAGACGGTATACCGCGCTCCTCCAGCAGGTCACGGCAACGAGCGTGAGAAATGATCGTCGCTCCGGGAAAGAAACAGTTTCCCCAGGCATGGTCCGCGTGATAATGTGTATTGATCACATAACGTATAGGCACGCCGAGATCATGTTCAATGAACTCGCGCATCCCCAGCGTCTCATCTGGCAGGGCCAGCGTATCTATCACCACGGCCCATTGCGGCCCCGCTATCACCCCAGCGGTTACTTGAGCATAGACCTCACTTTGGAACCAAAAAACATTCTCAGAAACACGTTCACGATGCATATAGTATCCTTAATATTTTTTACTACCATAGCACAAATGGAGATTAATTACAAGTTGTATAGACATATTTTTGCATCAATACTGTAATTAATGACACTGTAGATGGCTTGCTTACAAAACCTGACCGTGATAGACTTAATAAAGAATGAGCACAAATCTACTCGTAATAACTCCCACTGTAAGTTTGGGGGAAATGCTCCGCAAAACACTGGAACCAAGCGGAGCATATCGTGTTTATGTTGTTCACACAAAATCTGAAGCAATTGTGAGCGCAGATGAAGAAAACTGCTCGCTCGTTTTTCTTGATCTCGAATTGGGCGAATACTGGGTAAATGAGATCGGGCAGGCCCTGCGCACCATTCGCCCCAATATAAACCTGTTCATATTGTGCGATAATGAAACTCCCCCTGCGCTGGATGCCATCCGACCATGGACGCTGATCCGCAAACCATTCTATCTCCCCGATGTTTTGAATTTGCTTGCCAACCCACAGGCAAGCCAGGCTGAATCACAACCCAACTTAGCCTGGCTATCAGATCCCACCAAAGCCGCACAACATCTTACACGCATTACACTCGGATCTTCTGCTCAAGCCGCACTCATCACGCGTAAGAACGACCTCTGGGCTTATGCAGGCGGCCTCTCACAAGCCGCGGCAAAAGAGGTAGCTCAAACCGTCACCCGCAATTGGGACGGTCAAAAAGGCTCAGACCTTTTACGCTTCATTCGTCTCACAAGCACCAAAGCCGAACACATGCTGTATGCCACACGTCTCGCAACGGATGTGGTGCTTGCCATGGTTTTCGATGCCGAAACACCCTTTAGCACGATCCGTTCACAGGCGAGTCAACTGGTCACATCGCTTGAGGAAGAAAAAGCCAATTCACAAAAAACCAAGCTGGCATCCAAAATCAAGCAAGAATTTCCTGCTGAACAAACCGAAGAAATGGATGATGAGGATGATGGCCTTGAGATACCACAGATCTCAAACATCCTCTCAGATGTTCCCTCCCCCAACCCAAGAAACGAATGGCGGCTGGAAAATAGGGTGCCGCGCCAGCCCGAGCCTTTTTCCTCCCCTGACCAAACGCGACAGTCCGCGCCGCTTTCACGTGCCAGCGTCTTTAGCCGCGAAGCATCACCTCCCGTGCCACTGAAAGCGTTGTTAGTACCAAATCAACAAGCAAGCCTGGATCAAGCCGCGTCGCCTTCTCAATCTATGCTGGGTGAAATTGATGTAACCGCGCCATCCAAACCGAGTGCGCGCCCTGAAACACCTGTCAAACAACCTGAACCCGGAGAAGTAGCCGAGACCAAACCAAGCCGCACCACTGCGGCCGCCCGCAGTCTCAAACTTGAACCGATCACAGCCGGGCTTTATCACCTCACCTACGCTTGTTTATTAGTGCCGCGCTTCACATCGCATTATCTAACAGGCGATCTTGCAGATCACATGTCTGAATGGCTGCCGAGTATTTGCATTGCCTTTGGCTGGCGGCTCGAACATATTTCAATAAGGCCTGAATATTTGCAATGGGTTGTGAACGTTCAGCCCAACACATCGCCTGGACAGCTCATGCGCCTCATGCGCCAGCAGACTTCAGAAAAAATCTTTACGGAATTCCCTCGCCTGAAGAAAGAAAATCCATCCGGCGATTTCTGGGCGGCAGGGTATCTCATCATGGGCGGTAACCATCCTCACCCGCCGCAGCTTGTAAAGGATTATATTCGCGAGACTCGCGAACGGCAGGGACAGGATAATTCCAAAAACCGCTAAATAAAAACTGATGTAAGAAGAGCGCAGAGTATAATTGCTCTGCGCTCTTCTTAATTTACCTACCTATAGGAATTGGAAACTCCCATGCCTCCTACTCTTTACTTAATTGATGGACACGCCCTGGCCTACCGCATGTACTTTGCATTGACGAGCGGCGGCGCTTCCAATCAAAGCTGGCAAACATCCAAAGGCGAGTCAACCGCTGGTATTTACGGCTTCGCGCGCGAACTGATGCGCATTCTCGAACAGGAAAAACCTGAATACATTGCAGTGGCATTTGATACCGGAAAAACTTTCCGCGATCAACTCTTTCCTGCATACAAAGCCACGCGCGCAAAAATGCCCGATGACCTGCGTCCGCAGATCGAACGCATTCGCCAGATGGTGGACGCATTCAACATTCCTCGGCTTGAAATGGAAAACTACGAAGCGGACGATGTACTCGGCTCGGTAGCACGCAGTATAGCCGAACAGGGCTTCGGTGTAAAAATAATCACCGGCGACCGGGACCTCTTACAACTTGTCAACGAAAGGACCACTGTCTATCTCGCGGGTGACGACCAGGACTACATAACAAATGAAGATGTGATCAAAAAACTGGGCGTGCGCCCCAATCAAGTTGTGGATTACAAAGCCATCGTCGGCGATAAATCGGACAACATCCCCGGTGTGCCCGGCGTCGGTGAAAAGACAGCGGTATCCTTGCTCGAGAAGTATGGCACGCTCGACAACATTTATAAGAATATTGATCAAATTGAGAACCGCTGGAAGATAAAACTGGAAGCAGGCAAAGACTCGGCTTACCTAAGTTACGATCTGGCAAAGATCCATACTGATCTGGACATCAAGCTCAATCTTGAAGATGCCAGGTCTCATGACTTTGACGCGGCGAAGATAGAGGCGTTCTTCAAAGAACTCGAATTCCGCACGCTGATCAAGGCCCTGGAAAAACTGACAGGCAATGCGTCGGCGCCCGAGCCGGTTTCGAAGGTGGGACAACTGTCCATGTTCGTGAACGAAACGCAAATGGTTTACGCACCGAAGACAACAACCAGCATCGAAGTCAGGATCGTGGATACAACCGAAAAATTAAATGCTTTGGTGGAAGAGCTTGGCAAAGCCAAAGTCATCTCGTTTGATACGGAAACAACATCCACCGAAGAAATGCAAGCGGACATCGTCGGTATATCACTGGCAATAAAAGCAGGTGAAGGTTATTACATCCCCGTGGGACATAGTGTCGGAATCAACCTGCCTTTGGAGCAGGTGATCTCTGCTTTGCAAAAACCTCTGACTGACCCAAAGATCGGCAAAGTGGCACATAACGCAAAATATGATTACATCGTGCTGGCAAAACACGGATTAAAAGTCTTGCCAATTACATTTGATACGATGATTGCCGAGTTTGTGATAGATCCATCCTCACGCAATCTTGGATTGAAAAATTTAGCCTTCGTGCGCCTGGGCGAAGAGATGACTCACATCGAGGAGTTGATCGGCAAAGGTAAGAGGCGGATCAGCATGGCGGAAGTGGCAATTGAATCGGTTGCGCCGTATGCCGCGGCGGACGCGGAAACTACACTGCGGTTGATGCCCATTCTGCGCGCAGAACTCGAACGCGTGAACAGCATGAAGCTCATGGATGAGATCGAAATGCCGCTCATCTCTGTGCTGGCAAATATGGAAATGACGGGCACATTGCTAGATTTGGCTTTCTTCAAGAAAATGTCAGAAGAATTAGCACCACGTTTAGCTGAACTTGAAAACAAAGTTTTTGAGATGGCTGGAAAAACATTTAATCTTAACTCTCCACAACAATTATCCGACGTCTTATTTAACTATCTGCGCATTGAACCACCAAATAGAGGCCGCAAAACATCTACTGGTTTTTATTCTACAGCCGCCGATGTATTGGATGTTCTAAACGGAAAACATCCAATAATAAATGTTATTCTGGATTACCGCGAACTTGCAAAACTCAAATCGACATACGTAGACGCGTTACCACCTGCAGTAGATCCAAAGACTGGCCGCGTGCACACATCTTATAGTCAGACCGGTGCAGTAACAGGACGTTTATCATCCAATAACCCTAACCTGCAAAACATCCCCATCCGCACGGAAGAGGGGCGAAAAGTCCGCAACGGGTTTATTGCCGAGGAAGGCAACGTCCTGATTTCGGTGGATTACTCGCAGATCGAACTGCGCATTGTGGCACACATGGCTCAAGACGATGGCATGTTGGCCGCGTTCCGCGCGGGTGAAGATATCCACTCAACGACAGCCGCGGCAGTTTACGGGGTCGAGAACGAAGCGGTGACGAAGGATATGCGCCGCCATGCCAAGGCCATCAACTTCGGTTTGATCTACGGCATGTCCGCATTCGGTCTCAAAAATTCAACGGATTTAACACTGGCCGAGGCTGAAAATTTTGTCAAGGCCTATTTCCAAAAATTTCCCGGCGTGAAAAAATATCTGGATGGCATACGCAAGCTGGCCGCTGAACAAGGCTACGTGGAAACATTGCTCGGCCGCCGCAGATACTTCCCGGTCCTGCAAAGCAAGAGCAACGTACAAATGAAAAACCGCGAAGAACGCGAAGCCATCAACGCACCCATTCAAGGCACCGCCGCGGACATTATGAAGATCGCCATGTTGAAGATTCCGTCTGCCCTTAAAAATGCCGGGTTGAAAGGCAAAATGCTTCTGCAAGTGCACGATGAACTTGTGTTGGAATGTCCACGCGAAGAAATCGAAAGGACCGCGCAGGTAGTGCAGGAAACCATGTCCAATGCCTACCCGATGAGCATCCCGCTTTCCACAGAAGCGCGCTGCGGCCCAAGTTGGGGCGCGATGAAAGTAATCGGAAATTGAAACTTTTGTAAGGGGTGGGAATCCCCGCCCTTACGTTATAATCAACTTTATGCCCGGACGAGAAGACGTTTTCCAAAAAGTAATGAATGAAGGCCATTCGGCCGCGTGGGATCAGGAATGGGGAAAAGCTATTTCCGCTTACCGAAAAGCCTTGCAGGAATTTCCAGATCACCCAAAAGCGCTCAACAGCCTTGGGCTTGCTTTGTATCAAATGGGGCAATTTGATGAGGCGCTTCAGACCTATTTGAGCGTCGCCAAGCTCTCGCCCGACGATCCGGTTCCAATGGAAAAGGTGGCGCAACTTTGTGAACGCCTCGGTAACTTGCAGGATGGAGTGCAGGCTTCATTAAAAGCCGCCGATCTCTTTCTCGCGCAACGCGATACCGATAAAGCCATTGAGAACTGGGCTCGCATTACAAACTTAAATCCCGAGCACGCCATTGCACATTCACGCCTCGCGCAGGTGCACGAAAAGCTGGGTCATGCTAAACAGGCTGTCACAGAATATCTCGCCTTAGCCAGTCTCGTTCAACGTTCAGGCAATACTGAAAAGACCCAGGAGTTGGTAGCGAAAGCCTTGCAGATCCTACCGATTAGCCCTGAAGCCAATCAAGCGCAGATTTTACTTAAGACCGGACAACTCCTGCCAAAGCCTGTGCGAGGAAAAGGCGGGACGGGTCCCATTCGCATGGCTCAAGTAAAGCATTTACAGGAGCCGAAACAAATCGCTTCAGGCATGGACCCTATAGCTGAGGCGCGCCAAAAATCCTTGACCCAACTGGCAGAGCTGCTCTTCGATTACTCAGACGAAAGCCTTGCCGCGCAGGAACGCCGCGGCCTGGCGGCCATCATGAAGGGCACGGGCGCACTTTCACTACAACAGTCCGAGCAAACCAAAGTAGTCTTGTATCTCGGCCTTGCCATTGATGCACAAACCAAAGGACAGGACGCGCAAGCCGCCGAAGAACTTGAACACGCACTCGAAGCAGGCTTCAAACACCCTTCCCTGTATTTCAATCTGGGACTGTTACGCGCTAAAGGGGAGCGCATCGAAAGCGCATTACGCTTTTTACAACACTCGGTAAAACATAAAGATTATGCGCTGGGGACGCGCTTGTTGCAGGGACAGATCTACTTAAAAAAAGGCCAGATAAAGGAAGCCGGCCTGGAATATATCGAAGCATTGAAACTAGCCGATACCATGACGGCGAATACAGATCAGGCTGATGAGATCGGTCAAATGTATGAGCCATTGATCGAATCCTATCAATCGCAAAAAGATGACGATGCCTTCCGGCGTCTATGCGAGAACGTAAGCACCATGCTCCTGCGCGCCGATTGGCGTGAACAATTGCACAAGACCCGTGAGCAAATGCCAAAGCAAGAGGGCAATACGCCAATGCCTTTGGCTGACGTGATTTTACAGGCACAGTCCATTTCCGTACTTGAGTCGATCAACCGCATCAACCAACTGGCGCGGCTGGGTAGTTTACGCTCGGCAATGGACGAAGCCTATGACGCCATAAAACACGCGCCAACGTATTTACCTCTGCACACCCTCATGGGCGACCTGCTTGTAAAAGAAGGCAACACACAGGATGCCATCGCCAAATTTGGCGTAGTAGCGCATGCCTATGGCGTACGCGGCGAAGTCAATCAAGCCACCAAGCTCCTGCGCCGTGTCATCCAACTCGCGCCCATGGACTTGAGTGCCCGCATGCGATTAATTGATCAGCTCGTAGCTCGCGGCCAGCTGGATGATGCCGTGCGCGAATATCTGGAATTGGCAAATATCCATTACCGTCTCGCCGAACTTGATTTGGCGCGCAAGACTTACACCACCGCCCTGCGCGTTATTCAGCAGGGTAATGCCAGCCATGATTGGAACGTGCACATCATGCAACGCATGGCAGATATTGACATGCAGCGCCTGGACTGGAAACAGGCTATGCGCGTCTTTGAACAGATCCGCACAATTCGCCCTGACGATGAGGTAGTTCGCAAGCAATTAGTTGACCTCAATCTACGTATGGGACAACAACAACAGGCACTGGCTGAGTTGGAAAACTTTATCAACTATCTCGAAAGCAATAACAAAACTGAACATGCGATCATCTTCCTTGAAGACCTGCTCAAAGAACATGATGATCAGTCCATGCTCAAACGCGCGCTGGCGTCCCAGTTGCATCGAGCCGGCCGCACGGAGGAGGCCGTTTCCATACTGGATATGTTGGGAGAGTCCCTCATCGAGACAGGCAATACAAAAGAAGCCCTGGATGTCGTCAACCAGATCGTGTTGATGAACCCGCCCAATGTGAATGATTACCGCCAGCTACTGGCACAAATACAAGCAAGGTAATTCCCTTCCCCGCCTGTTCCCGGCGGGGAATTTTTTCGGCAATGCTATAATCACCTCGATTTCGATCCTGGAGAGACCCATGCCCAAAACCCAAAACCGCGCCGTAATGAAGTGGCTAATCATCTTTGCCTTCATCGTGGCGTTTCTTGTTATTTTCGGGGGATTTGTCCGCCTCACCCGCTCCGGCCTTTCCATCGTGGAATGGAATCCTGTCAGCGGGATTGTCCCACCCATCGGTGAACAAGCCTGGCAGGCAGAGTTTGCAAAATACCAGCAGACACCCGAATACCAGAAGATCAATTCTGGGATGACCCTGGAAGAATATCAGATCATTTTCTACCTGGAATGGATCCATCGCTTCATTGCCAGACTGGCTGGGTTGGCCTACGCCATCCCTGTCTTTTACTTCCTATTCCGCAAGACCATCCCGTGGAAGGAATTTGGCGCATACTTTGTAATGGGCATACTCTTCATTGGCCAGGCCTTCATGGGATGGTACATGGTCGCCAGCGGACTAGTTGACCGCTCATCGGTCAGTCATTTCCGTCTTACCATCCATCTGCTCTTTGCCTTGCTGTTGTTTGGCCTCGCTTTATGGACCGCGTTTGGGCACAAATACGGCTTCCCAAACTATGGCAGGAAAGCCGCATGGTCATTGCCTTCAAAATTGGCCGTGATATCAATGGTCATCCTGATTATCCAGATTTCCTACGGCGGCATGACGGCCGGACTCAAGGCAGGTCACGTTTCAGATACCTGGCCGCTGATGTTGGGCAAGTTGATTCCTGCCAACTTATTCAGCGCACCGATCAATTTACTCGAAACTCCGCAGACCATTGTCTTTGTCCATCGCTGGTTTGCATGGCTGGGACTCATCGTTGTGCCGGCTGTGTATTACATTGTCAGGAAACAGAATTATCCGCGCGAGATCATAAACGGATTACTATGGCTGACAGGCATCGTTGCCGTGCAGATCACACTTGGGATATTGACAGTACTATTCCATGTGAACATCGTTGTTGCGCTCACGCATCAGGCAAACGCATTGGTACTCTTTGCCCTGGCGATATACTTTATCCATCGCTTCAGGGCCATGGATGAACAGTAGAACAAACTGAGACAAATTTTGATCTGGAAAATCTCTTAAATGGTTAATAACACAATCGCGATCAACGCGGCAATGATGCCTATCCATTGATTGCGTGAGAGTCTTTCTCTAAGGAATACCCAGGCAAGCAGGACTGTCGCACCGGGGAAGAGCGAGCTTAATACAACGGCCACATCCAGCCGACCTGTTTGACTCGCAATGATGAAGAAAGTGTTACCGGAAACGTCGAGCAGACCATTGAGCACGATCATCGTCCACGTGCCTGCCTGCACTTTCCACGAATCGCGGCGGAAGAGCATGAAGAGCGTGGTGAGTACGAGTCCGCCAGTGCGCGAGGTGACCATCGGCCAGAATGTGCTTGTTCGTACGGCTTCGTTTATGAAGATAAAGTAGCAGCCGAATCCAATGCCTGCGAGCAGGGGCAGTTTCAGATCCGCGAGATGAGCGACGCGAATCGTGTCGGTCACACTGCCTTTGCTTTGAGAGATCATCCACACCGCAAATAGCGCGAATCCAAACCCAAGGATGGTGGCCAGATTGGGCAGGCCTTCCCTAAACATGCCAAAAACAACGGGCAGGGCGGCGGCTAACAATGCTGAGACGGACGTGGCAATGCTCATCAAACCGAGGGTCATGGCTTGATAAAGCATCAGTAAACCGATTGTGCCAAGCGTACCGGCGGTCAACGCCATCATTAATGCCCTGCCCGCAGGTAACGGCTCCCCAACGATGACCGCTGCGACGATAAGGATGGCGAGAATGCCGATGAGCTCGCTATAAAACACCGCGCGGTACGCGCCCGTTTTGCGCGAAGCCATGCCGCCTGTAAAATTTGCCGCGCCCCAACCGAGCGCGGCGCCAAGACCGAAAAGTATGGAAAGCAAGATGAGTTATCCTTATTGTTTTATGTCGGAGGTTTTTTTGCCATCCAGTGTGTACATATCGTAATCTGTGGCTTGCAGTGTAACGCCGAAAAGTTTAAGCAGGTTTTTATTTGCCACTTCGATCACCATATCGAGTTCCTCGCGATTTTTCGCCGTGCCCCGCAAGACTCTTTCCTTCAAGCCATTATCACGTTGGATGAAGTGTGCCCACTCGATGATACCATCCGCTTTTTTCTTTGCGAGAAGTTTGTAGAGTCCCACCTGCGGGATATGCGGCGTGGCCCACCCACCGACGATCTCTTCGCCTTTTTCCACGTTCATGACTGCCTGTTGAGAAAGGGATGATTTCATTCTGTTCTCCTTGTAGATGATCATGGACAACAAAACATGGTCCGTAGTCCGTTGTCCACTATCCGATTCATTATTTCCTGATGGCATGCAAAACAATGACCCGGTTATCCATCACCTGCAAACCAAGCGCTTGAAATCGAGGAAAGATGGCCCGAAATTCATCGGGCGTGAACAAATGATGCGGAAGACCCATTTCCGTACCACTGGTTGGGACAAACGTATTCGGCTCGATCTCATTATGCGCCGGCGCATCTTCTGCAATTGCTGTGCGCGTTGGGACACTGATCATGATCATCCCATCCTTGCGAACGATCCGCTCGATCTCCCCGGCAGTTTTCAACACAGTCGCCAGCATTGCATGGTGAATAACCTGCGTGGAAAGGACCGCGTCGAACGAATCGTTTTCAAACGGCAGGGAATAACGCATATCGGACAAAACCAAATTTGCAATACATTGTTCCTTGTCCAGCCATTCCTTTGCCAGTTTCAAGCCTGTGGGGGCGTTATCAAGCCCGGTGACGTGCAATCCCTTTTGCGCCATGTGGACGACATGCCGCCCTGTTCCACAACCGAGATCGAGAATGGAGGTCAAACCGCGCTCTTTGAGACTGTCTGCAAATTGCATCACCTTTGGTCGGGGTTCGGGAAAGATATAACCATCCCGCTGAAATATTTTTTCCCATTGAGTTGGTTCGGTGTCCATCATATTTTTCCTGCGGCCTTTGCCCTCTCCAAAACTTTTTGCGCGTTCTTGAGCAGGGGCATATCGATCATTTTGCCATCCAATGCAAACGCGCCCTTGCCTTCTTTTTGACTGGCTTCAAATGATTCAACGATCCGTTGGGCGTGGGCAATCGCTTCATCGCTGGGGGTGAAAGCTGTTTGCACCGGCTCCACCTGCGCGGGGTGGATGATCTGCTTGCCCATGAATCCCAAGCGTGCCCCAAATTCGGATTCAATCCGCAGTGCTTCGATATCCTTGAAGTCAATCGTGACAATATCAATCGGCTGGAGGCCAAACGCCGCGCAGGCGGTGACTGTAGCCTGGCGCGCGTACAGCAACTCGACCGCGTCTTTTGTGCGCGTCGCACCGATGGAGGCGGCGAAGTCTTCCCCGCCAAAAATGATCCCATCCAAACGCGGGTGAGATGCGATCTCTTTCAGGTTCAAAATCCCTTTGGCGGTCTCCACCCCCACCAACATGCGGATCGAATTGACGGGCCAGCCGTGCCTGAGTTCCGCGGCTTCGATGATCTCATGTGCCCACTGAATTTGACTCAACTCTTCCAGTTTGGGAATCACGATCCCATCAGGATGATAAGGCAGGACCGCTTTAATATCGTCTTTCTCAAATCCCGAACCGACCGAATTAATGCGCGCCAGCTTTTCGCTTGCCCCAAAGTCCAGTTCCTGCAAGGCTTTGGCGATGGTAGCGCGTGCCTCGGCTTTCTTGTTGATGGCCGTGCCATCTTCCATATCCATACAGATACAGTCCACGCCGAGGGCGAGGGACTTGGTGATCTTTTTCCAATCATCACCGGGCATGTAGAGGAGAGCTCGTCGGGAGTGCATGAGGGGCTCCGGGTTACGGCTTCATCTCGTACGCATCTTTCAAGGAATACACCGACTCCTGCCAGACGCGCCCGAAGCGAGCCGCATCCACAACAGGCTTGCGGATCATCTTCAGGCACAAGTCCATTTGCTGTGATGTAGTGCTGGGCTTTCCGTAGAGTTGCAAGGCATATTTCGAAAAGTCGCGCACCATGAAGTCGAAGATTTGATCGATAGTGTCATCATCCACTTCGTAGAGACGGGCATTTTCGAGGATCAATTGTCCATAGACAACCAATGTGAAGAGTTCGCCGAGCGCCAGCAGGAAATCGGTGTCCTTCTGCTGGACTTCGCTGGGTGTGGCGGTTGCGAGGAAAGTTTTCAGCGTTTCGATCTGTTCGCGGAAGAGGCGGATGTTGGGCAGATCGTACAGCCCGTAAGCCAGGTTGTAATCGTGAAACTGGATTCTTCCCAGCCCTTTGGCCAGTCCCTGATTGAACAGGAAATCGTCATTGGCGGCTTCACTGCGGGTGAGTACAGGCGGATACTCGCCGGGGAAGAAGAAATAATTCGCCATGAACTTGACGATCAGCGCAATGTTGACGTGGACGGTGCCTTCCAGTTTTGGCAAAGCGCGGATATCGCGCGCCGCCATCTCGAAATACATATCCTTCTCGAAGCCTTTGGCCGCGATCACGTCCCACAGCAGGTTGATGACCTCCTCGCCCTGGGTGGTGACTTTCATCTTGACCGTTGGATTATAGAGCAGATAACGGCGGTCGCCCGGCGAGGCAGAACGCATGTAGTCCGCGGCACGCAGGGCGAACAGTTTCATCGCAACCAGGCGGGCGTAGGCGTCCGTGAACATGCCGCGTACGTGTGGGAAATCAGTGACCGCCATCCCGTACAGGCGGCGACCCGCTGCATGGTGGATGGCTTCGTAGAAAGCGTGCGTGCAGATGCCAATCGAAGCCCAGCCCAGGTTGTACTTGCCGATGTTCACCGTGTTCAGCGCCGCGTCCCAAGCGGCCTGTCCTCTGTGCAGGATATCCGCTTCGGTGATGGGATAATCTGCCAGCGCGAAGTTGGCGACGTAGGATTGGCTATCGGTGACGTTCTTGATCAGGTTATAGTTTCGGTGACGGTAATCCGCGGCAAAGAAAACGTACTCGTCCGTATCGGCAAACTTGCCAAAGGTCGAGACCATCGGCGCGACGTTGCCGTTGCCAATGTAATATTTTTCGCCGTTCGCCAGATACGATCCATCGGGTTGGGGAGTAAGAGTCATCCCGGTCGAGTAGATGTCTGCACCGTGGAGTCGCTCCGAAAGTCCGAAGGCAAAGACCTCGCCCTCGCGCAACAACTGCGCGGCCTTGTGCTTGAGCGCCTCGTTGGGACTCATCCAGATCGGTCCCAGCCCGAGGATGGACACCTGCCAGGTGTACCAGTAGGCCAGCCCGTAGAATCCCAGTATCTCGTTGAACTCGCAGTTGCGCCAGGTATCCCAACGCGCTCCGGTCTCGCCGTAAGGTGTGGGCGTCAGCAGGTTGGCGAAGAGTTTTTCGTTCTTTTGGAATTCGATGAAATCGGCGTACCAGACTCGCTTGTGATCATCTTCCTTGATCTTCTGTTTGCCTTTTTCTTCAAAGAAGGCGATCGTCTTGAGCATCATTTGGCGCGAAACTTCGTCGGGATAGAAGCGGGTGTGGTTGCGGGGGTTGAGGAGGATCATGGGGGCTCCGTGGAGAAGAAAGAAGAAAGAGAAAAGAAAGTGTTAGGTAAGTGGTATTTCAGAATCGAGGGAGAAGGTTGATGGTTATGGTAAGGTTTCGTCTTCTTGCCGATAATAACATTAATCACAATTCCTCGCGTTTTCCAGTAAAATCAACCTATTCTAACTTATAAAGGAGGTTCGCTGATGAGACCAGTTTACGCAATTTCAGGCGGGGTTTCCAAGTTCGCGAAAGCCCGACCTGACAAGACTTTCCAGGCGATCATCAAAGAGGCGTATGACTACGCCATTCAGGATATCGGCCTGGATTTCCCGACGTTCACCCGCGTCGTGGATGGTTCCGTCGCCTCATATTTCTCGGATCACTTCACCCGGCAGTTGATGGCCGGCATCATGGCGCAGGACTACCTCGGGCTGTGCCCCAAACCCGGTCACCGCGTGGAGGGTGGCGGCGCGACGGGCGGACTGTGCTTTCAGGAAGCATGGAAGTCCGTTGCCAGCGGTCACATGGATGTATGCGTGGCCTATGGTTTCGAGACCATGTCGCATGTGGAGACGTGGAAGGGAAATGAATTCATCGCTTTAGCCTCCGACGTGTCGTTTGACTATCCCGTCGGAGGTTTTTATTCGGGCTACTACGCCATGATGGTCACACGGCACATGAAGGAATTCGGCACGACCGTCGAGCAGATGGCGCACGTTAGCGTGAAGAATTACAACAACGCGCTGCATAATCCGTACGCGCAGAAGAGCCAGCGCATCAGCATTCAGGATGTGCGCAACTCGCCGATGGTAGCGTGGCCGCTCACCCGCCTTGACATCTGCGTGATGTCCGATGGCGCGGCGTCGGTCATCCTTTGCTCCGAAGAAGGCTTGAAGAAACTCGAGGCCGCGGGTGCGAAGGTTGCGCGTCCGCTCGTGAAGGTGACGGGCATCGGCCGCGGCACGGATATGATGCGCATGGCCGACCGTCCGCACGTGGATTACGATACCTTCATGCGCGATTACGCCACCGAGCAGGAAAAGTCTTCCGACGAGACGCGCAAGTATTATAAAAAACTTTGGGATCATGGCACGCGCTACCCCGGAGTCCATTCGTTTCGCGCGGGACGCTCGGCGGGCAACATGGCATGGAAACATGCCGGCATCAAAGATCCGTTGAAGGAATTGGACTTTGTCGAACTGCATGACGCATATACATCGTCTGAAATCCAAACTTATGAAGATTTGGGATTGTGTCGTTACGGCGAAGGCGGTCCGTTCGCGGAATCGGGCAAAGCCTTTTTGCCGAACATTGATTACGGCTTGAAGTTAAAAGATAAGCCTGTCTGCGCGGTAAATCCCTCGGGCGGACTGATCGCCTGCGGACATCCCGTCGGCGCGACGGGACTCATGCAGGGCGTGTTCGCCACGTGGCAGCTTCAAGGGACGATCAAAAAACATTTTAACGACGACCAGCTCCAGGTCAAGAATGCGAAGCGGGGCGCGATCCACAGTCACGCGGGGACTGGCACCTACGTCTCCGTCTCCGTTTTGGAACGGGAGGGTTAAGTCATGGCTAAACTACCAACTCAACGTGAAGAAACCCTGGGCGGTTACATCGTCCACGGCGTTCCGTTCCCGATCAGCACCGACGAAGAGTCGCTGGCGTTCCTCAAGAAGATAGCGCCGATCCAGATCGAACAGGAATATAAGATCAAGTACTTGCATTCGTACGGACAGGACAGCCCGTGGTTCGCGGCGCTCTCGAACAAACGACTGCTCGCCACGCGCGACCCCGAAAGCGGATACACCACCGCCAACCCGCGCGGCCACGATATGTTCTCTGGCGCCGAGACGAAGTGGATTGACATCACCGAAGCGCCAGCGCATGTACACGCGTTCACCGTTTGTTACTTCGGCTCGGAGGAGTTCCTGCCCGATTGTCCGTTCGTGCTGGCATTGATCGAGTTCGAGGGCGTGAACACATTGCTGTTGACTCGTCTCATGGGCATTGACCCCGCCGCGCCTGCACTCGATTGGATCGGCATGGAGGTGAGACCGCGCTTCCTGCGCAATTCCAAGTTGAAGCCGACGGATGTGTATTTTGTGCCGAAGGACAGTGAGCAGTAGAAAGTAAGAAGTGAGAAGTAAAAAGGACTCGGCAATATGCCGAGTCCTTTTTTTGTTTTCGTTCCTTCTGGTGGTTGAGTAGCCCTGAGCGTTCTTTGCGAAGGGCGTATCGAAACCACACCTCTGAATTTCATGTTTACTTGTTATTGCTGGTTTCAGCCCCCGCCCGTCCTCCCCCAAATACGACATTGAAATTCTCTCTGGATTCATTCAAAGTATAAATTGTCGTATTTGGGGGAGGTGCCCGCAGGGCGGTGGGGGTGGGTCATAGTTTCTCCAACATCCTCTCTGCCTCCTCATACGCCACCTTGTAATAATACGGCGGACCGTCGCACGTCGCCAACTTCAACGCTTCTTTGGCATGATGAATCGCCGCATCCTTATCACTCATTCCACTCGTAACTTGTATCTTGTATCCCTTTAACGCGAGCTCTGCCAGAAATAGCTGTACATCCGCCCCCTGCAACACGTACCCGCTGCGCTCCGTGATCACCAGCGCCTCGGACGCTTTTTCCTGCGCATCCTTGAAGAGTTCATCCTGAGCGGAGCCCGGAGCCTCGCGAAGGGCGTAGGCGAAGGACAACCGCGCCAGGTCGAGCAGGATGTCGGCTTCATGGTCAACCATGTTGATTTGCCGACACAGATTGAGCGCTTTGGACAGGTTTTCTTCTGCCAGAGTCAATTCGTTATTGGCGCGATATGCCGCGCCGAGAAGCCAGTAGTCACGCACAAAATCCCTTGCTGTTGGTTCGTACTTTATTGCATGTTCGCTGGAAATTTCAAGTGCATATTGACCATATTGGATTGCGGATTTCAAGTTATCGGTTTTTGATTTCAGTGAAGCACGAACCTGTAACAAAGAATGCAAGGCGCGATATGCACGAACTACTGAAACACAGTTGCTTGGCTCGCCCTCATCGAAAACCTTTTGCGCTCTTTCTAATTCCTGTTCTGCCTCCTGCCAAGCGCCGCGATAGGACAGGACGCGTCCTAAACTCTGATGACCGACGGCTTCCAAGAATTCATCCACAATCTCGCGGCACAGGTCAATTTGGCGGCGCAGGTTGCGCTCCGCGGCGCTCAGCGCGCCGATGTAGATTTGCGCCATGCTCGCCACGTTCTCCAGCCCGATGGCGACATTTTTCTTGTTTCCCAATTTTTCTGCCAATAAAATAGCATTTTGAAAAACGGGAACAGCGCGGCGCGGCAGTCCGCTCAGGGCGTAGGCGTTGGCGAGTGAGTTAAGAGTGTATGCTTGAGCGATTTCATCTTTCAAACGCGGCGGTTTATCTTCGCCATCGGGAAATAATGTTTGAAGAAGTTCAATAAATAATTGATATGCGCCGAATTGATAATACAAAGTATTGGACAAACGGTCACGGAATAACTTCCATGCCTCATCCAAATTCCCCGCCCTGACCATGTGATGATACAGTTCAATGACGGGCGCGAGGTCTTCCAGTGTTTTGACGTTCTTGTTTGTCATGGGCATGGCATCAATAAAGTGCCTGGCAAGTTCGACGTGCGACTCTCGCTTCTTGTCAGCCGTCAGGTGGTCATAGGCATAATGCCGCACGATCGGGTGCATATCGTAGCGTTGGGACTCGCCCGCGTATTGCAGTAGTCCGAGCTTGCGCAGGTCAAGCAGGGCTTTGTCCAGGTCGGCGCTTGGGAACACCTTTTTGAGGACGGCGTATTCCATCGAGCCGCGGAAGCAGGAAATCTTGCTCAGCAAGTCCCTGCGCTCGGGGGCTAAACTTTGATACGCGCGTTCCAAAACGTGATGTCGTTTGGCTTTGATATCATCGAAGATTTCCAGATTCTTTACCGCATCAATATCGCCGCGCTGTTCACGGTCTTCCTTGATCAAACCGACCAGCAGGCTCAAACTCAACGGGTGATAGCCGTACGCGGAGCACACCGCGAGAATCTCCGCGCGCGTGGCGGCAATGCCTTCGTTGTGGAAGTACGCCACCGCGTCATCGGGCGAGAAGGCGGAGAGCGCCTCATCGCGGCAGCCTTTGAGCAGTTTGCCGTCGGCGCTCTCCAAAACGCGCGGACACAGGCGCGTGGTCATCAAGACTTTGGAGCGCATGCCCGCGCCGACCAATCCGCGCAGGAAGGTTTCCGTCAGCGGGGAGGAACAATCGCGCTGGGATGGGTCAATGTCCGCGTCTGCTTCGCGATCATCGCTTTGCAGAGCCGCATCCATCCTGCCGTATTGACGCAGCAAGCGCTCGAAGCCGTCAAGCACGATCAGGATGTTCGTCCCGCGCATGGCTTCCAGCAGATCGTTGACCTGCTGCCGCGCAGACTCTTTGACCTCCACGCCGAGATGTTTCAGCGTCTCGGACATAAAACTCTCAAAGCCCGATTCCTTTTCATAAAACGACCACCAGACCGCCGTCTGCCATTTTTGTTTATCAACTTTTTCATTGAACCATTGCCATGCCAAAATTGATTTACCAAATCCCCCAAGTGCGCGGAGCACAAGCAAGTTGTCCTTGTCATTATTCAGCCAATCACTGAGCATTTTGAGTTCAGTGGCGCGACCTGTAAAATTCTCGATGTCGCCGTAGCGATGTCCATAAAACCAGCGTACGTCCAAGGGGACGGGTAGCGGTGTGACGGGTGAGCCAAGCGCTTCAAGTAATTGTTTCCAAGCGATGTCCCAATCATCTAGGTTGTAGAAGTTGACGTAGGTGAGATAACTGATTTCCAACGGCGGTTTGCATTTTTCTTTCAGCATTGGCACAACGCGAGTTTTTCGATTGGCAGGGTCAAGTGTTTGCGAAAGAAGACTTTCAAACTCTGTCCAACCACTGCTCAAATATGCCTCGGTCAATACCAAAAGCGTGCGCCTGCTTTCAAGAACGCTGTCGCGCATATTTTTCAATGCAGGTTTTCCCATCTGAAAATCATGGAAGTCAATGCAGACCTTCAGTCCCGCCTTTTCAAGCGCGGTCAACAAGTCCTTGCGCACCCAATCTTTGTTGGCACTGCTGTAGGAAATGAAAACGTCATATTTGAATTCAGTTTCTGCCATGCCTGTCCTCCAACTTCATCGTTTCGGCTACGCTCAACGCAAGCCTTCACAATTCATCCTTGTTCGTGATGTCCCTACTTTAGCATAAAACTTCGCGTTTGGGCCAAAACATTCGAAGTCCGCGTTACAACCTGCCGAGCGGAAAAGCCACCACATCCTTTTCCAATGGCAGGATCATATTGCCTGCATATAGCACGTATCCTTTTCCAGCCTTGCTCTTGAATGTCTGCTGAAAAGAAACGATCTCCTTCGCCATTTTTGTATGCGGCGTTTCGGAGCCTTTGATCTCGATCGGGATCAATTGTCCCTGCGTATCCACGATCAAGTCCACTTCGGAACCTTCGGCGGTACGCCAGTAATACAGGTTCGGCTCTTCGCCGCGATGGAGGAAGATCTTGAGCAATTCGGCAACGACAAAATTCTCGAAGATCGCGCCGCCCATCGGTCCCGCCATGGCATGTTCGATGTCACGCAAGCCGACCAGGTAACACAGCAAGCCAGTATCTGTGAAATAAACTTTCGGTGATTTGATCAATCGCTTTCCGATATTTGCATAGTACGGACGCAGGATGAAGATTTGAAAACTGGCTTCAAGAATGGACAACCAATCTTTGGCGGTGTTGACCGAAACGCCGACATCCCTCGCAAGCTGGCTCAGGTTCAGGATTTGCGCGCTGCGAGCCGCCAAGGCGCGCAGGAAGGTTTGGAAGAGGGTCAGATCGCCGATGTTACGCAGGTTACGCACATCGCGCTCCAGATAGGTCTGCACGTAACTCGCCTGCCACAAACGGGCATCGCGCGCGGGATCGCACGCAATTTCGGGATAAAACCCGCGCAGGATCTGCGTCCACACCTGCGCGGACGATTGAGTTGGCAGGGCAGTGGACGAAGCTTTCTCCCACGGCAAAGTTCGCGCCGGCGTTTCAAAAAGCTCCCAACGCGAAAAGGGAAGCAATTTTAAGATAGCGGCGCGCCCCGCCAGACTCTCGGTCACTTGTTGCATGAGAAGCAGGTTTTGCGACCCGGTGAGAATGAATTGCCCCGCCTGGTTTCGCCGCTCGTCTATTTTTTCCTTGATATAAGGTAAAAGGCTGGGAACATATTGAATTTCATCGAACACGATGGGCGGGGGATAAAGCCCAAGAAAGCCGCGCGGATCGTTCAACGCGCTCGCGCGCACGTCAGGTGGCTCCAGCGAGATGATCGAATATTTTTCCCCAAACAAATGTTTGAGCAGGGTGGTCTTTCCCGATTGGCGTGGTCCGACAAGCGCAACCGCTGGAAATTCACATGTCGCTTTTTTCAGAAAGGTTTCAATGCTTCTGGTGAGGTAGATGTTTTCTTGCATATTTGCAATTATACTGCAAATATGCAGGCATTTTTCTGGCTTAGGTGTTCAACTTTGAAATCTGTTTCTGCCGTACCCGTTTCCCTTTTGTGACAGTGGTGGTTCTATCTATTTGCAAACCAGACAACGTAATCGTTCAAAGGCTGATAGTTTGGGGATATATCAGGAATTGCTTCCAAATCGCAGAGCGGAAAATCATAGTGTCCATGTTTTGCCTTGATTGACACTATGATGCCATACGAATCGTCAACCATTTCAATACCCGATACACTTACATGTTCGCCAGTCTGAATCGGCCCACGCTCCTGCCATTCAGAGACCTCGGCTTCGAATGGAAAAGCCAGACTTGCTGTCAGGTGCTTTTCCCATGCCTTGAACGCGCCCATCTCGCCTTTCCTGCTCGCGCTGTTTAGAACTTGTTGAATGCGCCGTCCCTGTTCGCCCAAATGATTCATCTGATGCGCCTCTTCAAGTTCTGCTTTTATCTGTTGTACTTGATGGATTTTATCCCTGGGTGAGGCGGGCTGGACTTCGCTTGCGTAGAGTCCCATGCTGGACCAGTCCAAGCCGCCTTCTTCACAGAGTTCGATCACTTCAACGGGCATTTGTTTTAGCGTAATGCTGTCCCATGCGATGGTGACCAAAGGCTTTTTTTGCTCATCAACATGGTGATTTTCGATCACGCGTCCCTGCCAGCCGCCCATGTCGAATCCATGATCGGGATCAGCTATGCCAGGCTTGACCACCACGGACTGTCCAATTTTATAGTTGGATTGCTCCGCCGAATTACTGCTTTGGGGGGTTCGTTTTCTCATCGAAGGTTTCCATTTACGCTCAAGCCGATTTCTTACCGCGCAAGCGTAACGCCTCCGATCGTTCAAATTGCGCCAGCGCATTCAACGATGCTCTGGCGGATTCCTCTCCAACCTGGGCAATCACCGCAGCGCGCAGAGCCTTAATCAGCAACTCGTTGACTTCGGGAAAGTCGCCGCCATCTTCAATTTGCATGGTGAGAGCGTTTAGGATTCCGTTCAATTTGCGAAAACGCAACTTCGGCAAGTTGAGCGACTCGATAGCTTCACCAACGGGTTTGATGGTCTCCAGGCGCGGGTAGTCTATTTTTGTTTGAAACACTTCTTCCATTATGGATCGAGCAGGATTACTTTTGGTCATAGCCGTTTCCATTTTGTGACGGTGATGTCCCTACTTTAGCACAAAATGCCCCGTTTGAGAAAGACTTCGGAAGTTTGCCATGATGCGCTAAGATGGAGAGTCTTCCGAAAACTTCCGAAGTCTGTTTGGAAGCAGGAAATACTTCACCGTGAAAAATCGCCTGCGTCCTGTAGTGGTTTATGGTAAGCTTAACTTAATGTGATTTGGAGAGATCCGCATGGCTAAAAAGACACAAACATCCTCCTTCGGCGTCTCAAAACGTGAGGGCCACGATTCTTCGGATTTTTACGCGCGCAACCTGTATCAATCTGCCGCTGAAAGCGATGTCGTAAATAATGACGTCCCTCAAATTCAAATTGATAGTTGGGCTGACCGGGTTTATCAACTCTCATCTGAGAACATGCCTATTCCAGATAATAGCGTGGCATTGGCTTTTACGTCCCCTCCGTACAATGTGGGCAAAGATTACGATGACAATATGACGCTTGAAGCGTATTTGAATCTGATTCAGCGTGTCGGACAAGAT
>Ga0315273_10000649_pt1 | contig 37478 bp, 33 predicted proteins | sample YL17G02_0_MG_FD_205753 | JGI IMG/M metagenome (GOLD analysis project Ga0315273, IMG submission 205753) | Sediment microbial communities from Yellowstone Lake, YNP, Wyoming, USA - YL17G02_0 | ecosystem: Environmental > Aquatic > Freshwater > Lake > Sediment | place: USA: Wyoming | collected...
CTTCGCTACTCAGGGCTGTCGGGTCTTGGGGACCTCGGGGCGACTCCTCATCACCCATCAACCATCGCCCATCAACCATTCCCCGTCAACCATTCCCCGTCTGCCCCTACGCCCAGAACGCCTCGCCGGGCTTCTGGGTGATGATCTGGTGCTTCAGGAACGCGACCGCCTTCTCGAAGCCTTCCTTCTGAGACATCAGGCTGTCTTCGTGCTCGATCGACATCACCCAATCGTAGCCGACCATCCGCAGGTTACTGATCATGTCCTTCCAGACGTCCGGGCCGTGGCCGTAGCCGATGGTGCGGAAGATCCACGAGCGGTTGATCTCGTCCGTGTAGTTCTTCGTATCGAGCACGCCGTTGACCTTCGTGTTGGTTTCGTCGATCTTGCAGTCCTTTGCATGGAAGTGGTAGATCGCGTCGCCGAGCTTCCGGATCGCGTTCACCGGGTCGATCCCCTGCCAGAAGAGATGGCTCGGATCGAAGTTCGCGCCGAGTGCATCACCGCAGGCGTTCCTTAACTTGAGTAGTGTCTCAGGATTGTACACGACGAATCCGGGATGCATCTCGAAGCAGACCTTGACGCCGTGCTCCCTCGCGAACTTCGCCTCTTTCCGCCAGTACGGGATGACCTTGCGCTTCCACTGCCAATCAAGGATCTCCGAGAAATCCGTGGGCCACGGGCATGTCACCCAGTTCGGATACTTCGCGCGCGGTGAGTCGCCCGGGCAGCCGGAGAAATTGATCACCCGCTCGATCCCCAGCTTCTGGGCAAGCTCGACCGTCTGGCGGTGGATGTTGTGGTTCTCGTCCGCGTACTGCTTGTTCGGATGGAGCGGATTGCCGTGACATGACAGGGCACTGATCACGAGGCCGCGCGACTCGACCGCCTTGAGGAATTTCTTGCGCTCGGCCTCACTGCCGAGCAGCTTCTCCATGTTGCAGTGCGCGTTGCCGGGATAGTTGCCGGTCCCGATCTCGACCGCCTCGACGCCGACCCCGGCGACGTAGTCGAGGACCTCCTCGAACTTCATGTCGCTGAATGCTACCGTAAAAACGCCGACTTTCACTTTTCGTTACCTCCTTTGGAGTATGGGGATATGGGAGTGTGGGAGTGTGGGCCTCGTCTCCCATACTCCCACACCCCCACACTCCCATACATCTCCTACTTCAGCCTTACTTCCTTGCCTGTCGCGGCGGACTTGTAGATCGCGTTCAGGATGCGCACGACCTCGAGGCCGTGCTCGCCGGTGGAGATCGGAGTCTTGCCGTTCACCAGGCAATCGATGAAGTGGCGGATCTCCATCTCGTGGCCCGAGACATTGGGATAGCCCGGCGTGATGTCCGCGATCGTCCCGTGCAGGTCCTTGTAGATGCGGAACGGATCGACGTCCGCGCCGCCCTTGGTCCCGACCAGGCTGGTGTACATCAGGTCCTTCTCGATGTGGGACGCCCAGCTCGCCTCGAGCATCAGCGTCGCGCCGGTATCGAGCTTGATCAACCCGGCCGCCAGGTCCTCGACGTCGCAGGTGCCGCCTGCCTCCGATGTACCCCAGTCGCCCGTGCCTTCACCCTTGCAGCCGAAAACCGAGTAGGTCGATCCCGAGACCGACACGGCTTTCGGGTTGCCCATCAGCCACAAGGCCAGGTCGAGCACATGGACCCCGATATCGATCAGCGGGCCGCCGCCGGCCTTGGATTTCTGGGTGAACCAGCTTCCCATGCCGGGAATTCCCTTGCGGCGGATCCAGCCGGTCTTGCCGTAGTAGATGTCGCCGAGTTCGCCGTCCTCGATGAACTTCTTGAGGACCTGGGTATCGCCGCGGAATCTGTTGTTGAAGGCGGTCATGAACAGCTTCTTCGCCTTCTTCGCGGCCTCGACCATCGCCTCGCCGTCCTTCGGGTCGATGCAGAGCGGCTTCTCGCAGATGACGTGCTTCCCGGCCTCGAACGCGGCGATTGCCATCTGCGCATGGAGGTAGTTCGGCACGCAGATGCTGACCGCATCGACCTCCGCGAGTTCCAGCAACTTCCTGTAGTCCTTGAAGGTGTGCGGCACATTGTACTGGGACACCGCCCACTTCATGCGCTCATCGATCAGGTCGCAGACCGCCACAACCCTCGCTTCCGGGCACTTGGCATAGGCGCCCAGATGGACGCGCGCTATGCTCCCGACCCCGATGATGCCGATGTTCACTTTCTCGAGCTTGCTCTTCGACTTCGCTGCCAACTTCGATCTCCTTGTCCGCTACCTGCCCAAACAGGCGCTTGAAATGCAAATAAAAGGCCTTCCAGCCATCGAATCCGGGGGCATTTTAGCACAACACCATGGCGGTGTCTACACAATGCGGATGGGGAAAAGTCCGAAACTGGAGGGCGAGGCTCCGTCCGAGCCGGATGCTTCGGCAGGAGAACGAAGCGGCGCTACCGAAGCATCCGGCTCGGACGGAGCCTCGCCCTCCAGTCTGCGACCTACATCTGATGCTTCGTAGCCGCGACTTCAGTCGCCGGGCAGCAGCCGGCGCGCGATCGTGGAAACTACCAGGGAGACGCCGATCGTTCCGGCGAGGATACCGGCCGATACCCGGAATCCACCGATCAGGGCGGCTGATGCCGTCAGAACGGCGGCCTGTGCGATCAAGACCAGACACGCCGCCGCGACCCATGCGGAATCGAACACCGTTCGACCTGAGATCATGCGCACCGCATGCGAGGCCCTCGTGCCTTGATCCAACGAAAGAACGAGCGCCCCCAGCGCGAGGAAGATCATCAGGCAGTAGACTGGCGGCAGGGCCGTCGTGCGGGTCATCCAGCCACACACGATGCCTCCCGCCAACGGAACCGCCAGGATGCACGCGAGCCGCGTCCGACTGCGTCCGAGCAGCCGGACCTCCCGGATCATCAGCGCCCACACCTTCTCAGCGGTGGAGATCATCTCTCAGCCCTCCCAGGATCCGATCGGGCGATCAATTCTTCGAGTACGACACCCAATCCCTTGGGGCGCAGACGCACGGCGGCGGCCTGGCCGGATACCTCGCGCACGAACTCGGCCGGCCTCGAATCTGCGCTCATCTCGACCACCAGCGAGCCGTCCTGTTCGGCCATCGTAATTGCGCGCTTCTCCGCCCACGCGCCTCGTCCACCGGGTCTCTTCGGTCCGAGCGGCTTGATGACCACGGCCTCCGTGCCGACCAAGCTCCGTAGCCGGCTGACCGTGCCGTCCGCGAGCACTCTCCCCCGATTCAGCACCGTGATCCGGTCGCAGAGTTCGGCGTCCTCGGGGCGCGCGGTGGCGATGACGATCGTCCTGTGCTCGAGCGACTTCAGCATGAGGAGGTGGTTCCAGACGCGCTCGCGGACGATGTTGTCCAGGCCGGACATCGGTTCGTCGAGGAGCAGGATGGCGGATGGGGATATGAGGACTCGGGCCAGCTCGACCTGCTTGCGCAGACCTGTGGACAGGGTGGAGACCCGCGTGTCGCGCACCGAGTCGAGATCGAGCAGGGAGAGCGTCTCGCGGACGGCTCCACGGCGCTTGGTCCGCGGGATTCCGTAGAGCACCGCGTGCAGGTTGAGGATTTCCAGCGGGGTGAGCGACTCGTCCAGCGCAGGCTCGGCGAACGATACGGCAGGCTTCCCCTCGGAGTGGAAAACCGTGCCGGAATCCGGCGTCTCCATGCCGGCGAGCAGGCGAATCAGCACACTCTTTCCCGAACCGGACGGCCCGAAGACGCCGCAGACCTCTTCCCTGAGCGCCGCAACCGACACCGCCTCCAGCGCAGTCAGACTGCCATACCGCTTGCTCAGATTCTCCGCTCTGATCCGCTCCTGCATGAGGAAGACACCCATGGGGGCGAAGCGTTGGCTACCGGCTAACGTCATGCTGAACTTGATTCAGCATCCACCGGCAGGCGGCGGTAGGCCCTGAAACGAGTTCAGGGTGACGTGTGCCGGGCCAATGCTTCGCCCCTACGCGCTGTGTTGTTCGTACCAAGCGATTATATCATGCGGACGACCGTGCGGCAAACCGGCGGCTACAATCTCACGTCTATGATAGCGCTGACACCGACACCGGTCACGCGCTTGAGGTCCTTCACGATATCCTTGGACTCGACCGGGATCAGCACCTTGATGCGGAACGTCTTGCCGCTCACGTTGGTCTCGAGCTGCGCGACCGCCTTGACCTTGTCAACGAGGTTAGCCGGCCCGCTGACCTGGGCTGCCCCGACGTATCCGCCCTGACCAATGCTGACGATCGGCACGACCTTGGTCCTGTCTTCCGACCCGACGCCCTTGTTGACCGTGAGCTTGTTGATTGTCGTGTTGATCTCGTCGCCGAACTGGTTGACGAGCAGGACGATTCCCGCTCCCTTCAGCACATCGCCTATGCCGGCCCTGACCGGTGTGATGGCGGCAAGTGAGGCGACCATTACGGCTCCTGCGAGCAGCAGCGTGAGGGTTCTCCGTCTGTTCTTCATCTCGATTCCTCCTGATGTGTGATGCATCCATGGGGATTGTCGGCATGGCACGGCAATCTGTGGATGGTTGGGCAGACTCGTCTTCACGTCAGTGTATACGTCCCGGAGGGGGTTCGGGTTTCAAACCTGAGAGTAGTGGCCGCGCCTCGGGCCTCCGACTGCCGTGTCTCGGGTTTCATGCCGGCACGGCCACTACACGAAAGAGAAACCCCGCCTCGAGAGATCTCAAGGCGGGGTTTGTGTCAACTAAGGTTCGAGTCAGGTTCTTGTTAGAACTTGAGCGCGAACTGGGCGGATGCAACGCCGCCACGGAAGTCGCCGAGGCCGGTGCCAATGCTACCTTCCTCGTACTCTATGATCTGATAGAGGAGTTTCATGCTGGCGTTCGCGTGGAACGTATGTCCCCAACCGATCGTGATGAACCTCTCCTCGCTGTCATCGGGACCGACCGCGTCTACGGGGCTGAGGTTGAACTGCTCATACCCGAAATCCACGCCGTCGGAGCCGGTCAGCCCGTACTCCAGGCCGATCCGATAGTAGTTGATCTTGTCAACCTGATTCGCGGGGACAGAGAGCATTCTCCCCGGGTATACGGATGCCCGAGCTGACACGTTCACACCGGCAGTGTCATCGTTGGGCTCGAGGAACTGACCCTCAGCCGTCAGGTTGATGCTCGAGGTCAGAGCGTAAGTCAGCTCCGCATTCGCCCCCTGCACGTTGACCGGGTTGACAACGGATCCCATTCTCATCCAGGAGCCTGGGGCAACGTAGTTCTGCTCAATCCTGCTGTACCCGGCGGCAACGCCGAGCTTGCCGAAGTTGGTGCTCAGCTTACTCATGTAGGCCGTATTGTCTTCGCTGGCGTCATGCCCGGGGATCAGCAGGTTCTTGATGTCATCGTTCGGTTCGGTAATGGCGTACTCACTCGCCATGTTGACCGTGCCGAACGTGTTGTTCAGGTTGCCGCCCCAGACCTCGACGCGCCCGGACGGTGTGAACGTGTCAACAGCGCCCTGGTAGTAAACAAGACCCAGTTTGCCGGTGGCTCCGATGCCGATCCCCGCCCTGATGCCGGCGAGCTGACTAATCTGATCGCCGCTGCTACTCAGCAGAGTAGGAGTGATCAGGTTGGCATTGCTATCGGGATTGGCCTTGCCGGCAAATACGGTAAGGCCAACCTTACCGTATTGCAGCTCAATGCTGCCACCGTCGAGCATGTAGTCGCCGGAATCCAGCTTCTGCACGTAGTTATAGCTGTCCGGATCCACGAACTTCAACGTGAGCGGTGTCAACTGGAACGGGAAGCGACCGACCCTCATCGCGCCCTTGCCGAGCGGTCCGAGCGTCACGTTGGTGTCCAGCATCAACTGCCACAACGTGAAGTCGTCGTCCCCGGCCGTCGTAGCGTTACGCAACGCATACGGGGTGTAGTTTCCTGCCGAGATGACGGCATCCACGGTCGAATACGGGCCGACCCTCCCCTTGATACCAAGGTTCATGTCGGTGAAGATCGTGGAGTTTGCGATCACGTTATTGCCGTTCGGAAGCAAACGGGCGTCCCTGTCGAAGACCACGCCCGAGTTCCGGACCGTGCCGCGACCTATCAGGTTCACGTCGCCGGTGATCTTCACTCGGTCCTGCTCCACTTCGACGAGGGTAACTCTCTCGGCGAGTGCGTTCAGGTCTCTGCGTACGCTCTCGACCTGGACGCCCAGGGAGGCCAGCTCATCCTGGAACTCATCCATCATTCTCTGGATGGTTGCGAGCTGCTCTGGACCGATACCGGGCTCGCCCTTCGGACCTGCAGGCCCAGCAGGGCCCATTGCACCCGTGTCGCCCTTGTCGCCCTTCATTGCTGGGTTACCAGGGCCGGCCATCTCAGCGATGACCGGGGCGGCCTTGGCCATGGCTTCGGCGAACTCGTATCGGGTCATAGCGCGCTTGCCGCCGAACGTTCCATCAGGGTATCCCTGGATGATCCCGTAATCAACCAACTCCTGAACGGCATCGTATGCCCAGTGATCAGGCGGGACATCGGGGAATTCCTGCGCGAACGCGACGGCGCACAGTCCGAGCAGAAGTGCAGCGATCATTAAGAACGCTACTTTGTTCATGTTCATCCTCCTTGAATGTTACTAACGTCACTATTGACCGGAGGATTTCCTGCTTCTACCGTCTGCGGCGTCTACGCGAGTATCCATGTTTCCTCTGCATCAGACCGCGTTCCGGTTGAAGCTTCTTCCCTCCAGCCTATCCTATCACCGCGCACATTCACAGGCCATTCAAGGTATGTTTCACCTCCTTTCAACCTTGTGTGGCGCGATGTGATAGCCTTGTTGCCAAGTATCCTAGCAAGTATGCCAGGTATTGTCAAGCTTTGAGCGAGAAAGTTTTCTCGGAATTTCTATACAACCCTGCTTCCCCTTTTTCCTCCTTTTGGCTTGCAGGGCGGCGAATAAGCTCATGTTGAGCCGCCGAGGTGTTATACGCCGACCACCTGTGGAAGGTTACAGGAAATAGTTCAGCCTGGAAAATCGCACCATTGTCCGAACGTCCGACAGTGATTACCCATGCATTGGGAAAGGGAAACGCGGCGGGCAATGGACAGGCAGGTTATCCCCTATAGCCGGCGGGACACCCGCGCGGCTGAAGCCGCTGCTTCGCTCGTAGCGCCGATCCCGGCGGCTTATCCTATCGCCCGACTAGTTCTGTCCCAAGGTTTCCTTCATCACTGACCCTCTTCTCTCCCGTAGTCATTCAACTCTTGCCACCCACCCCATCCTGAACAGGCCGCCACCACCAAAGGCCCCTCTAGCCCGTAAATTCATCGAACGAGTGTGCCGAATGGCCATCTCGGAGGGTCTCCATGGGCACAGATCATCTAGCGGTAGACGCTCATCGCGCTCTTCTTCCTCCGCCGGACTTGGTGGTAGTTGGTCTTGCTCTCTGAGTGCCGGATCCAGCAGGCGTTGCGGCACCGGACCTGAACTGCGAGGCGCGCTGGCTCTGCTGGTTTCCCCACTGGCGGGCCTCAGCCTGCTTATTGAGCCCCTGCACGGTGGGATTGGCACTGCTTGCCTGTGCTCCATTCCGATTCGCGGTAGTTGTGGCGCTCGGACTCTGCGGCGACTTACCAGTTGTAGTTGCCGTCGGCTTGTTCGCAGAAGTGGGCTGAGGCTTACTTGCGGACTCCCAGCCGCTCCCGGAATTACTGCTCCACTCTCCGTTTTCGTCGCGCTTGTAGACAGTGCCGTCTGAGCCGGCATAGATATTGCCCTCCTGGTCCTTGGCAACGACTCCCTGCCCGCTGGCGGTGTCCCACGCAACCGCCCCCGACCCTTCACTGGTTCGGACTCCAGCTACCGATCCATAGTCAGTGGAGCGGTATCCACCCCAGGCCGATTCACCGTCCTTCTCCGCGTAGAAACGGCCCGCCGAACCATAGGCGGTATTGACTCTCCCGCCCTGGGCGTAGGCACCGGTGTAGGGGTTGTATGCCTGTCGGTATCCGGCGCTCCCGGCCGGGCCGTAGGCGTAGGCGCCGCGCGAATAGGTGCCGGTGTGAGGATTGTACGCCGCGCCACAACCCGCTCCCCCGTACGGCCCATAGTAGTGTGCCGCGCGATAGTACCCACCGTAGCCATAATGGTACACCGCTCCGCATCCCCAAGGGTAGATGGGACCGTGGTAATGGTAATAGTAGTAATCGTCCGCAAGGGCGGCGCCGACCAGCAGTCCGATACCGAACATCAGGACGCCGTTTGCCGCGACGTACTCCCCACTGTAGCCGGAGGTGTATGCGTAAGTGACAGTCGTTGGGGTGGAACTTTGGACCACCACGTAAGTCACGTTGTACGCCGGATGGCTCGACGGAATCGTGTATATGGCTGCCGGCACGACGGTGGCGAATTCCCACGGGCCGCTCGGTGAGGGGCTGGTGAGCCATGCCCCCTGGTAACACCAATAGTAAGCGCCTTCGACCAGGAACACCGCGGAGGACGTGTTGGATGCGTACTTCGCTGTGGTTCCCTCGATGACCACGAACTTCGGATCTCCGGTGTAGACCACCTCGTCGGTGACTGCAGTGCGATTCAGGGAGGTAGTCTTGGGCACCGAAGCCAGCAAGACCGCGTCCGCTGCTTCACGGGTGCCCGGCACCGAGGCCTTGACATAGGCAAACGGGGAATCATCGGGTATCTTCGCAAAGTCCGCGGGCAGATTGGAGCTGGCAGCCGACCACGGTCCGTTCAGGTTCTTTGCGCGGAACCAGCGCCCTGCGACCAGGAAGTAGTACTGCTTCTCGCCGGAATGAAGGAATATCACGGACGTAGTGTTGGCCACGCTCATGAGCTTCGTGCCCGTCACGGGACTGAAACTCGGCTCGCCCTTCGTCACGATGAGTTCGCACGGTTCCGCAACCGCAAACACAGCGGGCGGGGCGGTCACGGGCTTGCCCGGGACGTTCTTGCTCACATCGGCCCAGTTGTCATTCGCCGGAAGCTTAGATAGCGCAGCAGGCAGTTTCTTGGCCGGCGTCCAAGGGCCCTTGAGGGCATCCGGAGCCGTCAACCAGCCATCGCCCTTGAGCAGATAATACCGCTGATCGGGGGCGCTGTAGAATACGTCCCAGTTGGTGTTGACCGCGCACATGAGGTCCGTCTGGTCGGGAATGACCGGTTTGAGTTCGGGCGGGCCCATGAATATGACGAGGATTGCCGGCTTACTGCTGTAGAAGATCTTCGGCGGCTGGACGTTCACATCGACGGGCTGCTGAGTAGTCTGTTTGTCCGGCTGCAGGTAAGCCAGCACCCGGTCGAGGTTCACTGTTAGGGATTTCTGAACAGGCAGGACCTTATCGACCACCTGCCGCAGTGTGGCTGCCTCGGAATCCGGTACGTTGGGGAAGCGTATCTCGCGCTTGTGATTGTGGGTGACAACCGTACGCGCTGCGGTGTCAACGACGGTGTCCGCTGAGATCTCAGCCACACCGTACTTCTCTTCCGTGCCGGATCCGGCCGTCACCGCAATGGCGCAGCGGAAACGGATGCTAGTATACCCTTCCCAACTGTCCACCTGCGGCTGATAGACTGTGACCTGATTCGCGCCCTCCTTGAAGATCCGAGGCCAGCCGGGATCGGCCGGTGGCGGTTGAGGACTGGGCGATTGCGCCCAGACGAGAGCGACCAGAATGACCACGGCTGCAAAAGCCAGTGTAAGTGCAGATGCGTGTTTCCTTTTCATTGTTGTTTCTCCTTCTTGCCCACTTCACCGGCTTCACTGTGAGCGCATGGCAATCCATGGGCTTCATCCAAGACCCTTCGTGCCCTCCGCATCCGTTTCATTTGGGAGCGGCAGCCGGGGGCGCAGCGGCAGGCTTCTGCAACACGTACTCAAACGTTTCGACCCTAGCTGTCACCTTCTTGGTCGGAACCACCACGGTGACAGTCTCGGGATAGCGCGGGCCACCCGGTATCTGGTCGAAAGCGATAGTCGTGCTCACCACATCCTTACCGAGGTTCGTGGTGAAAGCGTACACGAGAGGGATCCCGGTCGCGAGATCTACCCAGAAGTCGGCGTGGTCGCCCTTCTGCATCATGTTATCCCCGGACACCTTGATCTTGCCGTCCGGCTGGAGAGTATAGGTCGCTTTCGCGTAGAAGTCGAGCATCGTCCCCGGCGTCGGAGCGGCGTACTGCTTCACCAGTTCGGCCACCTGGCCCGCCCAAGCCATGAACTCCTCCATCTTGTTCTTCTTGATCTTCCCGCGCACGCCCCGCCCGCCGCTGTCCGGCGCCTGTGTCAGCGCCGTCTTCTGCAGTTTGCCGGTGGAGTCATAGCGCATCTGATAGAGCTGGGCCGGCGACACTTTACCGTCGACTGTGATCTCTACCCGCATCTTCCATGCGTACTTGAGCATCATGGCTGCGTTGGCGGAGGCGGAATCTGAATACTGCTTGGCCAGAGCCACGGGATCAGGCTTCGCGGCCTGGCACTGGGCGGCCGACTGCATAAGCATAGTGATGATGAGCGCTGCAGCCGCGGCGAACACAGCCGCTGAGTGCAGCGAACCCGAGTTGTGGCGATCCAATCTGCTTCTCACGGAAACACTCTCCTCTTCTCGCGAACCAGTTGGCCGGTCACCAATCGAAATACTGCGGGTTATGGACGGGCGGCATCACCGCTGCATTGCGGGCGGTCATCCTATCCCAGGCGACCTCGTCTCCGGACATCATTCCATGGCAACGGATGTGACGCAAAGTCAGAATGTCCGGCAATCCACCAGATGCGAACTCGTACTCAGTCTTCCTCGACGGGCACGGCCACCGGATCGCTCAGGTCCTTGGGAGCCGGCGTCAGTTCCGCCCGCAACACGCTGCTGACAGGAAACACGATCAGGCTATCACCCACGTGAACGCGCAGGAAACGGGCTTCGAATATCTTGCCGAGTCGGCTTGCGGTCGACCACTGACCATCCGCGCGAGGTTCGAATTCGTAGGTATGCACTTCTCCGTTAGTCAGCCATATCTTCAGCCTGCTTGAGGCCATGCGTTTACTCCTATATATCTCGCCGGCAACAATGCGAGTTCATCATCGCCGGTCTTGCCGATGTGCGAAAACGATATCCACGGCAATGCGAACCTTCCTATCTCTTCTTGAATGCACCGCTGCCGACCGCGAAGAGAACGATCCCTGTTCCCAGCAGGAGCAAGGTAACAGGACAAGGCAACGGCCACCCGAAGAGCGGGTTCGGTCTGCCAACGAACATCATGACCGAGTCGGATACTAACAACAGACCGGCTATGATCAGTAGCCATTTGGAGGCAACCAGCATATTCTGCCTGCTCTCGTGCGCGTAAACTCGCTACTTCGGGAACAGATACGTGACGGACAGACGCAATCCGAATCCCTCGGGACCCGAATCGGGGCTGTCGAGCCAGTAACGGATGCCCGCGCTGACGCTGACCGGCTGCTTTGCGAACCTGGTCAACTGGGATACGGTAAGATTGAGCGGGACCGACCAATCCTCGGTCTTCCAGTTGTAGCTCGCCTCGGTGTTCAGGCCGAACGTCGTGGCAGTCTTAGTTGTGTACGAGTAGAACGGTTGGATGAACGTAGCGCTGATATCCGCACGGTCGTCATCGCCGGCGAACGACCATACATGGTTCATCAACAACCCTACTGTCTTCGGTCCCGTCTGTTTCAGCACGACGAATGTGGGACCTGCGCCCCACTTCTCGCCGCCCAGCAGATCGTCGGTCGCAGTCGGCAGGAGCAGCACCGGCCCGGCTCCCCAAATCAGCCCGCTCTTGGTAGGCGCACTGGGAGAGAAGAACACGCTCTGAGTCACGTCGCCGATACCGAACTGGCTGCCGCTGCCAGGGAACATCCCGCTCTGCGATATCACGGGCATGATGGTCCTGGAAATGAGGTTCCACTTCTCGCTGAGCGGAACAGGGATGACCGGCTGCACGTTTATCTGCAGTCGAGAGCCGTCCGTCGAGCCATAGCCACTGTCGTAGTTGAACTGGATGGGAAAACTGACCAGGCTGGCGATGGGATTGGAGAGCTTCTTCGCCAACTCCTGCGCAGGATCAGCAGCGGCCTGCTGATCCTGCGCAAACGCAAGCGACCGAATCGAAAGCACCATCAGGCACAGCACCAGCGAGTATCCAAGTACTCTCATCATTCATACCTCCACTATCTTTCTTGCATGATTGCGGCCCCTACTCAAGAGCACTCCGCAATGGCAGCCCCACCATCGCTAACGGGAGACTTCCCTGCGTTTCCTGCTCATCTCCCTGCATCCGCGGCTTGGGCCGTTTCGCTTTTATCGCTTCCAACGATTGGGACTGCACTGCACCCGCCACCTTGCGGAAAAGTACGCAGCCGGCGCAGACTCCTCAATCGAGCGGGATGAGCGCCTCTGGGGTAGCCGTAGATATAGGCTTCCTTGGCGATGGCGCGAGCTTCCGCTGGGCTTGCTGTAGTTTGGGTGCTTGCAGCGGCGAACGGGAATAGCGCGAGTAGCGCTAACGTGCAGACGAAGGGTCTAAGCAATGTCGTTTTCATGTTCATGATCTCGATTGGTTGTATGCGTTGTTCCTATGTAATTACTCACGTAGCCCCACCACGGCGCTACAGCGATTCATAGATTACAAAATTATACCGACACCTTTCCGAGCCACCTCCCTTCGATATATTCTATCCGCCCGCACAATTCAGACCTGTCAGCTTTTTCACCGGATTCCATTCGTTCCCGGGTTACTCCAAATTTCACTTCTGCGGAGCTTTTGCCGGCGGGGTGAACATCGCTTTGTCTTGCCCAATCTCCTCCGCAATCAGCGCATTGAGCTTCTGGTCCATAGCCGACAGCAATATTTCGTCGTACTTGGGATGGGCCGGGTTGGCCAGGTTATCCATTTCCTCGGGGTCCGACTGCAGGTCGTAGAGGGCGACATCGTTGTCTGCCAGAAGCTGCTGGACCGATGTCGGCAGGTTGTAGTTACCCATCCCGAAGTAGCGGACGAGCTTGTAACGGCCGTCGAAGATGCCGCGAAACATCTCGCGCTTTTCAAGGTTCGGCACGCCAATCTCATCCAGCATGCCTTTGAACTCCTCCAAACCGCGATGGAATTCCTGGCCGGCCTGGTGGGCGGCTGCGTCAAACACCTTGGTCGCGTTGCGGCTAAACCATTCCGCGTCGACGGTGGCGATCATATCGTAGGTCATCAGGCTCCCCTTGCCGGGTTTGGCACTGCTGCCGCGGGGCCCGACAGAAGCGGGATCGCGCACCACGCCCGAGAGGTCATGGCCTTTCAGGAGCGGGTAGCGCTTCCGCCGTTCGGCCTCCGGCAGGCCGGCAAACGCCAGGATCGTGGGCACCAGATCGAGATGGGAACCCACCGCATCCGTCCGGTTTCCGCCAGGGTGGCGCGGATCGGCAATCACCAACGGCACGTTGACGGATTCCTGAAACGCCACGCTGCCCTTCTGGCGCAGGTGATGCGCACCGCCTTGCTCGCCGTGATCCGCCGTGAAAATGACGATCGTGTTGTCCGCCTGACCGCTTGCTTCCAGCGCGTCCAACACCGCTCCGATGTGCCGATCAACGTCGAGATGGCAGTTGAGGTAGTAGTTGACATGGTTGTGCCACATGTTCCGGCGATCCATCGGTATCCGGCCATAGTACATGTCGCACAGGCGCTTGTAATTGCGGACTGCCGACGGCTGCCCCTCCAGGTCGTCGAAGAAGGAGGCCGGCAAGGTCGTCTGCCATTTCTGGCGGTAGAGCGGCGTATCGGGCGCGCCAAAGATCGGGAACATTCCCTTGACCTGGACCATCTCTTCCGCGTCGGTGTCGAAATACATCACATCGTGAGGGTTGACGAAGTTTACGGTCATGAACCAAGGTTTGGCGGTGGCGACTTCGGGAGCGCGCTTCGCCAGCCAGTTGACGGCCTCATCCGCAATCTTCGGATCTTTTAGAGCCCCATCCATCGGCCCGCCTTGCACATCGCCCCAATCTTGGTACTCGGAGAAGCCGTAGGGTTCCATCGCTTCGCGGGACCCCTTCGCTGGAAACTCCGAGAGGTGCCACTTGCCTTTGAAGACGGTGTGGTAGCCCAAATCGCGCAGCATATGGCCGATGGTGGGCAAGGTTTTCGGATCGGCCTTCATGTCGTCAATCCAGGCGAAATTGGTGTTGTCGAACATGCGGGTGTGCGGCGTATGCTGCCCGGTGTATATCACCGAGCGGGATGGCGTGCACACGGTGGTGGTGCAGTGGTGGTTGTTGAACGTGACTCCCCGGGCGCGAATGCGATCCCGGCCGGGCAAGGCGAATTCCGCCGGCATGGGCTGGTGTGCATATTCCTGATCGGTCACGATCATCAGAATGTTGGGTTGCTTGGTCATGATTCATTCTCCTCTTAAGATGAGGTCACTCGGGTTCATTTGTTACTTCCGGGACGCACTTGCGATCCGGTTCGCCGCCACGTGCAGTTCGCCATCCTCGATCGGCTCCTCGCCCGGGACAAACACCTCGGCGTACTTCCGCCGGGGCGTTCCAATGACCGGAGTCAAGGTCAAGGCCCTCGTTCCGCCCTCATATGCAAGCGCAGGGAGTGACACGGATTTGTCGTTCTTCATGTCGGTCTCAGCGCGGACGTGGTTGTCCGCCGCGACCTCAGCGGCTCTCACCGCGGTCAACATCCCGCACAAGAATACGATTACGAAACACCGAACGATTAACTCTTGGTTGCTCATAGGTTTCTCCTCTGATGTTGGCCTACTTCCTCATGCCCTTTCCGTATCCTTGCTCAAGTGGTCGCGGCGTTCTCCCTTTGGAGATCACCGCCCAGTCTCCACATCAGAGCCCCGCATACGATCGGCCATCGGCCATCGAACTCCAATGAAGGCATAGCGCCAGCTACGCCTGTGATCATATTCCCCACAGTCTTTGGGCTGTCCTCCAATTCGCGCCCTGCTGGCTGGTCTACACACCAATCATTGTAGACACGGTCCTGCGGACCTCCATTCTCCCTGCAAGGCTCGAACCCCGCGTTTGCGTCCCCGTATCAGAGTCCTCTCCGCCGGCCGAGAAGCTGATCCCCGCGGGCGATGCAGCGACACGACAGGCGGCGGAGCCCGTTTTGGCTCCACAATCTCCGGGCCGGGCGTGTAGGTCAGCGTGATCACCATGAACGGGCCGTTTGCAGTGCTCGGCAACCAGTTGCATTCCCTAGCCCTGAACAGGATGGCGGCCGATGATCAAGACGGCCGCCACCCGTTGATGATATTCTTCCGCTGCTTACTGCCGCGCCAGCGCGACGCGAACGGCGTCCTCCGCCGTGACCATGTGGTCCGAGTTGGCCGGATCATCGGCGATCGAGAGCAACACGCCCTTGATCTCGCCGTTGAAGGCATTGCCCTCAGAGCCGTACTCCGGGGAGACCGGAGCGCCGGTATCCTCGCCGACATCCAAGCCGTCGTCGGCAGAGAAGATCATTGCGAGAGTCGCGTCGATCTGTCCATCGCCTGCCTTCTTGCCGTCAATGAAGAGCCTCGCCACGCCGCCCTTGCCCAGGCCGCCGCCCGCGTAGGCGAACTCCATGCGCACCTGGTGCTCGCCCGCAGGGATGGCCTGTTCAGATCCGACGATGAAGTGCTTCATACCGCTCCAGTTGTAGCAGTACTTGAGCTTGCCTTCCTTGGCGTACAGGCTCCAGCCGCCGATGTTGGCGCCTTGGGCGATGATCACGCCCTCAACCCCCTTCTCCGGCACCACGATTTCGGCGGTGACCGAGTGGGACTTGTTCTTCAGGTTCAAGACGCAGTTCTCGCTCAGGCGGCCCATGCCGCTGAACAAAAGCTGGGTCTTCCCCTTGATCAGGATCGGCCGGCCGGCCGTGTCCGGATTGATCTTCTCCATCATCCGATCATCCAGCGGCAATACCTTGTAGCGCGTGGCTTCGATGAGCCAGAGGCGCTGCAGTTCGTGCAACTTCTGCGGATTCTCCTTGGACAGATCCTTGGACTGGCTCCAGTCCTTGGTGGTGTCGTAGAGCTCCCACACATCGTCGTCGAACGCCGGAAGTTTTTGCGCCAAGGCTGCCCACGGCGTCTTGTGCTTCGTCACCGCGGTCCACCCCTTGTGGTAGATGCCGCGATTGCCGAACATCTCGAAGTACTGGGTCTCGTGCTGGTCCGCCGCCTTGACGTCGTTGAAGGCGTAGAGCATGCTCGTGCCCTCGATAGGATCCTGTTGGATGCCTTCCACCGAGACCGGCTCGGGAATGCCGGCGGCCTCGAGAACCGTCGGCGCCACGTCGATGACGTGGCTGAACTGCGAGCGGACCTCGCCCTTGGCCTGGATGCCCTTGGGCCAGGAGACGATGGTGGCGTTGCGCGTGCCGCCCCAGTGCGAGGCAACCTGCTTGGTCCACTGATACGGGGTGTTCATCGCCAGCGCCCAGCCCACCGCGTAATGGTTGTACGACTCCGGCCCACCGAGCTTTTCAAGCCGGGCCGAGAGATACTCGGGCGTCTCGAAGGCCTGCAGGCCGTTGAAGTAGCCCATCTCGTTGAAGCAGCCGTTGATGCCGCCCTCGGCCGACGCTCCGTTGTCGCCGATGATGTAGTAGATGAGCGTGTCTTCGAGGATGTTCAGCTTCTCGAGCATATCGAAGATGCGGCCCACGTGGTGGTCGGTGTATTCCATGTACCCCGCGTAAACTTCCGCCTCGCGGCGCAGGAACGGCTTGAACCCCTCGGGCATCTTGTCCCATGCCGGGACCTCCTTGTTCGGCGCGGTCAGTTGGCAGTCCTGCGGCACGACCCCGAGCTTCTTCTGCCGGGCGAGGGTTTCCTCGCGCAGCTTGTCCCAGCCCTGATCGAACTTGCCCTTGTATTTGTCCGCCCACTCCTTCGGCACGTGGTGCGGCGCATGGGTCGCGCCGGGCGCGAAATAGATGAAGAACGGCTTGTCGGGCGCGAGGGATTTCTGCTGACCGATCCAGTTGATGGCCTTGTTGGTCATATCCTCGACGAGGTGATAGCCTTCCTCGGGGGTCTTGTCCGCTTCGACCGGCGTGGTCCCCTCGTAGAGCGTCGGATACCACTGGTTCGCCTCACCGCCGATAAAGCCGTAGAAGTACTCAAAGCCGCCGCCGCCCGTGGGCCATGCGCTGAACGGCCCGACGGGGCTCGTCTCCCAGACCGGCACTTCGTGGCACTTGCCGAACTGGGCCGTGTTGTAGCCGTTGAGCTTGAGCGTCTTCGCCAGCGGCGACATGGAGTTGGGCAGCACGGAGCAGTAACCCGGCGCGCCGGTGGCTATCTCGGTGATGCCGCCCATGCCGCAGGAGTGGTGGTTGCGCCCGGTCAGCAGCGCCTGTCGCGTAGGCGAGCAGAGCGCCGTGGTGTGGAAGCGATTGAACTTCAGGCCTCCCGCCGCCATCCTCTCCGCGTTCGGCGTCTGGCACGGCCCGCCGAATGCGCTGGACGATCCGAACCCCGCGTCGTCAATCAGAATGACGAGCACGTTGGGCGCTCCCTCCGGGGGCCGCAGCTGCGGGATCGGCGGGAACTTGCTGTCCGGGTCCTTCGCATCATACGCGATGAACGTGGATCGCTCGGTGTTCGGCATCGGAAGATGCGAACGGTGTTTCTTGTCTTGCGTGCTCATGTTATCTGCCTTTCTCCTGTCACATCCCGGACGACACGGGTGAACGGTTCGTCGAGTTTCTCCCTGCGCCTCCGTACGCGGTCCTTGAATGGGCCGGACGGCGGTCGTCTCATCCGTAGTACTGCTTCCTCGAGTAGCTCGTATACACTCTATCCCTTCTGGCGCATAGCTAAACGGCGGAGTTCAACCGCTTGCCGGCCGGCCATCTGCGTTCACTCCACCAGTTCGATCGTGACTCGCCTGCATTCTACGCTGCCTTCTCCTGATTGTTAACGCCGTCTCTGAGCGCCGCCTCGAGCATCCCCTGAATCAAGTTCAGGTTTCCGTTGCCCACCTCCCAGTCGCCCCTGTCTCCCAGAGAGTGATAGTCAATCCTGCTTCGCCGCCAGCCTGCTCGGAACGCAGACTGGCGGCGCGACGCTGGACCTTTGCTGTCAAGGACAGCAGTCGAACCGTGTTCACTTCCTGAAGAGCACCGCCAAGAACGCGACGATTCCGAGAATCGAGATCAGCGCGGCGACCACTCCCGACATCGACTTCGGTATATTGGGGTACTGGGCCTTCAGCTTCTGCCGATCCATTCGGTACTGGATCGTGGACACTAGCAGCGCAAACAGCCCGATAGCGATCATCAGTATCGCAAACTCGCGCGGCCCCACCCACTGGCCATGCACAACACTGCCCTTAAGCTCTAACTGGAAGAACTTGTACAGGGTGAAGCCGAACGAGATCAGGGACGTCGCCGTCCTGATCCAAGCCATCAATGTTCGATCGTGCGCCAGGCTCGTGCGATCATAGCCAAGTTGCGTGCTCACAGAAAGCTCCGTCTCGGTCTGATCTGTTATTCTAACACATCCATCCTTTCGCTGGTTAGCTGTATTCATGATCTTCTCTCTCAAATCGGAAACCCCCAAGAGGGAAGCTTCTTCGTGCCGCCCTACTTCGCCATCAGGGTGGCCGTGGTGAGGACCGCCAGACCCAGTGCGCCCTGCTTCGGCAGCTTCTTAAGGCTCCCTGCCATCTCAGTCATCGTCAGGTTCACGTTGTCAAGCGACGCGTTTATGTGCGGCAGCGACTCGGCTATGGGGGTCAGTGTCGCCAATGCGGTCGAGAGGTCGGCATTCGTCTTGTTCAGGCTCTCGTTCATCTTGGGCAGCACAGTTATGTGTGCGTTCAACGATGTGAGCTGGTCGCGCATGCCGCCCAGCCCAGCGTCTATCTGACCAACCTGCTGCGTCGACTGCTGCACGCTGGCGTTCGTCTGCTCCAAAAGGTCTCGCATCTTCTCCAGCTCGGACAGTTCCGCCGACATCCCGACGAGTGACTGCCGCATGTCGCCAATCCCGCTGAGCAGCCCGGTCATGCTGCTGTTGGTCTGGTCCAGGGACCCCATTGTGGCGACGATGTACCCGTTCGTTTTGGCGAGGCGGCCGTTGGTAACGTCAAGCTTCCCGTCCAATTCAACACAGAACTCGAGTATCGCATCGCCGGAGGCGTCAAGCTTGGGCAGATAGCGCATCTGATCCTATACCATTGCCAGCCTTCTGTTCGTTTCTTCGAGGAGATCAAGGCGGTCTGAAAGACGGTCTATTCCGGTGCCCATGCTTTTCAGCCCGTCCAGCTTGGCCGACATCCGCGCTAACTCGCCCGTCATCGTCGTCAAGAGATAAAGCGCGTAGCCGAGGGCCGCGATGGCAACGACAACCCCTATGGTGACCAGCGCCCCGACCGGCACGGCGCCTCTGTTCAGTCTCAGTATTCGTGTTCGCATCATGGTGCCTCCGCCATTTGTAATCAAGAATCAGACGTTTGTTTTGTTGCGCGTCATAAGGCTTGACGGCTGCGCGTTCTGGAAGATGACCTGCAGCGCGGCGATCAGCAGGACCAGTACTGTCACAGCTGTCTGATGTTACCGCCGGGCGAACACAATGTGAGTCCGCTTCCATCAAATCAACTAGCCCCCGAGCATTCATTATCCGGCTTCCTACATGGTCATGGACACCGGGACCCCAGGAAGTCTTCTACCAGGAACCTGAACCACAGACGAATCTGCATTCAGTTCTGCCATTTGAAGCCTCTATTTGTCTTGTTGCCATGCATATCGTTCGTACACGGACCGGGTTCAGAACCCGGTCCGTGGTTACTTGCGTGGCATTCCCAGCCGTAGTGGAAAGTGGCCGGTGACTCGCCTGCATTCTACGCTGTCTTCTCCTGACTGTCAACGCCGCGTCGACAAAGCGCGGCTAATGCGGGGCGGCGACGACGACGTACGTTGTGGTGGTGCCCACAAACTGCGGCTGGTACCAAGTGGTCCCGGACTGGTAGTAGGTGACTCCGCCCACGACCACCACCGTATAGGTCGGCGGCGGCGTGTAGAGGATGGCGCCGATGACCGCAGTCGCGACTACCGCCGCGGCGACCGGGTAGTGGTAGCCGTGGCCGTAGCCGTGGTGGACGTCGACGTCAACATCGTGGTTGACATTGACATTGGTGTTCCTGTTGACGTTGGTGTTGCGGTTGACGTTGGTGTTGCGGTTGACGTTGGCGTTAGTGTTGCGGCTGACGCTGCCCTGCGAGCTGGCGCGCACGCTTCTCCCGGCGAAGGCCGGCGCCGCAGAGACCAGCAGAGCGATCGTCAGTGCGATAAGCATTCTCATAGTCCGGTTCATGTCATTTCTCCTTTGTGCTCGCGTCGGCTTCCGGAGCGATCTCTTTCAAGAGGATCCGCTGAGCGTCGGTCGGCGGATCGAACGTGAAGTCCGCGTCCGTGATCGTTGGAGCCAGATTCCAGGTGTAGGTCGCCTGGTACTGTGGCCTGGCTTCGTCGGTCGTGGTCGTGATGACCACCTTGTGGGGCAGCGGGAACTCCCCCTGCTGGATCCATATCTGCCAGTCGATCCCCTCCTGTCGCAGAGCGTATTGCTCGCAGTCCGCGCTGCCGATCTTGCTCGGGCCGACGTCCACGGCAGCGGTTATGCCGGCGGCGCTGCCGGCATCATCGCCCCAGCGATAGAGATCGACGAGCGGCATCTCGATTCCAAACTTCTCTTGGAGCGCGTCAGCGACTTCGCCGATAGTCGGCGGCGCCGGTACCGTGGCGTAGTAGTTCACGCGCGGCGCCCAAAGCGTAAACAGCTTGCCGTCGAAGAGAAAGTGCCGCTCCTTCCTGTCGCTCAATACGACGACCCGTATTCGGTCGGGCTTCCGCGCGAGCAGGGTAGCGACCTCTGCGAACTGGACTTTGAGCCCATTGTCCAGCACTTCCTCCCGCTGGATAGCGGCTTCAATCTGGATCGCCTTCAGCGTCCGCAGGTATTTGCCCATGTTGTCCAGGGCCGTGATTGCGGCGGGCTCGATGTCGGCCGATGCATTGGCCTTCTGGTCGGCGGCAACTGCGGGCAACGCGCAAACAAGGGCCGCTAGGATGGTCAGCGCGACCGCCAGCGCTGAGTTCCTGGGAAAGGTTCGTTTCATGTTGTTTCCTCCTTGAGAATATGATGCGAGACGTGTCCCTTACAGGACGCACATTACCGATGCACTTGCCATACGCTTACCCTTTCTGCCGCTTAGGGAAAACGCGGAGAATCCTTTGTCAGCGCGGCGACCGCCGATTCCACCGTCAGGAACATCCGCTCCGGTCCGATCCGCTCCGTGAGACCGGTCCGATCCAGCATGGTGCGAACGGGGCTCTTCGCTGCTGCGATGGCCATCGCGATGCCTTCCGCCTCGAGATCGTCGATGACCTGATCCAGACTTGCGGCCCCGGTTGTGTCTACATAGGGCATGGTCTCGGCGTCCAGCAGGAAATCCCGCGCTTTCGTCGGCGACTCCCGGGCCACGGTTCTCACGCGTGCCTTGAAATGGTCGGCGTTAAAGAACACCAGGGACGCGTCGAAGCGATAGATGATCAGGCCGGGGAACGACTCCGCCTCGGGATTGGTCGCCGTGTCGCCATAGGCATTGGTTCCCGCGATGCGCCCGAGGACCGCGTCGTGCGGCCGGGAAGCCCGGATCAGAAGCTGCAGCATGGCCACTCCGACGGCGACCACCACTCCGGGCAACACGCCGACAGTGATCACGCCGAGCAATGTGATCAGGCAGAGCCGGAACTCCTGCGGGCTGACGCGCCGCAGGGTCACCAGACTCTGCAGGTCGAGCAGGCTCATTGCCGCCTTGATCAGGACGGCCGACAGCACAGCCATGGGCAGCCAACCGAGTGGCTTGGTGAGAAACAGCAGCGTCAGCGCGATCACCCCTGCCGCCACCAGCCCGGTAGCCTGGCTCCTGCCGCCGACCGAGTCGTTCATGGCGGTGCGGGAGTCGGCCCCGCTGACCGCGAAGCCCTGCAAGGCTCCCGCACCGATGTTGGCCACGCCCAGCGCGATGAACTCCTGATTCGGGTCGATGTCGTAACGGTTCTTCGCCGCGAAGCCGCGGGCGGTCACCATGGCGCTGTTGTACATGATCAGCGCCAAGCCCGCCGCGCCCATCGCCAGAACCTGCCAATCACTCCCGCTTATCGCGGGAATCGTCAGGGCCGGCAGTCCCGCGGGAATCTCGCCGAGGAGCCTGATGCCGTGTTCGCCGAAGCCGAAAGCCGCAGAGCATCCGATGCCGACCGCCGCTGCCACCAACGGCCCCGGAATCTTGGGGGCCAGACGTGCGAGTAGAAGCATCAGAGCCAGGGTCGCCACCCCGACTGCGAGCGTCGGCAAGTGGGTCTCGCCCAGCTTCGAGCAAAAATGAAAGAGCAGGCGAAAGAAGCCGGCTGGAGCAACTGAGAACCCGAACAGCGAACCGAGCTGGCCGGTGATGATACATATCGCGATGCCGTTGAGATACCCGGTAAGAATGGGCCGAGCCAGGAAATTCGTAAGAAAGCCCAGTCGCGCCAGGCCGGCCGCGATACAGACGACTCCGGCGACTATGGCGAGCGCTGCCGTGAGCGACAGGTAACGCACCGGGTCATGGAGCGCCAGCGGAGCCACGACCGCCGCAGAGATGGCGCAGGTGGCGGCATCAGGCGCGATAATCAACTGCCGGGAGGACCCGAACAGTGCGTAGGCTATCAACGGCAGGAGGCTCGCATACAACCCGTGAACCGGCGGAACACCCGCCAGTTGCGAGTAGGCGATCGCGATCGGTATAGCCACCGCGGCTACCGAGACGCCCGCCATCAAGTCATGGGGAAACCAAGTCCGGTCATAGCGGCCGAGCGATACCAGTCCCGGCGCGAAGCGAGCGATGCCCCGTTTCGCGCTATCGGCGCGGTCGATCACTTCATCCTGCATACGTTCTCCCAATGCGGTCCCTCGGGCCACGTTCTCTCGTCTATCGACTAGCGAGGCGTCTCAGCAGCGTATCAATCTATCAGGTGACCGGCCTCGGATCGCCACCAGGTCCGCCTTTCGGCAGCACCACGGTAAAAATGGTGCCGGTCGCGTCCGTGCTGGTGAATGCCACCCGGCCACTCAGGTATCGCTCCGTCAGCAGCTTAACACTGTGAGTGCCGATGCCGCGGCCTGAGCCGCCCTTTGTGCTGAACGAGCGCTGGAAGATCTGCTTCTGCACGTCCGCGGGGATGACCGAAGGGTTCCGCACCTCGAACGCTATACTGTCGTCCTGGTCAATGGCGGCAATGGTCACGGTCCCGCCCTCAGGCGTGGCCTCCAGAGCGTTCTTCAGAAGGTTGCCCAGCACCCGGCGCAGCAGCACACCATCGGTCCGAAGTCGGCATCCGGCGCAGCCGTCCACTGCTATCGTTCGGCCACGGGAAACACTGTGGCTGCGATAGATGTCCGCCACGTAGTCCAGTGTTTCGTCGACGGACACGTCATCGAGCCGCAACTCCAACTTGCCCTTCTCGGCGGCCAGAAGCTGGCGTTGCGCCTGAATCTCGTCGTTGACCTGCTGGACCATCAGCAGCAGTTCGCGCTTGTACTCTTCTTCGGCTGCCGGATCGTCTTCGATGCGCAGCAGTTCCGCCAGGGAATACAGACCGGTGGTGATATTGAGCACGTCGTGGAAGAAGGTCCGCTCCAGCACTCCGCGCCGTTTCTCCGCGCTCACGTCGTGCAGGGCCACAATCACGTATTCACCGCCGCCGACAGCAAAGTATGTGGACTGCACTTCGAGTTCAAGCGCGCCGCCGTCGCCGGCGCCGGAGGTCGTCATACGGCATTCCTTGACCGCGCTGTCTTTCGTAGTGAGGCACTCCAGGATCGAGTTGAGAGCCCCGCAGACGTCGCATGCTTCGCCGGTCCCGCATCCGTCGGCTGCCGCCGCAGCGTGCACGCAGAGGAACAGCTCGCCCGGACGGCGGCCTACCAGCAAATCCGGATTGCGTACCCCGACTGCCTCCAGGACTCTCGCGTTGCATGCCACGATCTGCCGTTCGGGATTCAGCACCAGGGCCAGGTCCGGCATTGCCTCCAGCAGGGCGGTAGCTACGATGTTGTCGAGGAACCCCCTCCTCGCAGTTGCCAGTTCCGGCGCGCCGGCTCGTAGTGTAAGGTCCATGTCAGTCGTCATGTTCTCCTCGAAAGGCTCATCGTCCACCCGTGCCCATCCCTCAAGCGTGAGCGACCTTGGGTGTTCCGCTTCGGATCTGAGAGGCAGGGCGGATCCGACCGTGTCGTGCGGCTATTTCCCTCGCCCGCGAACTGTGGCAATCCGGTTCGTGATGCCTCTCGCTAATGCGTAGGGCAGTCCCATCACAAGAGTCCCCACGAGCAATGCCGGAATGAGGCGGACGTGCTTGAAGATGAGATACTGCGCGATGCAATCGAGAATCGTGGCCACTACTATCGGCTTGAGGAGCGATTTCAGCGCGCTCTTCAGATCGCGACTCCTGTCCTTCGGACTGAAGAGCAAGTCGTAGATGAACGGTGGAGTGCCGGCCTTGGCGTCGGCAAGGCCGTCCCGAACACCGAGCAGGATCGCCACCGCCGGCTGCAGCATGAACCTGAAGCTCATCGGCCCTGTAACGCGGGCCACTATCCCCTGTACTATCCTGTCCATTGTTCCTCCTCCTATATGGCTACCCTCTGCGCGGGGAGCGCTAGACCAACAAGACGTCTCATCCGGCCTCAGCGCTTTATACCCACATTCCCAAGTTCTAACATCGGCGAGCGGAATCCTGCATGAATGCCGCATCTCTTGGCGACCCTTCGACAGCTTATTCTACGGCAGTCCTGCAGTCCACCCATGATCTCGGTCGGCCCTGAATTGGGCCACCGCGTTCCTACCAGACGAATTCGCTATTCGATGCTTGTCTGCCGGAAACCTCCCTATTCTCAGCTTTTTTCAGCAAGCGTTTAGCGTAAGCACCCGGGGGGGTAAGGGCTTGACAAAGTGCCGGAAATGGCCGTACCATTACGTTCGTGGGTATCAACACCTCGAGCACGTCCGTATTCGCGGTGTTGATGCCTCCAGGCACGCCGGCAAGGCGTGAGACTAACGGGAGGTTGAAATGAATCAGAACCGGGTACGAATCCGCATCGCAGTCATTGGCATTATGTGCGCAGTAGCCGTCGCAACGCTGGCGGTACCTATGCTGCCGTCGTTTGCCGCGAAAGACACGGCTTCGCCCGTAATGAGCGGCGAGCCCGGCTCGGGAAATCTCGAGTCGTACATCGAGGTTCTGAGATCCGACCTGCGGACTCAGAAATCCGCACTCATCACGGAGAACATGAACTTCTCCGAGAAGGAGGCTGCGGCCTTCTGGCCCATCTACCGAAAGTACGAGGCGGAGCTGATGAAGCTCAACGATCAGAAGGTCGCGCTTATCAAGAACTATGCTGACAACTTCGACACCATGTCGGATGCCAAGGCAAAGGAACTGGCCGAGAAGGCGCTTTCGCAGGAGGACAAGCGCGTTCAGCTGAAGAAGAAGTATCTCAAGGAGTTCTCCAAGGCACTGCCCGCGAAGACAGTCCTCAGGTTCTTCCAGGTGGACAACCGGATCGACCTGTTGATCAACGTGCAGATTGCAGCGGAGTTGCCGATGGTCGAGAAGTGACGCGAATTAACGCGAACCTTCCAGCGACGAATGAAGGGAGGCGCAGCAGCGGACCGGAGAGTATGGCCGATCACAATTCGCTATCGGGTTGCCGGGCATTCCGATAGCAGGCAGTCGTTCTGCCGTGGATGAGTGCGAATCTCATCACGATCTTCGAAGACGATAAGGAGGATGTTCTTATGAAGCACAGTATCAGTACCTACCGTTGCCTGATTGTCGCGGCGGCATTGTGCGCCGTGAGTCTGGTTGCCCCCGCATATGCGGCCGATGGGGCGAAGACGCAGTGGGAGATCACGCCCTACGCCTGGACGGCCGGTCTTAGCGGCGACGTGGCGGTCCGGGGGGTAACCCTACCGGTAGACGTAGACTTCAGCGATGTCTCTGACAAGGTAGATTCCGCGTTCGCTATTCACGCGACAGGCAGGAAGCCTGATTCCAATTGGGGGACGTCTGTCGACTTCCTCTACTTGAAGCTGGGAGGTGAGCGTGACTTTCCACTACCCGGCGTGACGGTCACCGTCGAGATGAAGCAGCTCATGGTAGAATTGGCAGCCCTGTACAGCCCCAAGACTGATCTTGAACTGCAGGAGGCCTGGGAGGCGGGTGAGAAGGCCATCCCGTATTCACTGATTGTCGGGGCACGATACATCGCTATGGATAACAGTATCTCCCTGTCTTCGGGGCCGAGCGGAAGTGCGAACGAGGGCTGGGTCGAGCCCATGATCGGCGTCGTCACCAGGCTCCCGGTGAGCGGCAAGCTAAGCGTGGCATTGAGGGGCGACATTGGAGGTTTCGGAGTCGCGCAATCCCAGTTCACCTCGAATGTTCTGGTTGACTTTCGGTACCAGTTCTCCAAAACGAAATGGATGAATCTGGGATACCGGTCGCTAAGTGTCGACACGCTCGACAATGGCGAAGGCGGCGACATTACGATGGCGGGAGCCATATTCGGCATAACCAGCCAGTTCTGAGGCAAGATACGCCATTGTGACTGAAGCGAAAACGAATGGAGGAGACGCTAGTACTTAGTTGCGTAAGTTCGTTGATGATGAAAACGCCACTGCTGAGCGTGAAGTCAGCCGAATTGGATGTAACGAACTTACGCGATTAGGTACTAGTGGCATCCAAGCAACCTATATTCGAACAAGTAACTCGTAATCGAAAGGAGACGAAGATCATGGCAGAAAAGAAACCGAACATTCTCATTCTATGGGGCGACGACATCGGCTACTGGAACATCAGCGCCTACAACCAGGGCATGATGGGCTACAAGACGCCGAACATCGATCGCATCGCGAAGGAAGGCGCGCTGTTCACCGACTGGTACGGCCAGCAGAGCTGCACCGCCGGCCGCGCGTGCTTCATCACCGGCCAGTCCGGTTTCCGGACCGGCATGCTCAAAGTCGGCCTGCCCGGCGCGAAGGAAGGGCTGCAGGCGCGTGATGTCACGATGGCGCAGTTGCTCAAGGCGCAGGGCTACATGACCGCGCAGTTCGGCAAGAACCACCTCGGCGACGCCGACGAGACTCTGCCGACAGCACACGGGTTCGACGAGTTCTTTGGTTCGCTCTACCATCTTAACGCGGAGCAGGAGCCCGAGAACCCCGACTACTTCAAAAATCCCGAGATGATCAAGAAGTATGGGACCCGCGGTGTGCTTCATTGCTGGGCCAATCCGGACGGCACCCAGAAGATCGAGAGTACCGGCCCGCTGAACAAGAAGCGCATGGAGACGATCGACGAAGAGGTCACCACCTTTGCCCTCGACTACCTCGAGAAGGCCAAGAAGGCGGACAAGCCGTTCTTCCTCTGGTGGAACGCCACCCGCATGCACATCTTCACGCACCTCAAGAAGGAGAGCCAGGGCAAGACCGGTCTCGGCACCTATCCCGACGGCATGGTCGAGCACGATGGACACGTCGGGCGGATTCTCGACAAGCTCAAGGAACTCGGCCTCGATGAGAATACCATCGTGATGTATTCCACCGACAACGGGGCGGAATGCTTCTCCTGGCCCGACGGCGGCACGACGCCGTTCCGCGGTGAGAAGAACGAGAACTGGGAAGGCGGCTATCGCGTGCCCTGCGCCATCCGTTGGCCCGGCGTCATCAAGCCCGGCACCATCAACAACGACATCTTCTCCCATGAAGATATGCTGCCCACCATCATGGCCGCCGCCGGCGTGCCCGATGTGAAGGAACAGCTCTTAAAGGGCATGAAGGTCGGAAACACCACCTTCAAGGTCCATCTCGACGGCTACAACCTCACAGACGCTCTGGCAGGCAAAGCGGCAAGTCCGCGCCATGAGTTCTTCTACTGGAACGACGACGGGTCGCTTGTGGGTCTGCGTTACGACAATTGGAAGCTCGTCTTCCAGGAGCAGCGCAAACACGGCTTTGCGGTCTGGGCGGAGCCTTTCGTGCCTCTGCGCGTTCCGAAGCTGTTCAACCTGCGTACCGATCCGTTCGAGATTGCTGATCATTGCTCCATGGATTATGACCACTGGAGAGTTGATCGCGTCTTCTTGTTTGTGCCGGCGCAGGAATACATCGGCAGGTACATCGCCACGTTCAAGGAGTTTCCGCCGAGCCAGAAAGTCGGCAGTTTCTCGCTTGACCAGGTGTTGGAAAGCCTCTCTTCGGCGCACACCGGCGGCAAGTAACGCGCGCCTGGCGATCAATTACGACGAACCCGGACACCCCCGGCGGACAAGCGGTCCGCCGGGGGTATCCGTCTTGACGAGCACCGGACACGTGTCTATGAGGCAACAAGAAGAACATCATTCGCCGCCTCTTGATGTGGCAGCGGACGTCCAAGATTTCTACGAGCGCTATCCGTATCCCCGACCGATCGATAGCCTCGAAGAATATCGACGGCTCTGGCAGGACCGGCAAAAACGCCGCGCGGATTATCATCTGTTCTGGCCCGCCAAGCCCTATAGGGAAGATCGTTCCATCCTCATTGCCGGATGCGGGACATCGCAGGCGGCTAAGCACGCCATGCGCTGGCCGGAGGCTCAGGTTATCGGCATCGACTTCAGCGCAAAGAGCATCAGCTGTACCGAGGAGTTGAAGCGAAAGCACAGCCTTGATAATCTCCAGGTCCGTCAGCTTCCCGTCGAGCGTGTGAGTGAACTGGAGACCAGCTTCGACCGGATTGTGTGTACTGGAGTTCTCCATCATCTTCCGGACCCCGATGCGGGCCTTAGGGCATTGCGCGGCGTGCTCAAACCGGACGGAGCGATGCACATCATGGTGTATGCGCCTTACGGACGGACCGGCATATACATGCTGCAGGAGTTCTGCAGACGGATCGGCATCCGCGCCACGGATGAGGAGATTCGGGATCTCATCGCAACGCTATGGGCTCTACCTCCCGGACATCCGCTGGAAGGCCTGTTGCGACAGGCCCCGGACTTCCGGCACGAGGCGGCGCTTGCCGATGCTCTCCTGCACCCACAGGACCGGGCGTATTCGGTCCCGCAACTATTCGACTTTATCGGCAATGGAGGACTCGCATTCCAGCGGTGGGTAAAACAGGCACCCTACGCCCCTCACTGCGGCGTAATGGCAAGGATCCCGCAGGCTTCCCGCCTGGCGCAGCTTGCCACGGCAGAGCAGTATGCTGCAGTCGAGCTTTTTCGGGGCACGATGGTCTGTCACAGCGTGATTGTCTATCGGAACGACAGCCCCGGCGGCGCGCAACCGATCAGTTTCGCAGGCGACGCCTGGCCTGGCTATGTGCCTATTCGAATGCCGGACACGATATGTGTTGAGGAGCGGCTGCCTGCAGGAGCGGCGGGTGTGCTGATCAACCAGACCCACACCTACACAGACCTTTACCTGCCCATCGACGAGCGGGAGAAGAAGCTCTTCGACGCCATTGACGGGCAGCGGAGCATCGGGGAGATCGCGTGTGAGCAAGAGCACGACACCGCGCGCGCCCTCTTTGAGCGGCTCTGGTGGTACGATCAGGTTGTGTTTGAAGCACCTCAGCAACAAGCTCAGAAGACCGAGGGGAAACGACAGTGAAGAAGACCTTTACTATTCTGCACACCAACGATATGCACTCGAGTTTCATCGGTATGGGCCCGTCCTCGGACTACACCCCGCTCACGCGCAACGATGATGCCACCCGGGGCGGGTTCGCGCGTCTCGCCGGCTTGATCGCGAAAAGGAAGGAGGCGCGCACAGATCAGGGTCCGGTGTTGATCCTTGACGCCGGCGACTACAGCATGGGGACTCCATTCGGGGCCGCCAGTCGCGAGATCGGCGGCGAACTGCAACTCATGTCCATGATGGGTTACGACGCCACCACCTTCGGCAACCACGAATTCGACCTCGGGCCTGACGGCCTGGGCAAGGAAATCGGCGTGGCCGCCAAAGCCGGCCGGACACCGGCGGTGCTCTCCGCGAACTCCGACTTCTCCAAGGACGATGCCACGCTCACTGACCTCCAGCGCCTTGCCAAGGATAAGGTGATCCGCCACTACACGGTGATTGAGCGCGGCGGCATTCGCTTCGGCATCTTCGGGGTGCTTGGCAAGGAGGCCATCTTCTATACCAACGCCGCAGCGGTCACATTCTCCGACGCCATCGAGGCTGCCAGGGAGATGGTGACGGTCCTCCGCGACAAGGAGAAGGTCGATGTAGTTATCGCTCTCAGCCACGGCGGCTTGGAGAACGGGAAGGATGGGCGCATCACCGACGGCGACGACGTGCGCGTGGCCAAGGCCGTGCCGGGGATCGATATCGTGATCGGCGGCCACAGCCACACCGAGCTGCGGGAGGTGATCATCGTCAACGGTCGCACGCCGGTGGTCCAGACCGGGAAGGAAAGCGCGAACCTCGGTGAATTGGTGATCACATTGGACGACGGCGAACTGACGGTCGAGTCGTACCAACTCCACCCGATCGACGACACCATTGCCGGCGACCGGGCTATCGCCGATGAGATCGAAGTGTTCAAAAAGTCGGTCACAGGAGCCGTGTTCGCGTCGCGCGGCTACAGCGTGGATCAGCCGCTGGCGATTGCGCCTCAGGACCTGCCCAACACGTACTCCGACATCGCAGCCGGCACCCTCCTCGCCAACCTCTGCACGGACGCCTTCAGAAGCGCCACGAAAGCTGACATCGGTTTCACCGCCAACGGGATGATGCGCGCCAGCCTTACCCGGGGAAAGACAGGCGTGCAGACGGTCTACGACGTGTTCGCTGTCGCGCCCCTCGGATACGGCGTGGTCGATACGACGGCAGGCAGCGCACTCGTGACCGGCTACTTCACCGGCCAGGAACTGAAGAATCTGCTGGAGTTCTTTCTCGTGGACAACCCGGCCCACCCCGGCGAGTTCTTTCCCCGGGCGTCCGGCATGAGGTTCCGCTATGACCAGTCGCGTCCGAAGTTCGACGTCGTGACGGCCATTGAGTTGGGAGACCTCGACTGCGGCTACCGCGCGATTGACATCACCGGGAAAGACGAGAAGCTGTACAGCCTTACTTGCCCTCTGATGCTCGCCGTGATTATCGTAGCCATCCCCAAGTACACCAAGGGTTTGCTGGATCTTGTTCCCAAGAACATGGAGGGTCAGCCTCTCACGTCGAGGGTCGAGGCACTCGAGGATCCTCGCAGCAGCACTGCCCAGTTGATGGCGCCGCCGGGCACAACGGACAAGGATAGCCTCGCTACCGTGTCGAAGAATGGCAGTGTCAGCGAGATCAAGGAATGGCAAGCGATCATGGACCATCTCCGCAGCCTGCCGGTCAAGAGCAAGGGTGAACTTCCCATTATCCCGGTCGATGAGCGCGCCGCAGAGGTCCGGGCCATCAAGGTGGGCTGACGGGGTAACCGTTAATGAACCAACCGGAAGAACAACCGTCGCCATCTCCTGCTGTGGCAGCGGACGTCCAGGATTCTTGCGAACGGTATCCCTATCCCCGACTCGTTCAGCATCGAACCAACTGGAGGAATCATTGAGGTGCAACGCGAATTAAGCGGAGATCAGGCAATGCTCAACGACAGGTTCTCCCGTTCTCAGCCTGCGGCCTGCGGTAGTCTGCAGGTCAGGGCACTAGCTAGTCGGGAAGGAGAGGAAGGAACAACACAGTGAAAACCACCCGCACACGGAATGTCATCGCCGCCGCGATCGGACTTGCTATGGGCCTCGCGCTGACGCTATCGACGGCGTGCGTTTGGGCGCAGGACGACGACATCGCGAACGAGTATCGGCTCACGCTCTTCCCCTACCACCGGATCAACGACAAGTGGACCACCTGGGGCTACGTGGGCTACGTGTGGAACACGGACGCGGATTATCACACGTATTACCTGGGGCCGGGAGCCACCTACACGGTCAATCGCGGGCTCGAGATCCAAGGCGGCCTCATAGGGACTTACACCGACAACGAGAACAGCTCCGACAAGCTGGAACTGCGCCCCTTTGTCGGCGCGAAGCTCTACGTCCCCAACACGAAGAAGTTGAATGTCTACAACTGGACCCGCTACGAATACCGCCTCATTCGGGACAGCGACACAGATAATTGGGACGAGGTTCCCCGCCTCCGCAGCCGTTTCGGCGTCGAGTTCCCGCTCGCCCCACTCGAGCGGGCCTGGCAGCCGAAGACGTACTATGGGCTGGCAGACGCGGAGGTGTTTTACCGCTTCGACCGGACCCAGTGGAACCCATTCCGACTGCGTGCCGGGATCGGCTACGTGCTGAACCCAGGCATGCGGATCGAGTTGATCTACCATGCTCAGTACACGCGCCCGTCCGGCAGCACTGGACTGGAACACACAGAGAACATCTGGCGCCTGAATGTCAAGTTCGGAGTGAACAAGGGACTCTTTGGGCCCCAGCGAAGCCCGGATGTGGACGACTAGTGGGAGGCGTCGCACGGCGGAAGAAGGCAGGCCTGACAATCCAATGACAGGACGAATCGGCCGAACGGCGAGCATTGTGGCGGCGATTCTATTCTTGCTGGCCGCCGGGTCGGTGTCTCGCGTCCACGCTTCCTCTCAGACGATTGTGGATTTCAACCCGACCTGGCAGCTCAACGAGAAGTGGGCATTCGACATCGAGATCGGGCATCGGTTCGGGTCGGGCGACAGCGACTACTCGGAATGGGCCCTCACGCCGAACCTCGAGTACGCGGTGAACAGCCGACTTACGCTCACGGGAGGCGTATCGTTCAGCAGTACGGATTACGAAACCGGGAGTGACGACACGTCCGAGGTGGGTCCCTATGTTGGCCTGAGGTATAATTACCAGACCCGGGGCGGCGCCAGATACGTGAACTACTTCTGGATCGAGAAGCGCATCAGAACAGACCTCGACACTGATGTGACCGACATTTCGAAACGGCTCCGGAATCGTTTCCAGGTGCTCATCCCGCTTAACACTCACGACCTGCACGAGGACAACACCTGGTACGCAATCACGGATCTGGAACTGTTCTTTGACAGCTTCACCGATGTGCGGGAGCGAAATCGGTCACTCCAGCGGCTTCGGGCGGGCATCGGATGGCGCAAGGATCGCCACTGGACGTATCAGTTCATCTACGGGATTCAGCGGTCGCACGACGATACCGAATCCTCCTCCGCGTGGACCGAGGGGACCATGCGTCTCCGGGCGGTCTACACGTTCTGACTTCCCCGAGTCTGGCGGCCGAGTTATGAGTTGACTAAAGGATACAGACTGAACATGGCTATGACCGGTCCGAGAGCATTTCATGTGATGGCCAAGCCGACTGGCGCTCAGTGCAATCTCGACTGCGCCTACTGCTTCTTCCTCAAGAAGGAGCAGCTATACCCGAACAGTCGGTTTCGGATGTCCGATGAGGTGATGGAGAGCTACATCCGGCAGACCATAGAGGCCCACCGCGTCCCGGAGGTGACGATTGCCTGGCAGGGAGGGGAACCGACACTCATGGGGCTCGATTTCTTCAGGCGCGCGGTTGACGTCGAAATGGATGCTATGCGGCCGGGAATGACTGTCGAGAACACGCTCCAGACGAACGGTGTCCTTCTCGACGAGGAGTGGTGCGAGTTCCTGAGTGAGAAAAGGTTCCTCGTAGGATTGAGCCTTGACGGGCCGCGCGACCTCCACGACGCTTATCGCCGGGATAAGGGCGGGAATTCCGTCTTCGACAAGGTCGTAAGGGCGGCGCGGTTGATGCAGCAGCACAAGGTGGAGTTCAACATTCTGTGTACTGTCAACGCGGTGAACAGCAAGCATCCGCTGGAGGTATACCGGTTCTTCCGCGACGAGCTGGAGTCGCCCTATATCCAGTTCATCCCCATCGTCGAGCGGGACAATGAAACCGGCAACCAGGAGGGGATGCGTATCACCGACCGCTCCGTCCGGCCCGAGCAGTATGGCAGGTTCCTGATCGAGATATTCGACGAATGGGTCCGCCGGGACGTGGCGAAGATGTTCGTGCTGTTCTTCGACGGCGTGCTGGCTTCGTATGTCCGCGGGCGTTCAACGCTATGCATCCTGCAGCCGACCTGCGGAGAAGGTGTCGCCCTGGAGCACAACGGTGACGTCTACTCCTGCGACCACTTTGTTGAGCCGAGATATCTGCTCGGCAACATGCTTCAGACTTCGCTTGTCGATCTAGTCGCTTCGGGGCGCCAGCGAGAGTTCGGCGCGGCCAAGTCCGCGGGGCTGCCGAAATACTGCCGCGAGTGCGGGTTCCTGTTTACCTGCCACGGCGAGTGCCCGAAAAACCGGGTTCTGGAAACTCCGGACGGTGAGCCCGGACTCAACTACCTGTGTGCAGGCCTGAAGGCGTTCTTCCAGCACGTGGACAGGCCGATGCGCATAATGGCCGAGTTGCTCAAGCGAGGAGAGTACGCCGACGGCATTATGGCGATCCTCGCGCAAGACGAGACACACGCGACCGGCGCTTCCACCCGGCCCGACGGCAATGAGCCATGCCCTTGAGGTAGTGGGCAAGACTTCAAGAAGTGAGGTCAACACGCCGGGTCATATACCGTATTGGGGAAGCGGTTAATATATATAGAATCGTCGGTTAACGAAGAAGATTGGTTCGGTTGCTTTCGCAGGCATTGCTGCAGTAGTGCCTAGCCTGAGTGAGATCGGCAGCCCCCTACCGGGTTGCCGATCACTGGTAATAACCGCACTTGTAATTGCTGGCCGTCCAAGCCGGCGCACAGGAGGTTTGCATGAGTATGGACATCGTACCGATTTGGGTACTTTTTGCGGCTACGATCATCATCGTGATGATCGCCATTGGAGCGGGATACAGGCTGGGGAATGTCGCCCAGCGGCGCTTTGGGGATGAAAAGGAATCATCGGTCTCCGCCAGGACGGCCGGGGTCCTGGGGTTGCTGGCGTTCATATTGGCGTTCACATTTGGGATCGCGACTGATCGGTACGACTCCCGCAAGGCACTGGTGCGCGATGAAGCCAACTCGATTCGCACAGCCTGGTTCCGGTCCGATTTCCTGCCGGAACCGGAGCACGGCGAAGCGCTCGGGCTGCTCCGGAAGTACGTGGACATTCGCCTGGCCGTGGTGAAGTCGAGCGACGTCGATCAGGTGCGGAAAGCCATGACCGAGTCGGTCCATATCCAGCATCAGTTATGGGATATTGCGGTCGTGAATGCCCGAAAGGACATGAACTCGGACATCGGCGCCCTATACATTGAATCGCTGAACGAGATGACCAATATTCAGGCTATGCGAGTGGCTGTCGGGCTGCAGGCGCGGATTCCCAACGGCATCTGGCTGGCTCTCTACGTCCTGGTTATTCTCGGCATGATCGGGGTCGGATACCACACCGCCGTTGCGGGCTCCGGCAGGAGATCATGGGCATCCCCGATACTCGCCGTGTCATTCGCGCTGGTCATCGTGCTGATCGCCTCTCTGGACCGCCCGGCTGGCACCTATATCACGGTTTCTCAGCAGCCGCTGGTGGATCTCCGAGCCTCCATGGGCCCGGGCCCAGGGGAGAAGCCCTGAGGCAGGGGGGCGAACCAGGATGTCGATGAGTGTACTCCACCTGAGCAGATTATGAAAGAAGATCAAAGGATTCCGGAATTCGCGTTGTTCGGCGGACCGCTGCATCGGCTGGGGCACCGGCTTGGCCTGGTCCGAGAAGGAACGAACACTTTTCGGCTGGGGCTCGCGCTCGGCCTTTCGGCCTGGACAGTCCTGATGATCCTGGGGCTGCTGCAGGGACTGGCGGATCGGATGTTCTCCATTGGCATGATCGGCGTTCACGTCCGTTTGCTGGTGGCGATCCCGCTGTTTTTCGCGTGCGAGACGTGGGTGGCGCCCCGCATGTCGGAGTTCGCCCGGAATTTGGTGCGCGCCGAACTGGTCCCCGAAACCGAACTGCCGGCCCTTGGCTCGGCTGTCCGCCGTGTCGGCCGGACTAAGGACTCCTGGGTTGCGGAGGTCATTCTTCTGCTGGCGGTGTTCGCGGTACCAATGATCGAGACCGTCGCTCATCTGCCCGGCAGCACCGGGAATTGGGCATGGATCGTTGGCAAGACCGGAGGCAGAATCACCTGGCTCTCCGCATGGTATCTGGGGTTCTGCCTGCCGCTCTTCCGATTCATGATGTTGCGCTGGCTATGGCATCTGGGCCTCTGGTGGTACTTCCTGTGGCGGGTCGAAAGGCTGAAGTTGCAGCTTCGGCCGACACACTCCGACGGCGTGGGGGGATTGGGTTACCTCGAGGTTGTACACGAGCACTTCATGCCTCTTGTGCTGGCGATCTCAGCGGTTCTTTCCGCAGCTTTGGCGGAAGATATCTTCTCGGGAACGATGGCGCTCGAGGCCCTGTACCGCTTGGTTCCGACTGTCCTACTCGGGACAACTCTGCTGTTCATCGGCCCGCTCTTCATGTTCTCCGGCAAGCTGTGGGACTGCCGGTCAACCGGCTGGAGCGAGTACATGGCCATGGCGTCCCGGTATGTGAACGCATTTCACCGCAGGTGGGTCCAGAACGAACAGGCGTCCGGCGAATCCCAGTTGGGCACTTCGGACATGCAGTCGCTGGCCGACCTGACCAACAGCATGAACGTTCTGCGCGAGATGCGAGTGGTTCCCGCCAGTCGGAGGCTCGTGATGGAACTTGCGGCGTGTGTGCTTCTGCCACTCGCGCCGCTGCTTCTCATGGAATATGACGCCGGCCAACTGGCGGCACGGCTGTTCCATATGCTGATAGGTCAGTAGTGTTGTCGCCGGATCGCGGGCTTGGCGAAGTGCTCCATAGCAGGCGACGGCTCAGTGGCCGAATAAGACAAGGAGGTAAATACAGAGATGGTACGTGAATCTATTGAGATGATGACCCAGGGCATCGAGGTCTTTGCTGTGTTGGTCATCGTGGGCGGCATCATCAACGCCGTGGTACGCTACGCCTTGCACGGTGGCGGGCGCTCCGGCCCTGCCTACAAACCGTTCAAGGACAGGATCGGCAGTTCGCTGCTTCTGGGCCTGGAGTTCCTGGTGGCGGCTGATATCATCGACACGGTTGCGATCGAAACGACACTGCGGAGCATCACCATACTGGCAGTGCTCGTGCTCGTTCGTACGTTCCTCAGCTGGTCCATAGTGGTTGAGATCGAGGGGCGTTGGCCGTGGCAGCCCCTGAGAGCACAAGGAGAGTAAGGTTGGGTATAGTCAGCCATGAGTCTTGGATAGACTAGCACTTGAGGATGGAGGAATGGAAATGACAGTTTCGACCGAGACGGAGCTTTCTGTGAGCACGCAACTTGGCTATGATCGCACGAGCCTGGCGCACGATCGAACATTGATGGCTTGGATCA
>Ga0315273_10000650_pt1 | contig 37469 bp, 33 predicted proteins | sample YL17G02_0_MG_FD_205753 | JGI IMG/M metagenome (GOLD analysis project Ga0315273, IMG submission 205753) | Sediment microbial communities from Yellowstone Lake, YNP, Wyoming, USA - YL17G02_0 | ecosystem: Environmental > Aquatic > Freshwater > Lake > Sediment | place: USA: Wyoming | collected...
ACCGCAGAGCCCGCAGGTCGCCGATCACTTCGCGACGCACGGACCCGCCGGACGGGAAGCCGGCCTGGCGGACGGAGGCCAAGGGGGGCACATAGGAGGCGGGCAGCCGGTACCACGTGTCCAGGATCGTGAACCTGAACTCGGACTTCGCCTGGTACGGAGCCGACGCGTCGCCGACGCGGCACGCCGGAACGCCGGACGTCGCCACGGCCTGGACCGCCGGGGAGACCCCGACGGTGGCAACGACGACCGCAACGACACCGGCGAGGAGCTCCCCACGGCCCTTGCGGAAGACTCGGTGACGCTCCGACATGGTTGCCACGATGACGGCCGTGGCGGTTCCCAATCCTATGACGGAGGTCCTGTCCTGCCCACCTGATCGTCGCGGCCCCGTCAGGCTGCCGGTCGGCCCCGTCAGGCTGCCGGTCGGCCCCGTCAGGCTGCCGGTCGGCCCCGTCGGGCTGCCGGTCGGCCCCGTCGGGCTGCCGGTCGGCCCCGTCAGGCTGCCGGTCGGCCCCGTCGGGCTGCCGGTCGGCCGCCGCGTGGTCCCATCGCGGTGTCGTGGCTGGCTGGGGCGATGTCGGGGCGCGGAGTCGGCGCGCCGCGCCAGACGCCCGACGGCGAGGCGCCCACGTCAGACTGCGACGCGCTCGCTCGCGGCCATCTCCCGGGCCTCGACCCCGTGGAACCAGCGCCAGTAGAGCCAGGTCCCCAGCGAGTAGAGGACCACGATCGTCACGAAGTTGACGGTGTAGCCCGCCTCGAAGCCGAGCCAGCGCTGCAGGACGCTGTACCAGATCCCGGCGATCACCCAGCCCAGCGACCAGAGGAGGCTGGCCGTGGCCGCGTAGGTGGCCCGCTCGCCCGGTCGCAGCTGCTCCATGGCGAACGCGTTGGCGATCGGGTTGCCGGCGTTCATGAGCGAGTTCCGGACGGCCATCGCCACGATGACCGTCCACAGGACCGGGCTGAACCCGAGCACGACCAGGAAGGGGATGCTGGCGCCCTGGACCAGGGCCACCGAGCCCACCTTCCCGAAGCGCCGCGCCAGCGCCGGCTGGAGCAGGATGGCGATGGCGGTGCCCAGGCTCGTGATCGCGAAGATGACGTTGAGCGCGGCGAGATCGAGTCCGAACTTGCGCTCGATGAACACGTTGAGGAACGGGATCACCTGGCCCGCCCCGAGGGCGATGAGGAAGCCGGGGATCAGGAGCCGCCAGAAGGTCCGCGAGTCCGACGGACCGTGGATCCCGAGGCGGGCCGACCGTCGAATGACGGCGGGGCGACGGTCGGGCCGGGTCGCGATCGGCTCGCCCGACCACCCGTCGGCCGGCCGCTGCTCCAGCGTCAGCCAGTCGCGGCGACGGCGCGGCCGGTCGTCCCGGAGCGCCAGTACCGTCACCGTCGCGAGGGCAGCCGCGACGGCCATGACCACGAGCAGGACCCGGTAGACCGATGGGTCGCCCGCGCCCGAGACGGCCGCTCCACCCGCGCCGCCCAGGACCGCCGCGATCGCGCCGCCGAGAAGCGCCGCCCCCACGTTCGTCACGTTCGAGATGGCGAACTGGAGGCTGAACAGCTCGCTGCGGTGCTCCGGCCGGCTCCGCTCCATGAGGAGCGGCGACTGGACGACGAAGAACGCCTGGTTCGCCGCGCCGACGACCGCGGCGAGGAGGAGGATGGCCGCGGGCTCGGTGGTCAGGAGCAGGCCGAGGATGCCCAGCGTCGCCCCGCCGGTGCCGAGTGCGAGCACGAGCCGGCGCCCGATTCGGTCGGAGAGGATGCTGGCCGGGAAGGCGAAGACGACGCCGGCGGCCGAGCTCACCGTGGCAGCCACGCCGATGAAGGCGGGGTCGAAGCCGAGGGCCACGAGGTACAGGTTGAAGTCGACCCACCAGAGGCTGAGGGCAACCCCGTAGACGAGGGTCGTGAGCAGGAAGATCCGGGCGTCGCGCTCGAAGCCCGTAAAGCTCCGGGCGTAGCGCCGCAGGGCGGTCACGCCTCCGCGGGAAGGAGCCGCGCGCGAGCCGCGGCGGCCGTCGCCGCGAGCCGGCCTGTGGGCGTGTCGCGATCGGCGCTCTTCTCCACGGCCGCCATGGTACCGCCGCGGGGATCGGCGCCGGAGCGATGCGGCCGGGCGCGCCGCCTGCCAGCCTGCCAGTTTGACGGCGGATCGGCCCGGCCCCTAGGGTTCCCCGGTGATCACGGCGTTCCTCGCGGGTGCGGCGGCGGGGCTCGGCATTGCCATCCCCGTCGGCGCGATTGCCATTCTCATCGTCGAGACCGGGCTGCGGCGCGGGTTCCGGCTCGCGGCAGCTGCCGGGGCCGGGGCGGCAACGGTCGACGGCCTGTACGCCCTCGTCGCGGCGGCCTTCGGCGCGGCCCTTGCGGCGATCCTCGCCCCGTGGGAGACACCGCTCCGCGTCCTCGCCGTGGTCGTCCTCGTGGCGATCGCCCTGCGCGGCCTCCTCGGGATCCGGGCCCTGTCGCGACCGGTCGCCGCGGACGGCGCCCCGATCCGGGCCGACGTCGAGGCCGCCGAGCGCGGCGGCTCGGCCGTCCGCACGTACGGCGTGTTCGTGGCGATCACCCTCCTGAACCCGGTGACGGTGACCTACTTCGCGGCCCTCATCCTCGGGTTGGGATCGACGGGGGCGGGTCCCGCCGAGAAGGCCGCGTTCGTCCTGGGCGCCTTCCTCGCGTCGCTCGCGTGGCAGACCCTCCTCGCCGCGGTCGGAGCCTTCCTGCACCGGCGCCTCTCGCCGGGCCTCCGGGCCGGGGTCGTCCTGTTGGGGAACGCGATCATCCTGGCGTTCGCGATCGCAATCGGCGCCGGCCTCGTCGCCTGACCGGGAGCGAGAACCCCGCCGCGGCTACGGTCCGCCCGGGTTCGCCTCGCTCGAGAGGTCGGTGGCCACCCGCCGGAGGAAACGCCGGATGGCGTCGCGCTCGCCCGGGCCGTGCTCGGCGAGGGCGGCCGCCACCACGTCCCCGCGCCAGCGGTACGCGCGCTCGATCTCGGCCAGCGAGCGCTCGGTCAGGCGGAGGTGAACGACCCGGCGGTCGTCGGGATCGCCCTCGCGGGCGACGTGCCCGCGCTCCACGAGCTCCTCGGCCACCCGGCTTGCCCAGCCGCGACTGATCCCCAGCCCATCGGCCAGCTGGCCGACGGTGCGCTCGCCGTGCTGGTACAGGTAGATCGCGGCCCGGATCGCGTGCTGCGAGGCCGGCACCGCGTGCGGATCCGCGCCCCCGGCCGCCCCGTCGCCCACCGCTTCCGCCGTCCGCCGGCTCGCGTGGGCGGCGTGGAGCAGGTCCACGACCAGGCGGCTCGTCTCGAACGCCTCGTCGCGCGAGACCGCCGCGGGTCGAGGGCGGTCGCCACCGCCGGGGGAGGGCGTTTGCGCGTTCACGGGCGCCACATTATCATCCCCGCGAAACATATGCGTTGAGAACCTATGTGGAACGACCGAACCGTTCGAACGACGGCGACGGTCGACAAGGAGCACGGCGACCCGATGACTTCCCAGGCGATGCCGGCCCCGGCCCCGGCCCCGGCGATGGCCACCAGCGGGCGCGGCCGCTGGATCGGCCTCGCGATGCTGAGCCTTGGCGTCTCGATGATCATCGTCGACGCCACGATCGTGAACGTCGCGATCCCCTCGATCATCAAGGACCTCGGCCTCGACTCGACGTCCGCGGAGTGGGTCAACGCGATCTACACGCTGGTCTTCGCCACGCTCCTGGTGACCCTCGGGCGAATGGGCGACGTCCTGGGCCGACGGGCCATGTACCTGGCCGGCCTGGTCGTCTTCATCGGCGCCTCGATGGTCGCCGGCCTGGCGACGAGCGGCGAGATGCTCATCGGCGCCCGCCTGATCCAGGGCATCGGCGGGGCGATGATCCTGCCCTCGACCCAGTCGATCCTGAACGCCAACTTCCAGGGCCGCGACCGGGCGATCGCCTTCGGGATCTGGGGCGCGGTCATCGGCGGCATGGCCGCCATCGGGCCGCTCCTGGGCGGCTGGCTGACCACCAACCTGTCGTGGAACTGGGCCTTCTTCATCAACCTCCCGATCGGCATCCTGGCGATCCTCGGGACCCTGAAGTACATCGGCGAATCGCGCGACGAGAACACCAAGCTGGGGTTCGACCTGCCCGGCTTCATCCTCATCACGCTCGGCCTCGGCGGCGTCATCTTCGGCCTCATCGAGGGCCGGACGTACGGCTGGTGGGCCCCCAACCCGGCCCGCCCGTTCACGGTGGCCGGTTGGACGTGGCCGTCGACCACGATCTCGATCATCCCGGTGATGATCGGCATGGGGATCGCCGCGCTCGTGCTCTTCTCCATCGTCGAGATCCGCCGCGAGCGCGCCGGCAAGTTCTTCCTCTTCGACTTCTCGCTGTGGGGCTACCGGGCCTTCCGGTTCGGCAACCTTGCGGGCACGATCGTGAGCCTCGGCGAGTTCGGGCTGCTGTTCGCGCTCCCGCTCTTCCTGCAGGCCGTGATCGGCTACAGCGCCTTCGAGACCGGCCTCGTCTTCCTGTCCCTTGCCGTCGGCGCCTTCTTCGCCGCCCCGCTCTCGGCCACGATCGCCCGCCGGTTCGGGCCGCGCCGCGCGGTGAACGTCGGGATGGCGCTCGAGGTGGTGGGCATCTTCTTCACGGCCCTCCTGATCAGCCCCACGACGTCGGGCTTCCTGCTCGCCGTGCCCCTCTTCATCTACGGAATCGGCGTCGGGCTGGCGACCGCGCAGCTGACGAGCATCGTCCTCTCCGACGTGCCGCCCGAGCGGTCGGGTCTCGCGTCCGGCACGAACTCGACGATGCGCCAGGTGGGCTCGGCGCTGGGTGTCGCGATCCTGGGGACGGTTCTCTTCGCGTCGCTCGTGAGCGGCACCCGGGACAATCTCGCGACTGCCATTCCGAGCGTGTCGCCGGTCTGCCAGGAGCTCCTCGTCACGCTCGTCGACGAGTCGGCCGGTCAGATCCTGCCCGTCCTCAAGAACCCGCAGGACCCATCCGCCGCGGCGGCGCAGGGTGGCTTCGGCGGCTCCCTGCCGCCCGAGCAGGCCGCCTGCTTCGCCGACCCGGCGTTCGTGGCGGCGCTCCCCGAGGCGGTCGGGCCGATCGAGGACGCCTTCGCAAACGCGGCACAGATGACCGGTTACGTGGCCCTGGGCTTCGTGGCCCTGGGCTTCGTCTTCAGCCTACTCCTGCCGGAGACCCGGCGTGGTGAGGAGGCCGTGGCGGCGTCCGCCGACGCCGCGCCGATCGCGGCCGCCTGACCCTGCCCGGGCGCGCGCCGCGCCCGAGGGTCCGGGGATGGGCAGCCCGCCTACGGATGAAAGTGTCAAGTCCCGGACGGCGGTGTAGTGTCCGGGTGGACGCGGTCGATGGCCTGGCGAAGGGCGGGGTCGTGGGGATCATGCCCGCCGCGCAGCCTTGCCCGACCCCGGTCGTGGCTGGAACCAGTCGCTCCCCGTTGCGACGGCCGCGTCCCTGACCGCCCCGCCATCCGGTCGAGCTGGCGCTGCTTGAAGGCCGTGCGCTCGACCGGGGCGAACCGGCAGTCCTCGTCCTTCGTGAGCAGGTGCCAGACCAGCACCGCGAGCTTGCGGGCCGTGGCGACGATCGCGACGCCGGCTCCCCGCCGCGCCTTGAGCCGGGCATGGAACCCGGCCAGCGGTCCCGGTGAGCGGACCGCGGAGTGGGCCGCCTCGCACAGCAGGCCCCGGGCATGGGCCTGGCCCGCGCGGCTGATGTGGCCGCGCATCGCCGGCCGGTCGCCCGACTGGCGGACCCGCGGATCGAGACCCAGGTACGACACGAGCTTGGCGGGCCGCTCGAAGCGGCCGATGTCGCCCACGACGGCGAGGATCGAGGCGGCGGTCGCGGCAGCCGCCGGGCAGTCCCGCTGCCCTCGACGACCGCGACATGGGCGAAGTCGCGGCCGATGTCGAGCCCGATGAAGCGCCTGGCGCTGCTCCTCCGTGCAGCTGACACCAGCTCGGGCGACACGACACCTACGGATCCGCGCTCTCAGAGGCGCAACCGGTCAAGTCGCAGGGGCGGCCACATAGACTGTCGGACTCTCACGTCCACCAGGCGAACGGCCTGCCCGTCGTTGGTGTCCCTCGATGCCCCTCGTCCGGTGAGCGCACCCTACGCCCTCCGCGAGAGTCAGCACGTTCATAGCCGATAGACTGGCCCTCGGCGGCCCACGCGGCGAGGGGTCGGCCACGGGAGGATGCGATGGGCGGCTCCGCGGCGCGACGCTACCTGACCGACGGCGGGGCGAGGGGCTATCCCGTCCGCAGCGAGCACGTCCGGGTGCCGATGGACGACGGGATCGACCTCGCGGCCACCCTCTACCTTCCCGATGCGCCGGGCGACGGCCCCTTTCCGGCGGTCCTCGAATCGATCCCGTACCGGAAGGACGACTGGACACTCTCGCGCGACTGGCCGCTGCACGGCGCGTTCGCCGCCGCCGGGTATGCGAGCTGCCGTCTCGACGTGCGCGGCACCGGGAGCAGCCGCGGCGTCGCCGAGGACGAGTACGCCGAGCGCGAGATCCTGGACAACCTCGCGGTCATCGACTGGCTGGCGACCCGCCCGGGGGCCGCCGGGCCGGTCGGCATGTTCGGCATCAGCTGGGGCGGCTTCTCCGCGCTCCAGGCGGCCATGCGCCGGCCCCCGGCCCTCAAGGCAATCATCCCGGCCTGCTTCAGTCACGACCGCTATCACCTCGACGTCCACTGGTGGGGCGGCACCCGGCTCATCGCGGAGAGCGCGTACTGGCCGGTCGAGATGGTCGGCGAGAACGCCCTGCCTCCGGACCCCCAGCGGTTCGGCCCCGGCTGGCGCGAGGAGTGGCTGCGCCGCCTCGACGCCACGCCCCAGTGGCCGATGAGCTCGCTCCGCCACCAGCGCCGGGACGCCCACTGGCGGCACGGGTCGGCGATCGAGGACTGGGGCTCCATCGAGGCGGCCGTGCTGGCCCTCGGCGGCCTCAACGACTGGTACCGCGACGGCGTTCTCGCCGTCGTGGCCAACGTCCGCGCCCCCCGGCGGGGGATCCTGGGTCCCTGGGGCCACGCCTGGCCGCAGGACGGCGCGCCGGGGCCCACGATCGACGGGGTCGGCCTGATGACCCGCTGGTGGGACCGCTGGCTGAAGGGCGAACGCAACGGGATCGAGGAGGGGCCCGCCATGACCCTCTTTGCGGTGGAGCCGGACGGGGCGGAGCCCTTCCCGGTCGCGGTGGCGCCGGCCGAGGTTCCCGGGCGCTGGTGGGCGATCGGCCGCTGGCCGTCCGCCCTCCGGGTCGCTCCGCCTCCGCCGCTCCACCTCGGCGGCGACGGCGCTGCCGGGCTCGGGACGCTGGACGACCGGCCGCCGGCCGGGGAGGCCGCGCCCGACACCTGGACCGGCGGGCCGGCCGTGGCGCTGGCCGCCCCCTTCACCTGTACCGGCTCCCCGCCCCAGGGCGGGCCGCTGGACCAGCGCCCGGACGACGCCCGCTCCCTCGTGTACACGAGCGAGCCGCTCCCCGAGCCCGTGCTCATCGCGGGCACGCCGGCGGTCGATCTCTGGGTCGCGGCCGACCGGCCGGTGGCCCAGGTCGCCGTCCGGCTGGCGGCTGTCGCCCCGGACGGGACCTCGGCCCTGCTCGCCCGGGGCCTCCTCAACCTGACCCGGCGCCGCTCGTTCGCGGAACCCGAGCCGGTCGCCCCGGGCGCGGTGATGGCCGTCTCGATCCCGCTCACCGCGACGGGCGCCCGCGTGCCGGCCGGGCAGCGCCTGCGGGTGGCCGTCGCCGGGGCCGCCTTCCCGGTCGCCTGGCCGCCGCCGGCCCCCGTCGCGCTGACCCTGTTCCACGACGCCGGGCGCCCCTCGCGCCTGCGCCTCCCCAGCCCCGCCGGCTGGTCGCTCGCGACCGAGGATCTCGGCAGCGGGGCGTCCGACCCGGGTTCCGCGGAGCACCTGCCCGGCATCGCGGACGCCTGGCGGACCGAGCGCGACGACGGCGTCGGCACGACGGCCCTCATCTCGGAGTTCGGGGGCGGGCACCGGTTCCCGGAGCGCGACGGGCTTCTCTTCGCGGCAGACGAGCGGTTCCGGATCGTGGCCCACGACGACTGGGCGCACGCCGCGGCGGAGGGGTCGGCGGCCTACCGGGTCGCCTGGCCCGGCGGCCCCACGGTGACCGCCGACGGGCGGCTGGAGGTGGCATCCGACGCGGAGGCGTTCACCGTGACGGCCCGCGTGACGGCCACCGAGGACGGCGCCGTCGTCTTCGACCGGACCTGGGCAGAGCGCATTCCCCGCGACCTCGTTTGAGTGACGGGTGCGAGGCGTGGGTCCGGCCGACCCCCGCACGGGGTCCGGGCGGCTCTCGCGCCCGGCGATCGCGCGGCTACGATTCTCGGAATCGGACCAGAGGAGCCCCCATGACGGACCTTGCCCCGCGTACCCCCAGGCAGCTCGCCGCTCTGCTCGACGGCTCGGGGAGAGCGATCGTCACCGAGATGACGGCGCTGGGGCCGCACGCGGCGGAACGGCTCATCGACGGCGCGTGGTGCGCGAACGAGGTTGTCGGCCACCTGATCGAGGCGGAGCGCCGCGGCTTCGCGGGGCGCATCCGGGCGATGATCGCCGAGGATCGTCCGCCCCTCCAGACCTGGGTTCCGGCCACGGTCGCCGCGGCCCGCCGTGACGACGAGCGCGACCCGGAGGCTCTTGTCGCCGAGCTCACGACGCTGCGCGACGAGAGCCTGGCCCTGGTCCGCTCGCTTGGTCCCGGGGCGCTCGCCCGAGTTGGCCTCCATCCGCAGGTGGGCGAGGTCACGGTCTCCGAGATCGCCCACGAGTGGGTCCACCACGACCGCGAGCACCTCGGGCAGCTGCTGGAGCTGACCCGCCGCCTCGTCTGGCCGGCGATGGGCAACGCACGCTTCTTCTCCGACCCCGACGGGTAGTTCCCGCGGGCGTGGGCGCCCCAGGCGCCAGGCCCCGACGAGGCCCGAGGCGACCGTCACCGCCCCTGCCGCGTCCTCGCCGTGGCCGTCCGCGCCGACCTCACGATGGGATCCCCGGCGTGGGGCCCGCGGGAGTCGGTCATCCGAGCTCCGCATCGGCAGCCGCGAGGATCCGGGCCAGCTCGGCCTCCACCGCGTCCGGGAGCGGGTCGACGAAGGGGCCGGCGAGGATCTCGCGCACCCTTTCGCGGGCCCGCCCGTACATGGACGGGGAGCCGAGGTCCCGCCAGGCCTCGTAGGCGTGGCGGCCGATGAGCGTCGGCGCCAGGAACTCGCGGCTCCGGGCGGCCCGGCGGGTAACGGGGCTGGCCAGGAAGTTGCCGCCGGGGCCGACCTCCGCGATCTCGGCGACGAAGTCGGGGTCGGCGGGCTCGCCGATCCCCTCGACCAGCCGCTCGACGTAGTGGGCCAGCTCGTTGTCGACGAGGATCTGCTCGAGGACGAGGGCCTGGTCGCCCTGGATCTCACCGAAGCCGACCACGATGTCGGCCCCGGCCGACGCCGGTGGGAGCATCGTGACGAGCTTCTCGATCACCGCCTGCGGGCCCGGCTCGGGAGCGTCCGAGGTGCAGCCCGCGGCGGTGGCGGGGAGGCCGTAGAAGCGGCCCATCGTCACGAGGGCGGCCGACATGATCGCCATCTCGGGGGTCCCGCCCAGGAACGCGCCGCTGCGGAAGTCCATCGACCCGGTCGCGCTGCTGTAGATGATGGGGCGCCCCGGGCGGGCGAGCTGGTAGATGACGATCGCCGAGAGCGCCTCGGCGTTGGCCAGGGCGACGTTGGCGAAGAGGCCGGCCGGGCCGGTGGTGCCCGTCACCGGCATCGGCATGATCATGACCGGCAGGTCGAGCGCCCCGAGGTCGAGGTAGGCGTCGAGCATCGGCCCGTCGTGGACGAGCGGCGCGACCGGGCAGTAGATGAGCGACCATGGATGCCGCTCCCGCACCGCGTCCGCGCCGCCGCCGGCGACGGTGAGCGCCTCGGCCAGGTAGGGCACCTGCTCCCGCGTGTGCAGCTCGTGCTGCCCGTGCCTGGAGGAGGCACGGACCATCCCCACGAACTCGTGGAGGGCGCGGGTCCCGGCCGGCGCGTCGGACGCCGTGACCGGCGCCCACGCCATGACCCCCATGTCGGCGGCCCCGAAGACGCGCAGCGCCTGCTCCGTGTCGCGGCGCGTTCCGTAGCGCCGCTCGCCGGTTTCGAAGTCGATGGCGAAGGCGGCCGTCCCGTCGATCGCGTAGCGGGTCACCGGGGAGGGCAGGGCGTAGTCGTGGACGGGGTTGCGGGCGCCGAGGGTGAACGAGCGCGGCGCCGTGGCGAGCGCGGCCTCGACGACCGAGCGCGGGATCCGGGCCCGGCCTGCCCCCGCGTCCACCCGCGCGCCGGCATCGGCGAGGAGCGGCAGGGCGCGCTCGCCGTGGAAGCGTACGCCGGTCTCGGCGAGGATCCGGAGGCTCGCCTCGTGGAGCCGCTCGCTGTCCGACTCGCCGAGGAAGCTCGCTGTGTAGCGCATGCGCGTCACCGTCCCTTCGTCGCGTGGGCGCCGGCCCCGGCGGCCGCGCGACCCACGAGAGCGGCCAGCTCGCGGGTCGTCGCCTCGTCCATGGGCAACGGGCGGTGGGCCGCGAGCGTCTCGGCCACCGCGTGCCGGGCGTCGTCGACGATGTCCGGCCGGCCGGCCGTCTCCCAGCGCTCCCAGGCGTCGCGGACGCCGAGCCGGTCCAGGTGCCACTCGCCGCCGTGGGTCGCCCGCCGGGTGGCCGGCCGGGACAGGAAGTCGCCCCCGGGGCCGGCCTCCTCGATAGCATCCTCCACGGCCTCCTCCAGCGCCGCGTCGATCCCCCGCCGGAGGCGCACACACCGCCGGAACACCTCGACGTCGAGGAGCATCTGTTCCAGCGAGAGGACCGTCGACCCGCCCAGGAGGCCCGGGCCGAGGAGGAGGTCGGGCCAGGCCAACGCCGGCAGGAGCCAGCCGACGGCCCGCTCGGCGCCGGCCTGGGCGCCCGGCAGGTGGGCGTCCGTGCCGCCCACCGAGGCCTGCGCCGGCAGGCCGTAGAAGCGGGCCATCTCGGTCGTCGCCGTGCCCAGCAGAGCGTGCTCGACGGCGCCGCCGGCAAAGCGCCCGCTGCGCGGCTCCATCACGGCGAGGGCCGGGGCGAAGATGAAGGGCGTGCCGGGCGCGGCCGCCTGGACCAGGCACAGGGTCGCCAGCGCCTCCGCCGTGCCCAGCACGGTCGTGGCCAGGAGCCCGACCGGCGCCGAGAGGCCCATCATCGGCATCGGCATCGCCGCCACCGGTAGTCCCCAGCCCGCCGTGGCCAGCCAGGCGTCGGTGTAGGGGCCTTCCAGGACCAGGGGCGTCAGCGGGCAGAGCAGGAACGAGAACGGCCGCCGCCGGCGAACCTCGTCGCGGCCGCCGAACACCACGCCCAGGACCTCGAGGAGCCACGCCGCCTCGTCCGCGTCGGCCGCGGAGTCCTGGACGTGGCGGGAGAAGCGGGCGAAGGCCCCCGCCCAGCCGCGGACCGCGGCGCCCGGCAGCGGGTCGGTGCCGTCGAAGTTCACCATCCGCCAGTAGACGCCCACCTCGTCGAGCGCGTCGAGGAGGTCCGTGGACCGCTCCCAGTCGGCTTGGATGGCCGGTCGGCGGCTGCCCGTCGCGGCGTCGAGGACCTGGAGCGCCTCGCCGTCGGCGACGAGGCTGCAGGCACTACCGTCGAGCGGCAGCTCCCAGCCCGGCCGCCGGCCCCCCAGGGTGAACGTCCGCGGAGCGGCCGCAAGGGCCGCCTCCACGACCGCCCGCGGCAGGCGCACGCGGAGGTCGCCCTCGTCGACGCTGGCGCCGGCCGCGCCCAGGAGCTTCCGCGCGCCGGCCGACTCCACGCGGAGGCCGGTCCGGGCCAGCACGCCGAGGGCCCGCTCGTGGACCTCGACCCGTCGCGCCGCCGGGAGGACCTCCACGCGGGTCGTCACCGGCCGGCCCCCGCCGCCACGGCCCCTGCCTCGCGGTCGGCGGCGGCGACGATCCGGGCCAGCTCCCGGGCCCGGGCGTCGTCGAGCGGCTCGGGCCGGTGCTCGGCCAGGATCCGGGCGGCCGCCGCCCGGGCGGCGTCGAGCGGGTCGATCGGGCTGCCGTCCGATGCCACCTGCCCGGTCAACGGGGAGAAGCGCCGCCGGCGCAGCTCGTCGCGGGTGTGCCGCTCGTAGAGGAAGTGGCCCTTCGGGCCGACCGCCCTGATCACGTCGAGGGCCAGCGCCTCCCGGCTGGTGTCGAAGGCGGCCAGCGTGCAGCGGACCCGCTCGTGGAGATCGGCGTCGAGGACCAGCTGCTCGGGCGTGAACAGGGTGCAGGACTCCAGGAGGCCCATCCCGCTGCCCGTCTCGGCGCCGGCGAGGGCGCACAGGGTCAGCGCGACGGCCGCCTCCGCGGCGGCCTGCCAGCCGGGCGTCCGGGCATCGGTCCCGTAGACGCCGGCGAGCGTCGGGACACCCCACGCGTGGGCCAGCTCCACCCCGACCACGTAGGCGATCTCGTTCTCCCAGGGCGTCGCGAGGTAGGCACCGCTGCGCGGTTCCATCATCCCGGGCATCAGGGAGTAGAAGACCGGGGCGCCCGGGTGGACGAGCTGGACGAGCGTCAGCGCAGCAACGATCTCGGCGTCGCCGGCGGCGACCGTCCCCGGGATCGTGGCCGGCCCGGTGGAGCCCGCCGTCGCCATCGACATGAACCCGACGGGGATCCCGGCCTCGGCCAGGACGAGGGCACCTTCCATCCCCGCGTCGTCCTGGGCGAGCGGGGCGATCGTGCAGATGAGCGCCGAGAGGGGCGGCCGCGCCCGCAGGGTCGCGTCGTCGCCGGCGAGCACCCGGGCCATCTCCACCGCGTAGCGCGCCGGCCGCGCGCCCATGACCGTCTCGGTCTGGACGTGCTTGACCGTGTTGGGGTACGAGGCCAGGAGCTCGTGGAGGGGGGCCGTGAGCGGGTGGTCCTGGGCGCTGAGCATGGGCCAGTAGAAGCCGACGGCGGGGAGCGCGTCGGCGAGCCGCGCCGCGGTCGCCACGTCGGCGGCCGTGGAGGGCCGCCGCCCGCCGCCCGCCTCCAGGACCTGGGTCCCGCAGCCGTCGGTGGCGACGTACAGGGCGGTCCCGTCGAGGACGAGGTCGAAGGCGGGGTCGCGGGCGCCCATCACGTAGCCGCGCGGGGCCCGCCCCATCGCCCGCACCACCAGGTCGGCGGGGAGGCGGACCACCTCCCGGGCCTCGTCGACGCGCGCGCCGTGCTCGGCATAGAGCGCGCGGACGGACTTCGACGGGCAGTGGACGCCGACCTCCTCGAGGATCTCGAAGGCCGCGGCCCGGAGGTTCGCGAGCTGCCCGTCGTCGAGGAAGCGGGCGTGGCGGGCCGGACGGATCGGCCGCAGCGGGGGAGTCTCGCTCATGCCGGCGCCCCCGACTCGCGGTCGGCTGACGCGAGGATCCGGGTCAGCTCGGCCGCCTTCGCCGGCTCGAGCGGCTGGGGATGGTGGTTCGCCCGGATCCAGGCGACCCGCTCGCGGGCCACCTCCACGGGGTCGCGGTAGCCGCCCCCGGGCGCCGGCTCGTGGGTCAGGCCGCGCTTGAGCGAGGTCCGCATGTGGGTCCGCGTGTGCGTCTCGGCCAGGAAGTGGCCGCCGGGCCCCACGTCCGCGATGACGTCGAGAGCCAGCGTCTCGTCGCTGATCTCCTCGGCCATCAGGGCGTGGCGCGCCCGCTGGTAGAGGTCATCGTCGAGGATGATCGCCTCCGGGTAGAGCAGGGTGTAGGTCCGAGCCAGGCCCATCCCCGTCACGATCTCCGGGCCGGCGAGGCCGCCGAGGAGCGGGTCGAGGGCCACCTCCGCGCCGGCCTGCCAGGTACCCGCTGCCGGCGAATCGGTGCCGAAGCAGGCCCCCAGCGACGGGAGGCCCCAGCGGTGGGCTATCTCCACCGGGGCGTAGCGCGCCCGGCTGTCGATGGAATAGCCGACGTAGTTGCCGCTCCGAGGGTCGGCCCAGGCCTTCATGATCGAGTGGAAGACCGGGGCGCCTGGGAAGGCCAGCTGGAGGAGCACGATCCCGGAGATGACCTCGGCGTCGCCCACGACCAGGGCGCCGGCCGAGGTCGCCGGGGCCGTCGTGCCGAGGGTCGGCATCGCCAGGAGCCCGACCGGAATCCCGGCCTCGGCGAACGCGAGCGCGGCCTCGATCCCGTCCCGATCGTGGGACAGCGGCGCGATCGAGCAGATGAGGTTGGACAGGACCGGTCGCTCGCGGAGCGCCTCGCGGCTGCCGGCGAGCACCGTCGCCATCTCGATCGCGCGGCGCGCCGGCTCGGCGCCCATGACCATGGCCTGGAAGTGCTTCACCGTGTTGTTGACTGCGGCGTCGATCTCGTGGAGCTGAGACGTCGCGCCGTGGTCCTGGGCGCTGACGGTCGGCCACATGAAGCCGATCGACGAGAGGTAGTCGGCGATCCGGGCCATTTCCGCCACGTCGCTCTTGCGCGACAACCGCTCCTCGCGCGTGTCGAAATCGATCGTCGCCACGCCGCAGCCGTCGGTGGTGAAGTAGCTGACCCCCTCCTCGAGGTGGAGGTCGAGGCGAGGATCCCGCGCCGCCATCGTGAAGGTGCGCGGCGCCGCCGACAGGGCCCGCCGGACGAGGTGACGCGGGAACCGGACGACGTGGGTGGCCCTGTCGACGCTCGCCCCGTGGCCGGCCAGGATCTCGAGCGCCGCCTCAGACGGGAACCGGACGCCGACCTCCTCCAGGATCCGGAGCGTGGCGTCCTGGAGCCGGTCGAGCTGCTCGTCGTCGAGGAACCGCAGCCGGCGATGCGAGCGGATGGGCTCCAGCGGCGGCGTCACGCTCGGGGCGCCGGCCGTCGGGGCGCCGGCCCCCGGGGCGCCGCCGGCGCCGCCCGGGCCGGGCATCATCCGATCTCCCGGTCTGCGGCTGCCAGGATTCGGGTCAGCTCGGCTCGCTGCGCCGCCTCCAACGGCTCGGGGTGGTGGTTGGCGCGGATCCAGGCCACCCGCTCCCGGGCAACCTCCACGGGATCGCGGTACCCGCCCTCGGACGCGGGCTCGTGCACCAGACCGCGCCGGAGCGCGGTCGGCATGTGGGCGCGCGTGTGCTGCTCGGCGAGGTAGTGGCCGCCCGGACCGACGGATGCCACCACGTCGAGTGCCAGCGTCTCCTCGTCGACGTCGAGGGACATGAGCGCGTGGCGGGCCCGCTGGTAGATGTCGTCGTCGAGCAGGAGCCCCTCGGGGTAGAGGAGGGTGTACGTCCGGTCGAGCCCCATCCCGGTGACGATCTCGGGCGACGTCAGCCCGGCCAGCACGGGATCGAGCACCACCTCGGCGGCGGCCTGCCAGGTGCCGGCGGCCGGCGAGTCCGTGCCGAAGCAGGCGCCCAGCGACGGCAGGCCCCAGTGGTGGGCCATCTCGACCGGGGCGTAGCGGGTGCGGCTGTCGACGGAGTAGGTCACGTAGTTGCCGCTCCGCGGATCGGCCCACGCTTGCATGATCGAGTGGAACACCGGTGTCCCCGGGTAGGCGAGCTGGAGCAGGACGGCCCCGCTGATGACCTCGGCGTCGCCGACCGCGAAGGCGCCCGCCATGGTCGCCGGGGCCGTCGTGCCGAGGGTCGGCATGGCCAGGAACCCCACCGGGATCCCGGCTTCCGCGAGCACCAGGGCCGACTCGATCCCGGCGTCGTCCTGGACCAGCGGCGCGATCGTGCAGATGAGGTCCGAGAACGGGGGCCGCCGGCGGAGCTCCTCGCGGCTGCCGGCGATGACGGTCGCCATCTCGATGACGTAGCGGGCCGGAACGGCGCCCATCACCGTCTCGGACTGGACGTGCTTGACCGTGTTGTTGAAGGCCGCGTCGACCTCGTGCAGCGGCGCCGACCGGCCGTGGTCCTGGGCGCTCACCATCGGCCAGTAGAACCCGATCGAGGGCAGGTAGTCGGCGACGCGGGCCATCTCCGCCACGTCGCTCTTGCGCGACGGGCGCCGCTCGCGCGTGTCGAAGTCGATCGTCTCGATGCCGCAGCCGTCCGTCGTGAACCAGGTCACGCCGTCCGCGAGGTTCAGGTCGTACTCCGGAACGCGCGCGCCCATCGTGAAGTAGCGCGGGGCCGTGGAGAGGGCCCGGCGGACGAGATCCGGCGGGAGGCGGACGACCTGGCTGGCCTTGTCGACCTTCGCGCCGTGGCCGGCCAGGATCTCGAGCGCCGTCTCCGAGGGGAACCTGACGCCCACCTCCTCGAGGATGCGCAGCGTGGCGGCCTGGAGCTGGTCCAGCTGGTCCTCGGCGAGGAACCGGACGCGATAGGGCGAGCGGATCGGCTCCAGGGGCGGGCGAGCGACGACCGGGCGCCCCGGCGGACGCGCGTCGATGGACATGGGGAGTCAGCTCCTTTCGCTGGTCCGGGGCGCCGCCGCCGCTCGGGACGCGCTGCGGCTGCCGCGGGCGTTGAAGCGCATCGCGACGAGGATGAGGATCGCGGTCGCGGTGACGATGATCGTGGAGATCGCGTTGATCTCCGGCGTGACGCCGAACCGGATGCGCGAGTAGATGTAGAGGGGGAGGGTGGACGAGCCCACGCCGGCGTTGAACGACGTGATGATCAGGTCGTCGAAGGAGAGTGCGAAGGCGATGAGCGCCCCGGCCGCCACCGCCGGGGCGATGAGCGGCAGCGTGACGTGAAAGAACGCCGCCGCCGGCGAGGCCCCAAGGTCCCGGGCGGCCTCCTCCATCCGGGGATCCAGCGAGACGGCCCGGGCGCGGACGATGATCGCCACGTACGAGATGGAGAACGCGATGTGGGCGATCGCGATCTGCCAGATCGAGCCGTTCGCCGAAAAGGCCAGGGCGAAGAAGAGGAGAAGGCTGATCCCCATCACCACCTCGGGGGTCACCATCGGGAGGAGGATCAGGGTGTCGGCGACGCCCGACGCGGCGCCCGACCGGAGGCGGGCCAGGCCCAGCCCAAGGAGGGTGCCGAGGATGGTGGTCGCCAGCACCGAGATGACGGCGACCTGGAGGGTCACCCCCAGGGCCGCCAGGAGCGCGTCGTTGGCGAACAGCTCCGGGTACCACTTGAGGGTGAAGCCGCGCCACACGAAGTTGCGCTTGGAATCATTGAAGCTGAACAGGATCAGGACGACGATCGGGGCGAAGAGGAACGCGTAGACCACCACGGCGTAGGCAGTGAGGAGCGGGTTGCGCTCGCGGCGCATCAGCCGATGACCTCGCGACGGAGGATCCGCAGGGTCCCCACGGTGGCGACGACGGTGGTCACGATCAGGAGGAACCCGAGTGCGGCACCGAAGGGCCAATCCTTGCTCGAGAGGAAGAGCGACTGGATGACCTTGGCGATCGTGATCGTCTGGGCGCCCCCCAGCAGGTCGGGGGTCACGAAATCGCCGATCGCCGGGATGAACGTCAGGAGGGCGGCGGCGATCACGCCGGGCATCGTCAGCGGCAGGGTCACGTGCCAGAAGGCGGCGCGGCCGCCGGCGTAGAGGTCGCGGGCGGCCGCGACGAGCGAGGGGTCAAGGCGATCGATCGAGACGTAGAGGGGCAGGATGGCGAACGGCAGGAAGCCGTAGGTCATCCCCAGGACGACCGCCAGGTCGGTGTTGAGGAGCGCGATCGGCGCGCCGGTGATCCCGAGGCCCTGGAGGATCCCGTTCACCACGCCGTTGTCGCGCAGGATCGTCATCCAGGCGTAGGTCCGGATCACCCAGCTGGTCCAGAACGGGAGCATCACCAGGATCAGCAGGAGCGTCTTGCGACGGCCCCCGTAGCGGCTGATCCAGTAGGCGATCGGATAGGCGATCGCGATCGAGAAGATCGTCGTCAGGGCCGCGTAGCGAAGCGAGTTGGCGATGGTGGGGAGGAAGTCGGGCTCCAGGGCCCGCAGGTAGTTCTGGAACCCCAGCGTGTCGAGGACCACGCCGCCGAACTGGTCCCTCGACCCAAGGCTGACGACGAAGATGATCGCGAGAGGGACCGCGAAGAAGATGACCAGCCAGGCAAGGCCCGGCAGGAGGAAGACAGCGTCGCGCGTCCGGTCGCGGTTCATCTCGTCGCTCGCACTCCCTTCCCGGTCCCCGGTCGTCGGTCAGGCGCCCGCCCGCAGCTTTGTCCAGCGCTCCTGGTACTTCTGCAGGTCGGGCCCGAGGTCCAGCAGCTCCTGCAGCTTCTCGATCGCCGCCTTGTCGGGGTTCACCGTCGGGTCGTCGAGGATGGCCGGGTCGATGAACTCGCGGGCCGCCGCGTTCGGCCCCATGTAGCCGATGAAGTTCGTGTTCGCCGCGCTGACCTGCGCGTCGAGCATGTGGTTGATGAAGAGGTTGGCCGCGACCGGGTGCTTCGCTCCGGCCAGGAGGACCATCGCGTCCGAGCCCCGGATCCCTCCTTCCGCCGGGATCACGTACTTCACCGACGGCCGCTCCGCGACCACCTGGTAGACGTCGGAGCCCCAGGCATGACTGAGCCAGACGTCGCCGCTCGAGAGGACGCCGATGTCGTCGGTCGTGTAGGTCCGGAGGAGCGGCTTCTGCTCCTGCAGGAGGGCCAGCGCCTCGTCCAGCTCCGCGTCGCTCGTGGTGTTGACGCTATAGCCCAGGCGGATGAGTGCGGCCCCGAACGCCTCCCGGTAGTCGTCGAGCATCGCCATCTTGCCCTTCCATCGGGCGTCCCAGAGGGCGGCCCACGAGGTCAGCTCCTCCTTGATCTTCTCTGTGTCGTAGGCGAACCCGGTGGTCCACCACATGTACGGCATCGAGCTCTTGTTGCCGGGGTCGTACCCGGGGTCCTGCCACTCGGGGGCCAGGTTGACCCGGTTGGGGATGAGCGAGAGGTCCAGCGGCTGGACCAGGTTGCGGGCCAGGAAGCCCGGGACGTCGACGGATGTCGCGAAGGTGACGTCATAGCCGCTGTTGCCGCCCGAGATCTTGGCGGTCATCGTCTCGTACGTGTCGAAGGGGTCGTAGGTCACCTTGACGCCGTACTTCTTCTCGAACGAGGGGATCGCATCCTCCCCGATGTAGTCGGCGTAGTTGTAGACGTAGAGCTCGCCCTCGGGCGTCGGGGCCGGGGTTGGCTCCGCGCTCGGGGAGGACGTGGTGGGCCCGGGCGTGCCGGTCGCCGTAGCGGTTGGGGCGGCCGTGGGGGAGGCGGTCGCGCCGGCGCCGCAGGCGGCAAGCAGAGGCACCATCGCGCCGCCCGCCCCCACCGCGGCCAGCCGGCCGAGGAAGCGTCGCCGCGTCAGCCGTTCCTCGGCCAGGCGGCGGGCGAGCGTCCCAGATGGAACCGGCACCCGATCGTGATCGCTCATCGCGACTCCTCCTTCTCGTTCCCCGACAAGGCCGGCCCCCCGAGGACCAGCGCGTCGTCCGATCGCCACCGGACCTCGACGGGCGTGCCCGTCGCGAGCCGGCCGTGCGTGCGCGGGACGGTGGCGACGACCCGCTGGCCGCCGTCCGTCCGAACCTGGTAGCTGATCGACGTCCCGAGGTACGCCGACTGTTCGATCGTGCCGCGGAGCCAGGAGCCGGCGGCCGCGCCCTCCCCGGCCACGGCGTCGGGCGCGACTCGCAGCCTGAGCTCCAGGGCCTCGGGTCGGACCCCGATCTCGATGGTGTCGCCCGGCGCCAGACCGTCGGCGCCCACCACGCAGCGGCCGCCCGCCTCGAGCTGGACGAGGGCACCATCCCCCGCGACGGAGGCAACGGTCCCGGCCATGACGTTCGTGGTCCCGATGAAATCGGCCACGAACCGCGTCCGCGGCCGGTCGTAGAGCTCCTCCGGCGTTCCCAGCTGCTCGATCCGCCCGCCGTTCATGACGGCAATCCGGTCGGAGAGTGCGAGGGCCTCCTCCTGGTCGTGGGTCACGTAGACGAAGGTGATCCCGACCTCGACCTGGACCCGCTTCAGCTCCACCTGGAGCTGGCGCCGGAGCTTGAGGTCGAGCGCCCCCAGCGGCTCGTCGAGGAGGAGGACGGTCGGCTCGCAGACGAGCGCCCGGGCGAGCGCCACCCGCTGCTGCTGGCCGCCGGACAGCTCGCCGGGACCCCGGCGGTCGTATCCCGTGAGGCGAACGAGCTCCAGCGTCGCCCCCACGCGCCGTCGGACCTCGTCGTCCGGCACCTTTCGACGCCGGAGACCGAACGCCACGTTGTCGAAGACACACAGGTGGGGGAAGAGGGCATAGCTCTGGAAGACCATATTGACGGGTCGGCGCTCCGGCGGGTCCATCGTCACGTCCCGCCCCCGGAGCTCGACCCGGCCGCTGGTCGGGAGCTCGAAGCCACCGATCATCCGCAGGGTGGTGGTCTTGCCGCAGCCGGACGGTCCCAGGAGCGAGAAGAACTCGGCGGCCGCGATGTCGAGCGAGATCGCGTCGACCGCCACGATCTCTCGGAAGCGCTTGGTCAGGTCGATGAGTCGCACGTCGGGGACGGCGCCCGCCGCCGGGCCGCTCGTCGTGCCCGCGGGGACGCTGGGGCGCGCGGCCTCCGCCTGTCCGCCGGGTGCGGCGCTGGCTCCGCCTGCCAACCGACACTCCTCCCGTCCGGCCGCCACACCTGGTTGTCGTCGTGCGGCGCGAGCCGCGCGCCACCTCCGCCCACGCTGAACGCTCGCCAAGGGTGACACATGATCCGCACGGCGCGCTCGGCAATCCCCGCCGTCTGCATCGGCATCGCTGGCGCGCCGGACCGGGAGCGGGGATCATGGACCGATGCATCAAGAACCGTCGCCCCCGCACGCCTCGCATTCGCGGCTCCCGGACCTGGGCCCGCGGGGCGAGGGCTGGGTCGCTCTCCAGGTCGCGCTCTTCGCGCTCCTCGCGCTGGCCGGCACGGTCGGCCCGGCCTGGGCCGACCCATGGCTGGCCGCCGGCAGGGTCGCCGGGGGGATCCTCGTCGCGGCCGGCCTCGTGATCGCCGCGCTCGGCCTCCTCGGCCTCCGCGAGAACCTGACGGCCGTGCCGCGCCCGGTCGAGGGCGGACGGCTCGTCGACACGGGCGTCTACGGCCTGGTCCGCCACCCGATCTACACGGGGATCATCGCCGCCGCGGTCGGATGGGGACTCCTGGCGGCGAGCCCGCCGGCGCTCGTCGTGGCCATCGGGCTGGGCATCTTCTTCGACCTGAAGTCGCGCCGCGAAGAGGCCTGGCTCCTCGACGCGTACCCGGCGTACGCGGGCTATCGACGCCGCGTTCGCAAGCTGATCCCGCTCGTCTACTGACTCGCCCGCGTCAGGCCTCGCGGGCGGCGCGGCGGAGGCGGTCCATGACCGCCCGTCCGAGCCCCACGGCGGGCATGGGCTGGGCGACGATCCGGTCGACCGCGGCCGCATCGAGGTCGTGGAGCGCCTCGAAGAGGCCGGCCGCGACGGTCACCGGATCGCCGTCGGCCGCGAGCAGCCGCTCGGCGGCGAATGGCCCGCCGATGGCCCGGGCTGCCTCGGCCCCGGCGGAAGAGGTCGCAAGCAGCCCGAGCCGCTCGCCGGGGCGAGCCCGAAGCCGGTGCGCGGCGCCCGGGCCGAACGGGTCGACGATCTCCAGGCGGGCTCGCGGGGCATAGTGCGCCCCGGACCCACCGGGGGCCAGCGCGGCGCTGCCGGGGGCGCCGGGCGTCGCGATCTCGAGCGGACCGATCTCGGTCTCGATCGCCTCCGCCGGCACCCCCCCCGGCCGGAGGAGGGCGGCACGACCCTCGGCCAGGAGGATCACCGTCGACTCGACGCCGACCCGGCACGGCCCGCCGTCGAGGACGAGTCGGACGCGCGGCCCAAGCCCCCGCACGACGTGGCTCGCCCGCGTCGGCGAGACGCGCCCGAACCGGTTTGCCGACGGGGCGGCCACCGGGACGCCCGCCGCCCGGATGAGCGCGCGGGCGACCGGATGGTCCGGCACGCGCAGCCCCACGGTCGGGAGGCCGGCGGTCACGATCCCGGGAATGTGGTCTCGTTTGCGCAGGACGAGCGTGAGGGGGCCCGGCCAGAAGCGGGCTGCCAGCCGCGCGACGCGCGGGTCGGACGCGTCGGCGGCCTCCGCGTGGTCCCCCACCTCGAGGGCGTCGGCGAGATGGACGATGAGTGGATCGAACGAGGGGCGCTCTTTCGCGGCGAAGATCCGGGCGACCGCCGCCGGATCCAGGGCGTCGGCCCCCAGCCCGTAGACCGTCTCGGTCGGGAAGGCGACCAGCTCGCCGGCCCGCAGGAGCGCGGCCGCCTCCGCGATGGCCGCGGGATCGTCGCCGGGGAGCACCATGGGCAGCCCGCGCTCGACGCGCGGCCCGGCGTCCGCCCGGGTCACGGCCGGCGGCGGATCGGCGACGGGGTCCGGGCCGCGGCGCCGGGGATCGGCCGCCGGCGGACGCGTCGGCGCGGGTCGCCCCCCGCGAGCGAGGCCGCCTGCCAGACGGAGCAGAGGAGGTCGAGCACCTCCAGGCGGTCGACCGCCTCGTCCAGCGACCGGCCCACGGTCAGCGCTCCGTGGCGGTCCAGGAGCACGGCCCCCACGACGGGATCGCGCAGGGCGTCGGCCACGGCCGCGGCGACGGCAGCGCTTCCGAATGGGAGCGCCGGCACGTACGCGACGCGCCCGAGGACCGCCCGCGCCTCGGGGAGGACCGCCGCGTCGGGCCGGAGGCCGGCAAGGAGACAGGCGAGGACGGCGGGCGGATGCGCGTGAGCGAGCGCCGCGACGTCGGGTCGCGCGCGGTAGGCGGCCCGGTGGACGGCGATGTCCGAGCTCGGCCGGCGCCGGACGTCGCCGGCCGGCTCGTCCTCCCCCTCGAGGGCCACCGCCAGGATGTCGGCCGGCGCGAGCTCGTCCTTGCGGCGGCCCGACGGCGTCACGGCGAGGGCGAAGGGGCCGATGCGCACCGACAGGTTGCCGTCGGTGCCGTTGACCAGGCGGCGCGCCCCGAGGCGCCGGCCGGCCGCGACGATGGCGGCGGCCGCGGCCTCGAAGGCGGGATGGGGACGGCCGGGGGCGTTCATGAAGGGTAAGCATGGCACGACGGCGCAGCCGGGAACCTTCTGTTCCGCCGGCGCGTCGGGTGGTCGGGCCGCCGGGCGCCGCACGGCGCCCCATTCCCGCGCCACCTCGGAGCCCCATGCGATGAACCGTCGCCCTTCCCGGCGTTCCGCCGGCCTCCTTGCCCCGCTCGCCCTCGGCCTCCTCGTCGCCGCGTGCACGAGCGGCGCCCCCGCGACGCCGTCGCCCTCCCTTTCGGCGCCGAGCCCGGCCCCTCCCAGCCAGCCGCCCGGGCCGGTCGGCTTCGTGATCCGCGCGTCGTGGACGCAGGCGCTCCCGCCGCGGTCGATGTTCGGCAACATTCCCGTCCTCGTGGTCACAACGGACGGGCGCGTCCTGACCCCGGGCGCCGCGACCGAGATCTACCCCGGTCCGCTGGTGGCGCCGGTCGTCGAACGGCTGCTCAGCCCGCAGGACGTCGCCGCCCTGGTCCGGGCGGCGAAGGACGCGGGGATCCTCCGCCAGGACGTCGACTTCACCGGCGGGGCGATGCCGCCCGGCGCCGCCGCCGCGCGGCTGCAGATCGCCGTCGACGGCGTGAGTTACGACCTCGTCGGGGACGCCAACGCCGCCGTCCCCTGCCCGCCGGCCGAGACCTGCCCCGGCGCCGTCCCCGGCACGCCGGCCGCGTTCGCGCGGTTCTGGCACGGGCTCCTCGACCTGGCCGGCCGGCTCGAGGCGGAGGTGAACGCCGAGCAGGCGCACGCGCCGACGTCGTACGCGGTCATCGTCGGCCCGCCGCCCGAGCCGTGGCCGGGCGCCGTCCCCGTGGCCTGGCCGGTCACGGATCCGGCACTCGACGCCTTCGGGGCGCCGGTGCGCGGCGAGGCAAGCACCCGCTGCGGGATCGCCACCGGTGACCTTGCCGCCGCGCTCCGCCCGCTCTTCACCGGGGCCACCCGGCTGACGCCCTTCGTCGCGACCGCCTCGGCAAGCGCAACCCACGGCCTGACGGTGCGCCCCCTCCTCCCGGGCGACGAGGACCCCTGCGCCCCGATCGTCGAGTAGGGCGCCGGTAGTCGACGCCGCCACGACGTACGACGCCGGTGGTCGACGCCGCCACGGCGTCCATGCCGGCCGCCGCACCGCCACCGCGCCGGCTCAGGCCCGGGGCGGGCCCGCGGCGATCCGGGCCCGGATCTCGTCGACGCCGCCCAGCCAGTCGGAGACGATCTCCCGCCACCACGTGGCGCCGGCCGCCTCGAACGCGGCGACTGTCTCGATCGCGGCCGCCCGGTCGTCGCCCGGCGTCGAACCGCCGGCCACCATGTCGTACGGCGCGTCGGGCGCGGCCCCCGCCACCGCCCGCAGCTCCCGGACGCGGACGACGTCGCGGGCGAACGTCTCGAGGGGCAGGTACCCGTCCTCGACGGCCGGCACGAAGCCGTCCCAGCGAGCGGCGCGCCGCAAGGGCCCGTCGGGTCCCGGGCGGAGCGCCCCCACCCAGACCGGGATCCGGGGCTCCTGGACGGGTCGCGGCAGGAAGGTCGCCGTGCCGACACGATAGTGCTCGCCCGTGAAGGTGAACGGCTCGCCGCGCCAGAGCCCCTCGAGGATCGCCAGCCCCTCGTCCACCATGGCGCCGCGCCGCGCGAGGTCCACCTCGTCGCCGAACCAGCCGAAGTCCGCCTCCGACGGCCAGCCCAGGCCGACGCCGAGGACCAGCCGCCCGTTGCTCAGGCGGTCGAGGGAGGCGGTCTCCCGGGCGACCTTGGCCGGGCGCCGCCGGGGGAGCGCCGCGACCATGGGGCCCAGGCGGAGCCGGGTCGTGGCCTGGGCAATCGCCGCGAGGGCGATCCACGGGTCGGCGATCTCCAGGGTCCATGCCGGGTCGGCGAGGAGATGGTCCCAGACGAAGAAGCCGTCCCAGCCCGCATCCTCGGCGCGGCGGGCGAGGTCGACGAGGACGCGGGGGTCGCCGCCGGACCCGAAGTTCGGGATGTCGATCGCGAACTGCATCGAGAGGAGAGCGTACTCTTCGGCGGTGACGATGACGACGCCCGCAGAGCGCGACGCGCCCGACCCGACAGACCTCGCGCCGACGCGAGGAACGCATCCTGTCGTCATCGCCCCCGGGCCCGGCGGAGCCGAGGAGGAGCCACTCCACCTGGTCGCCGCGGTCGCGAGCCCGGCGATCGCCGACGCGCCGCTGCGGGGCAATCGCGACTTCTGGGTCATCCTCCTGGGGCAGGGGATCAGCTCGTTCGGCGACGCCATCACCAACACGGCCCTGCCGATCCTCGTCCTGGCCCTCACCGGGTCGGGCCTCGCCATGGGGGTCGTCGGGGTGCTCTCGACGCTCCCGGATCTCGTGCTCGGCCTGCCGGCCGGCGCCTACGCGGACCGCTGGGACCGCCGCAAGATGATGTTCGTCGCGGATCTCGGGCGGGCCGTGCTGACCGCTGTCATCCCGATCTCCGCCTGGCTCGGCGGGCCAACCCTGGCCCTCATCCTCCTCGTGACGTTCCCCATGAACGCCCTGCGGGTCCTCTGGCTGGCCGCGTTCACGGCGGCGGTCCCCGGCCTCGTGGGCAGGGGCCAGATCGCCCGCGCCAATGCCGTCTTCGAGGCGTTCTTCAACATCGGCTGGATCGTCGGCCCGGCCCTGGCCGGCCTGCTCGCGGTCGCGATCGGACCGGGCCCCACGATCGCGATCGACGCGATCACGTTTGCCGTCTCCGCCGCCACCCTCCTGCTCGTCCGGCGACCCCTCAAGCCCGAGGCGCGGAGCGAGCCGACCCACCTCCTCGCCGACATCCGCGAGGGGATCGCGTTCGTCGCCGGCCAGCCGACCCTCCGCGCCGTGATCGCCCTGTGGACGACGACGTCGGTCATCTACGCGGGCCTCACGAGCGGCCTGATCTTCTACATCACGGTCGACCGGGGCCTCGGCGCCGACGTCGTCGGCCTCGTCCTCTCGGCCTTCGCGGTGGGCTCGCTCGGCGGCTCGCTGGTGGCTGCCCGGATGGCGTTCCGGGCCGTCGGGCCGGTCATGCTCATCGGCAGCGCCTTCATGGGCCTGACCCTCGTCATCGTGGCCCTCGACGCCCCGGTCCCGGTCCTGATGGGGGCGTCGTTCGTGGCGGGCATCCTCAATGCGAACGTCCTGGTCTCGTACCTGACCCTGCGCACCCAGCTCTCGCCGGACGCGCTCCTGGGAAGGGTCGGGGCGACGGCCCGAACGCTGTCGGTCGGCCTCATGCCGATCGGGGCCATCGTGGCCGGGGTCCTGCTCGACGCCATCGGAGGGTCGGCGACGCTGGCCCTCATGGGCGCCCTCTCGATTGCCGCCGGCCTCGGCTTCGCCCTCCTGCCCAACGTCCGGCTCGCCCGCGTGCCGCGCCGGGGCGCGACGCCGTGACCGGCCAGGAGGGTGCGCGACCCCCGGGGCGTCCGCCGCGGTCCCCTCACGCCGACGCGTGGGCGCTCGATCCGGCGGTCGTCTTCCTGAACCACGGCTCGTTCGGCGCCTGCCCCGGCGCCGTGCTCGCCGTGCAGGCCGATCTGCGGGCCGAGCTGGAGGCCAATCCGGTCGCGTTCCTCGATCGAGGCCTCGAAGGCCGCCTCGACGCCGTGCGCGTCCGACTGGCCTCCTTCCTCGAGGCGGATCCGGAGGACCTGGTCTTCGTGCCGAACGCCACGGCCGGCGTGGCCACCGTCCTGCGCAGCCTCCGCTTCGCCCCCGGCGACGAGATCGTGGCCACGGACCACGAATACAACGCCGCCCTCAACATGGCCCGCTTCGCCGCGGCCCGCGACGGGGCGCGGCTGGTGGTCGCCCGGATCCCCCTCCCGACGTCGGGGCCGGAGGAGGTCGCCGAGCGCGTGCTCTCGGCCGTCGGGCCGAGGACGCGGCTCGTCCTGGTGAGCCACGTGACGAGCCCCACGGCGCTCGTCCTGCCCGTGGAGCGCCTCGTGGCGGCGCTGGAGGGGCGCGGGATCCCCGTCCTGGTGGACGGCGCCCACGGGCCCGGGATGCTGCCGCTCGACCTCGCCGGGCTCGGGGCGAGCTTCTACGCGGGCAACCTGCACAAGTGGGTCTGTGCCCCCAAGGGCGCCGCCTTCCTCCACGTCCGGCGCGACCGGCAGGCCGCGATCCGCCCGCTTGCGATCAGTCATGGGGCGAACGATCCGCGGGCCGGGCGCTCCACCTTCCGCAAGGAGTTCGACTGGACCGGGACCGCCGACCCGACGCCCTTCCTCGCGGTGCCCGCGGCCCTCGATGCCGTGGGTGGAATGGTGGCCGGCGGCTGGCCCGCCGTGATGGCCCGCAATGCCGCGCTCGCCGCCGTCGCGCGGCGGGCCCTGGCGTCCGCCGCGGGCCGTCCCGTCCTCTCGCCGGAGTCGATGCTCGGCTCCATGGCCGCGATCGAGCTGCCGCCGGACCGCGGGTTTGCCGCTCGCGGCCCGTCCGGCCCCGATCCCCTGCAGGCGCGCCTGCAGGCGACGGCCGCCGTCGAGGTACCGCTCCACTCGTGGCCCCGCGATCCGGCCCCGGGGGAGCGCCGCCGCCGGCTTCTCCGCGTCTCGGCTCACCTCTACAATGACCACGCCGAGTACGCGCACCTGGCGGAAGCGCTCCGGACGCTCCTCGCCGAGGAGGGTCGATGAAGGTCGGGCTGATCCTCCCGATGAGCGACGACGACGGCCGCGGCACGCCGTCGTGGCCGGAGATCCGCGACCTGGCCCGCCAGGCTGAGGCCGGCGGCGCCGATTCGGTGTGGGTCTACGACCACCTCTTGTTCCGCCTCGACGGCCAGGCCACCGGGATCCACGAGGCGTGGACGCTCCTGACGGCGGTTGCCGCCGCGACCGAGCGCGTGGAGCTCGGGACGATCGTCCTGGCCACGAGCTTCCGGGGCCCCGCGCTCCTCGCCAAGATGGCGACCACGCTGGACGCCATCAGCGGCGGACGCCTGATCCTCGGCGTCGGATGCGGCTGGCACGAGCCGGAGCACACCGCCTTCGGATTCCCGTTCGACCACCGCGTCGGTCGCTTCGAGGAGTCCCTCCGGATCCTGGGACCACTCGTTCGTGAGGGCGCCGTTACGTTCGCCGGTGCTTACTATCGAGCCGAGGACTGCGTCATCCTGCCGCGCGGGCCGCGGCCGCGCATCCCGCTCCTCGTGGCGGCGAAGGGTCCCCGGATGCTGCGCCTCACCGCGGAGCACGCCGACGCCTGGAACACGGCCTGGTTCGGGACGCCGGACGACCGCCTGGAGCAGCGCCTGGCCGCCATGCGCGCCGCGTGCGCCGACACGGGCCGCGATCCCGCGACGCTGGAGGTGACCGTCGGGGTGACCGTGAGGGCCGAGGCGGACGAGGACGTCGGCCGGCCGGGCGCCCCCGCGGCGCTGCTCGCCGAGCCGGACGTCGTGGCCGACGCGCTGCGCGCATACGCGGCCCTGGGCGTGGGGCACGTCCAGCTGGACGTCCAGCCGGCGACCCCCGCGACGTTCGCCCGCGTCCTCGACGGGATCGCCCGCTCCGGGGACCCGCGCCGGGGCCTCCACGAGTGAACGCGATCGAGACCGTCGGCCTGTCGAAGCACTTCCCGCGGGGCGGCGCCATCGGACGATTCGGCCCGGGATGGCGCGATCCGATCGAGGCCCTCGAGGCGGTGACGCTGGCGGTCCGTCCCGGTGAGATCTTCGGCTTCCTGGGCCCGAACGGCGCCGGCAAGAGCACCTGCATCCGGCTGCTCCTGGGGTTCCTCCACCCGACCGCGGGATCGGCGCGCGTGCTCGGCCTCGACACCCGGTCCGACGGCGTGGCGATCCGCGCGCGGGTCGGCTACCTTCCGGGAGGCATCGCCCTGTACGACGCCATGACCGGCGCCGCCCTTCTCGACTACCTCGCGGCATTCTACGACCGCCCGCCGGCGCTCCGGCCCCGGCTCCTCGACGGCCTCGAGCTCGCCGCGCGCGACCTCGCCCGCCCGGTCCGCGACTACAGCCGGGGCATGCGCCAGAAGCTGGGGATCATCCAGGCGCTCCAGCACGACCCGGAGCTCGCCATCCTCGACGAGCCCTCGGAAGGGCTCGACCCGCTGATGCAGCGGGCCTTCTACGAGATCCTCGACGAGCTGCGGGCGGCGGGACGGACCGTCTTCCTCTCCTCGCACATCCTGTCAGAGGTTGAACGGGTCTGCGACCGGGTTGCGATCGTCCGGCACGGGCGGCTCGTCGCGCTCGAGGAGATCGGCGCCCTGCTGGCTCGCCGGCGCCGGACGGTGGAGATGCGGCTCGAGGGTCCCGCGCCCTCGCTCGATGGCATTCCGGGGGTCACCGACGTCGTGGTGGTCGATGGCCACGTCCGGTGCCAGCTCGAGGGCGACGTCCGGCCGTTCCTGGCCGCGATCGCGGGTGCCCCGGTCAGCGACCTGACGATCGAGCCGGCCCGCCTGGAGGACGCGTTCCTGGAGTTCTACGCGGACGCGGCGGACGCGGTCGTCGGGGCGGCGGGCGGGCCGGGACCGCGGGGAACGGAGCCGTGAGCGCGGTCCTCTTCCGCCGCACCCTCGCCGCCGGGCGCTGGCGGCTGCTCGCGGTGGCCGCCGGCCTCGCCACGTGGGGGTTCCTGCTGCCCGTCGTCTACGCGACCTTCGGCGCCGAGATCCGCCGGATCGTCGAGGGCGGCTACTTCGCCGGGCTGCTCGACGCCCTGACCGCCATCGGCGGGGGGAGCGTCTTCACCCTCGACGGCTCGGTCGCCTTGAGCTTCATCCACCCCATCCCGATCGCCCTCGTGGCCATCCTCGCGATCGGCCACCCGATCGCGGCGCTCGCGGGAGAGCGGCAGCGTGGAACGCTGGAGGTCCTCCTGTCCCGCCCGATCTCGCGGCGGCGCGTCTACGGCACCGCGCTCGCCGCGACGCTGGTATTCGTAAGCGCCGCGCTCGGGGCGAACCTCTGCGGGGTGGTCGCCGGAGCGACTCTCTTCGACGTGGCGGATGAGCTTCGGCCGGACCGGCTCCTCCTGGTCTGGGCGAACGCAATCCTCTTCTTCACGACGCTGGGCGCGCTCGCGCTGGCTGCGTCTGCCTCGTTCGATCGGGTCGTGCCGGCCCTGGGGATCGTCCTGGCGCTCGCGTTTGCGTCCTACGCGGTGGAGCTCCTGGGCGCGCTCTGGCCGGACATGGCCGGCGTGCGGCCGTGGTCCTTCTTCCACTACTTCCAGCCGGCGGCGATCATGGCCGGCGAAGCGAGCCCGGGCGACGCCGTCGTCCTCGCCGGGATCACCGCCGCGGCGGTCGCCTACGCGCTCTGGATCTTCCCCCGCCGGGACCTTGCGGCGCCCAGCTGACGGCCGGGGTCGGTGGCTCGCTGGCTATGGCGCCGGCGACGGGGAGGCGGAGGCAGTCGGCGCCGGCGAGCCCTCGGGCGTTGGAGATACCGGGGCTGCCACGCGGACGGCCTCGATGGCGTCGCGCAGCTTCGGCCACGTCTGGCTGAAGCCGGTCAGCACCCGCTCGCCGCCGGGTCCGCGAAGCCGGATCGTCGGCGTGGAAGTGATTCCCCCGTTGCGGCCCTCCGTCGTCTCGTCCGCGACGGCCTTCGCCACGGCGGGGTCGTCGAGGCAGGCCGTGAACGCTGCCTCGGACGGGACGGCGGCGATGCCCGCGACCTGGACCAGGTTCGCCCGTGCGAAGCGGCCCTGGTTCTCGCCCTGCTGGAACGTGTAGAGGGCATCGCGGTAGCGGAGCTGGGCGGCGGGATCCTGGGCGCCGGCGCAGCGGGCCGCGACGGCCGCGTCGATCGATTCCTGTCCCAGGAAGGCGAAGTCGCGGTAGACGACACGGGCGATGCCCGGCGCGACGTACTCGCGGTCGGTCGCCCCGCCGAAGAGGAGATCCTCCAGGCGGCAGAACGGGCACTGGTAGTCGGCCCAGACCTCGATCGTGACGGGCGCATCGAGCCGCCCGATCGCGTTCCCGACCGGCGGCTCCGTCGGACCTGCGCTGGGCGCCTCGGTCGGGACCGGGGTGGGCGCCCGCAGCGCGCCGGCGATCGCTCCCGTCGCGAGGGCGAGGCCCGCCGCCCCGAGGACGGCGCCGAGGACGAGCGCACCGAGATAGCCGAGGGCGGCGAGGCGACGCGGGTCGCTCCCGCGCGCCTCCATCGCGGCCTCGGGCGGGGCGGGGATCTCGGGCGCGGGCGGCGCGGGCGGCGCGTCGGGCGGCGCGTCGGGCGCGGGCGGCGCGTCGGGCGCGGCCCCTGCCGCTGGCTCGGCGTCGGGCACTCTCGGCTCGCGGTCGGGCGGGGTTGGGTCGGTCATGGGGGATCCCTGCGGGCGGTCTGCGCCCACAGAGTAGCGGGCGACGCCCGCGGCCGCCGTTGGCGGGCCGATCTCGGCGCGCGACCGCGCGACCGCCCCGCCGGGACGACCACCCCCGACCACCCCAGACTGCCCGCTCGGTGACCCGGGGCACCGGAAGATGGTCACCCCGGACCTCCCGGCAGTCCCAATCGACCACCCGTCGCGTGTAGAGTGCGGCTGCGGTCGTGCGAGGCCGCCGGCGCGGGCACCGCCGGGCCGAACGCACGATCGGGGAAGAACGAAGGAATCACGTGTCGTCGGACCAGATCACCTACGTCCTCGTCGCGCTCATCGTGACGGGAGTTGCGATCCTCCTGCTCCTCGCCGGTGCCCTCATCGCCCGGCGCGGTCGCAACGGACGGCGCCAGGCTGCGCCCGCCGCGCCGGCCGCGGCTCCGACTCCGACAGTGGCCGCGGCTCCGGCTCCGGCTGCGACAGTGGCTCCGGCTCCGGCTCCGACAGTGGCCGCCATGGCGACCGCCGCGCCACCCGAACCGGGCCCCGATCTGTCCGCAGCGCAGGCCGACGCGGGGCATCTCGCCGAGGAGGCCGCCGTCACCTCCGCGGACCTCGCGGCCGCCGCCCGCCGCGTCGACGATCCGCGTGAGCAGGACGTCATCGAGGGCTTCCTCTCGATCGCACCGCGCCGCCGCGAGGCGGCGTACGCGGCTCCGGCGGGTCCCACGGTGACGGCAACCTTCCCGGCGGCTGCCGGCGGGCTCGACTCTGTGCCGTCGAATCCGTTCGTGGACGAGCCGACGGGCCTCGACTCGCGGGCGGCCTGGGAGCGGGTGCTGGCGGAGGAGAACGCCCGCTACGTCCGCTACCGGCGGCCCGTCGGCATCGTCGTGGCGGAGCTGGACGGCTTCGCCCGTTTCGAGGGCGGCTTCGGCGCCGAAGCGTCGCGCCGAATCCTCGCCGCGGTGGGCGAGGCCATGAGGCGCAGCGCGCGCCGGACCGACCGCGTGGCCCACGTCGGCGCGGGACGCTTCCTCGTCCTCCTGCCGGAGACGGACGAGATCCAGGCGATCAACTACGTGGAGCGGATCCGGGGCGAGTGCGACCGCTGGCTGGACGCCGGCGCGGTGGCGTTGCGCCTCTCCGTGGGCTGGGCGAGCCCGAGCGCCGTCGGCGAGCTGGATACCGCCATGCGCACCGCGGAGGAGCGGATGTACGCCGAGCGGCGCCGCACGGCCCGGACCGAGGTCGCGGGTCCCGACGCGTCACGCTGACGGGGGCGCCTGCCGGGCGGCGAGTGCCCCGCCGGCCCGCGGCGCCCTCGTCGGGCCTTCCCGGGCGCGAGCTCAGGCGACGGACGGCGTGAGGAGGACCGGCAGGCCGACCTTGTTGTCGTAGTGGGGGCGGTAGCGCTCGACGTTGTAGGCGTGCTCGACGTCGACGGTCCGGGCCCCGGGCTCGGGGATGGGGCAGTACGCGTAGCGCCCGTCGCGGATCGCCGCCATCTGCCCGGTCTTCCCGTCGACCACGAGCTCCATCGCGACGTTCGCGAAGGTGATCGCGACCATCTGGTCGAAGGCGTCGGGGTCGCCGGAGCGGAGATCGTAGGTCAGCTCGGAGTTGACGGTCTCGATGCCGGTCCGGCGCTTGATCTCCTCGGCCAGGAACTCGCCGATGCTCGCCTTGTGGCGGTGGCCAAAGGCGTCGGCCTCGCCGACCTCCGTGAGCTCCATCCCCTGCGGGAGCGCGCCCTCGGAGGCGATCACGAAGGAATAGCGGCTGGGGTTGTTGCGGCGATCATCGACGAGGAGGTCAACGAGGCGCTGGAGTTCGAAGCGGTACTCCGGGATGACGCACCGCGCCGACGTGACGTAGGCCGTGTAGAGCGCGGTGAAGCCGGCATTGCGCCCGAAGACCCGGAAGACGCCGATCCGCTCGTGCGACCCGAGCGTCGTCCGCTGCCGGTTGATGGCGTCCTTGGCCCGCGTGATGGCGGTCGAGAAGCCGATGCAGTACTCGGTCCCGCGGACGTCGTTGTCCATCGTCTTGGGAATGGCGATGATCTGCTCCCCCGCATCGGCGAGGACCTTCGCGTACGAGAGGGTGTCGTCCCCGCCGATCGAGACCAGGGTGTGGATCCCGAGCCGGTCCAGGTTCTCGAGAACCACGGGCGTGAAATCGTAGATCCCGTCGCTGGTCTCGAGCGCGGCGAGGCGCTCGTCCGGCACGACGGACGGGAGCTTGTCGGCGCGCATCCTCCTCGGGTTCGTGCGGCTCGAGTGGAGGAACGTGCCGCCGGTCCGGTCGATGGTCCGTGTGTTCACGCGGTTGAGCGGGCGGACGTAGTCGGGGTCCAGGTCGGGGCCCGGCCGCATGTGCGTCAGGGCCTCCCAGCCGCGGCGCAGCCCGATCACCTCGAAGCCGAGCTCGGTGGAGCGATAGACGACGCTCTTGATGACGGAGTTGAGGCCGGGAACGTCGCCGCCCCCGGTGAGGATGCCGATTCGGCGCGGTTGCGACATGCTCGCGATGCTCCCTCGGGGGTCCCTGCTGGGCGACGGGACGGGCCTGGTAGACGCGCCCATGGTAGCGGGGCGGATGGCCGGCGGCGGCGGGCCGTCCGGTGCGAGGTCGGGGGCCGTTCCGGCCGGGCCGCCGTCAGCGGCGGTGGTGCACCCGGCTCGCCTTGTGCTGGTGGGCCGGGATCCGGTCCCCGCCGCGGGGGTGGAGGGGGTGCACGGGCGTCTCCGGGTCGGGCAGGAACTCCTCCACGACCTCGACCGGGATCGCCCGCCGCAGGAGGCGCTGGATCGCGCGCAGGAAGTCGACCTCGTCGGGGCAGGCGAGGCTGATCGCGATCCCGCTGGCCCCGGCGCGGGCCGTGCGGCCGATCCGGTGGACGTAGTCCTCGGCCTTGGTCGGGAGCTCGAAGTTGACGACCACCGGGAGCTCCTCGATGTCGAGGCCCCGGGAGGCGACGTCCGTTGCGACGAGGATCTCGACCTCGCCGGACTTGAAGTCGGCGAGAGCCCGGATCCGCTCGGCCTGGGTCCGATCGGAATGAATCGCGGTGGCGGCGAAGCCGTGCCGGTCCAGGTCCGAGGCGATCCGCCGGGCGGCGACCTTTGTGCGCGTGAAGACCAGGACCTGGCGAAGGTCGTGGGTGCGGATGAGGTGCTCGAGGAGCTCGAGCTTGCGCTCCCGGTCCACCGGGTAGAGAACCTCGCGCACCGTGGAGACGGTCGCGTTGCGGGCCGCCACCTCCACGGTCACCGGGTTGGTGAGGAATTCCCTCGAGAGGCGCCGGATCTCGTCGGAGAAGGTGGCCGAGAAGAGGAGCGTCTGGCGCCGCGCCGGGAGCAGCGCGAGGATCCGGCGGATGTCCGGGATGAACCCCATGTCGAGCATCCGGTCACCCTCGTCGAGGACGAGGATCTCGACCTGGCCGAGGTTCGCCGCGCGCTGGCCGACCAGGTCGAGCAGGCGCCCGGGCGTCGCCACGAGCAGCTCCACGCCGGTCCGCAGCTCCTTGATCTGGGGGTCGAGCGGGACGCCGCCGAAGACGACCGCCGAGCGGAGGGCGACATGGCGCCCGTAGGCGGCGGCCATCTGGGCGACCTGCATGGCGAGCTCGCGGGTCGGCGTGAGGACGAGTGCCCGCACTGGGTGGCGAGCCGGCGAGAACGAGGCGTTGGCATGGGCCTTGAGGCGCTCGAAGATCGGGAGGACGAAGGCCGCCGTCTTGCCGGTCCCGGTCTGGGCCGCGCCCATGAGGTCACGACCCTCGAGGATGAGAGGGATCGCCTGGGACTGGATGGGCGTGGGCACGGTGAAGCCCTCATCGGCCACCGCACGGAGGAGTTCGGCCGACAGGCCGAGCGTATCGAACGTCACCGCTGTGCAGCATACTGGAACCGGCGCCCAGAGCGCCCCATGGAGGACGAGGCGTGGCGAAGACAAAGGCGCGCGAGAGCAACCCACCGACCCCGGCCGGACGCAACCGGCGCCCGGAGCGCGACGCGCTGAACATCCCCGCGGCCGTGATCGACCAGGCGGACGCACCCGACGCCGAGCCGGAGCGCGCGAAGGGCCTCTCCAAGAAGGAGTACGAGAAGGAGCTCCAGCGCCTCAACATCGAGCTGGTCAAGTGGGAGGAGTGGATCAAGGCACGTGGCCTCAAGGTCGTGGCCCTCTTCGAGGGGCGCGACGCGGCGGGCAAGGGCGGCGCGATCAAGCGGATCATGGAGCCCCTGAACCCCCGCTTCGCGCGCGTCGTCGCCCTCCCGGCTCCCTCCGAGCGCGAGCGGACGCAGTGGTATTTCCAGCGCTACGTCGTGCACCTGCCGGCCGCCGGCGAGATCACCCTCTTCGACCGCAGCTGGTACAACCGCGCCGGCGTCGAGCGGGTGATGGGCTTCTGCACGGACGCCGAGTACCGTGAGTTCCTGCGCTCCGGTCCCGAGTTCGAGCGGATGCTCGTACGCAGCGGGATCATCCTCATCAAGTACTGGTTCAGCGTCTCCGACGCGGAGCAGGAGGTCCGGTTCCAGGACCGCCTGGCATCCCCGACGAAGCGCTGGAAGCTTTCGCCGATGGACGTCGAGAGCCGCGCCAAGTGGCTCGACTACTCGAAAGCCAAGGACGAGATGTTCTCCCACACGGACATCAAGCAGGCTCCCTGGTGGGTGGTCCGGAGCGACGACAAGAAGCGCGCTCGGCTCAACGTGATCTCGCACCTCCTGAGCCAGATCCCCTACGAGGACCTGACCCCGGAGCCGATCGTCCTTCCGCCGCGCCAGAAGGACACGGGGTATGTCCGGCCGCCGATGACCGACCAGACATTCATCCCCGAGCCCTACTGACCGACGGCGGGGGCCCGCCCCGTCACCCGGCGGCGAGCGCCGCGCGCACCTCGGCGAGGCGGTCGATCGTCTCGCGGTCCCACGGGGTCCGGAGCGTGACTGCCGTGACGAGGTGTCCCAGGCGGACCCGCGACGTGAGTGGGGCCAGCGCCGCGAGCGCGGTCCAGCCTTCGAGCCGGGGATCCAGGTCGCCGCCCTCGTCGCAGAGCAGGTGGTCGTCGAGCCAGACGCCGTCCCAGCCGGCCGCCTCGGCCGCCGGCGCCGCGTCGCGCAGCTCGGGCCAGCCGGTCCGGTTGATCCAGAACGTCGCGCCGAACCGGGGACCACCGCCGCCCATCCGCCACCCTCCGTTCCCTTCGCCGGCCGCCCGCGGCACGGGCGGGCTCGGCCCATTGTCCGTCGGCCGCCCGCCCAGTTGCGCGGTATCCTCGCTGCGGGGCGCCGCGGCGGCGCCCGGGAGGAGCGGCCGGCATGAGGGACCAGGAGCGCGAGGCGGGACCGGCGGTCCCGGTGGAGGACCGCTCGGCGCTGCTCACGACCTGCGGGCGCCTCCTCGGAACCGTGGGCCTGCTCGTCATCGTGGTGCTCCTGCCAGCGACCTTCCTCGTGGTCGCCGCCAACCTCGGCCTGGTCGACGCGCCGGGCTGGTCCGGGGGCAACACGACCGCCTTCGGCTTCTTCCTCGTGGTCGTGCCCGCCGGGCTCGCCCTCGCCACGGTCCACTTCCTGCTCGGTGGCCTGGTGCTCGCCCGGCGCTTCTGGCCCCTTGTCGTCGCGGTCCTCCTCCTGTTCGCGGTCGTGACGCTCTTCCCGCTGGGGCTCCGGATCAGCTGGCCGTTCCTCGGGCTGACCGCCCTCTACGCGACCACGCTCGTCCTCACCGTCGCCCGCCACCGCGAGTTCGAGTGAGCGGACGCGGCACGCCGGCGCTCGACGCCCTTCGCGCGGCGGGCGTCGCCCACGCCGTCCACGAGTACGAGGCGCCGGCTCCCGCGGTACCCCGGGATCGCGATCGCCGGCCCCAGTACGGGCTGAACGCGGCGGCCGCGCTCGGGCTCGATCCCGCCCGCGTCTTCAAGACCCTCGTCGCTTCGGTCGACGGGGCGCTGGTGGCGGCGATCGTCCCGGTGGCCGGCGAGCTCGACCTCAAGGCCCTCGCCGCGGTCATGGGTGCCCGGCGGGCGGCCCTCGCCGCGCCGGA
>Ga0315273_10000651_pt1 | contig 37463 bp, 30 predicted proteins | sample YL17G02_0_MG_FD_205753 | JGI IMG/M metagenome (GOLD analysis project Ga0315273, IMG submission 205753) | Sediment microbial communities from Yellowstone Lake, YNP, Wyoming, USA - YL17G02_0 | ecosystem: Environmental > Aquatic > Freshwater > Lake > Sediment | place: USA: Wyoming | collected...
ATCGTTCCCTCGCCGCTGCAGAAGATCGCCCCCACCGTCAAGTTTGGGGAGGGGGTGAAGGTGTACGACTTCGTCAATCTCTATGGGTGCGAGATCGGCGACTATAGCAAGATCGGCACCTTCGTCGAAATCCAGAAGGGCGCGAAGATAGGGAAGAACTGCAAGATCTCCAGCCACACCTTCATCTGCGAGGGGGTGACGATCGAGGATGAAGTGTTCATCGGCCACAACGTCACCTTCATCAACGACATGTACCCCCGGTCCACGGTCGATGGAGGCGGGCTTCAGACGGAGGCGGACTGGGTCTGCATCCCGACGCTCATCAAGAAGGGGGCCTCCGTCGGCTCCAGCGTGACGATTCTCGCCGGCGTGACGGTGGGAGAGAAGGCGATCGTGGGCGCGGGCAGCGTGGTGACGAAAGACGTCACCCCGGGGACGATCGTGGCCGGGAACCCGGCCAGGCCGCTGAGAAAAATCACCGAGGAGAAGAAGAGATGAAAGTCCCCTTCCTGGACCTGAAAGCGCAGTACGAACCGATCCGTGCCGAGATTGCGGAGGCGATCCAGCAGGTGCTCGACAAGACCGCCTTCGCAGGCGGCCCGTTCGTGGCGCAGTTCGAAAAGGAGTTCGCGTCGTTCTGCGGGACGCAGTTCGCCGCCGGCGTGGGGAGCGGGACCGACGCCCTCTGGCTGGCCCTGCTGGCCCTCGGGGTCGGCCCGGGAGACGAGGTGATCACCGTGCCGGACACCTTCATCGCCACGGCCGAGGCGATCAGCTACTGCGGGGCGAAGCCGGTCTTCGTCGACGTGGAGCCGGTCACCTATAACATGGACCCTGCAAAACTCGAGGCGGCGATCACGAAGAAGACGAAGGCCCTCATCCCGGTCCACCTCTTCGGCCAGATGGCCGACATGGACCCGATCCTTGCGATCGCCCGGAAGCGCAAGCTGTTCGTGATCGAGGACGCCTCCCAGGCGCATGGCGCGGAATACAACGGCAAGAAGGCCGGGTCGATGGGGGACATCGGCTGCTTCAGCTTCTACCCGGGGAAGAATCTTGGCGCCTACGGAGAAGGCGGCGCCGTCGTCACGAGCAACCCGGAGTTCGACAGGAAAGTCCGGATGCTACGGGATCACGGGCAGGAAAAGAAGTATCACCACGGGATGATCGGCTGGAACGCCCGGATGGACGGGATCCAGGGTTCGGTTTTAAGCGTGAAGCTGAAACGCCTCCCCGCGTGGAACGAGGCGCGCCGGAAGAACGCCGCCCTGTACGACGACCTCCTGAAAGAAGTGAAAGGCGTTGCAATCCCGCAGAAAGCGGCATACGCCAAGCACGTCTACCACATTTATGCGATCTGCGTGAAGGACCGGGATGGCCTTATTGCCGCGCTCGCCGCCAAAGACATCCACTGTGGCATCCACTACCCGATTCCTCTCCACCTTCAGGAAGCGTACAGTTCCTTGGGCCTGCGAGAGGGCGAATTCCCGGTTGCGGAAAAGGCAGCTGCCGAGTTCGTGTCCCTGCCGATGTACGCAGAGCTCACCGGGGAGCAGATCGCCAGGGTGGCCGCGGAATTGAAAGCGATCGTCGCGGCGCCGGCGCGCTGAGAGAGAGTGGTCGGGATGAACCGCATGAACCGTTTGGAAGTTCTCGACCCGACCGGAATACAAGGTTGGGATGAGCGGTTGGCCTTCCACCCGGATGCAACCGTTTTCCACTCGTCCGCCTGGGCTCGCGTCCTTTCCGAAACGTATGGCTATTTGCCTTCTTATCTCACCATCATGGATGAGGGTCGGTTCGCTGTCATCCTCCCGTTTATGGAAATCCGAAGCTGGCTCACCGGGACGCGAGGGGTTTCCCTTCCGTTCACCGATGAGTGCGCCCCCATCCTGTCCGACGATATCGGATTCGCCGACGTGGTTCCCATGGTGATCGCACATGCCGGAACCCGCGGGTGGAAGACGCTGGAGTTTCGAGGGCGCGGTTGCGGGATGGGGAACATCCCTGCCTCAGCGGAATACCTGACCCACGAGCTCGACCTGACACTAGGGCAAGGGGTCCTCTTTTCCAGATTCCGCGCGAATGTTAAACGGAACATCAGGAAAGCGGAGAAGGAAGGGATCTCGGTGGCGTCTGATCCGACACCGGAGGGGGTGCAGGAGTTCTACCGGCTGAACTGCCTCAGCCGGCGGGAGCACGGCTTACCGCCCCAACCGTTTCGGTTCTTCGATAGCCTCCGTACACACGTTCTCGAAAAAGAATTCGGAACCCTCTTGTTGGCCCGCCACAAAGGGAAGGCGGTCGCCGGGGCAGTGTTTCTTCACTTTGCAGGGAAGGCGATATACAAGTACGGTGCCATGGACCGGAGCTACCAGGAATTGCGGCCGAACAATCTGGTCTTCCAGGAAGCAATCCGGGACCTTTGCGGAAAAGGCGTGCGGACGCTTTCGTTCGGACGAACGGATCTACACCACGAGGGATTGCGGCAGTTCAAGCTCTCCTGGGGGACAGAGGAAAAAACGTTGATTTATGTAGAGTTTGACGTGACTTCGAAGTCGTACGTTTCTACGAAGAAATACCATCCGGTGATTCCTTGGGAGAGAATGATGTCAAAACTTCCTGTGCAGGCCTTGAGGTTGATCGGCAGCATTGCCTACCGACATGTTGGGTAAGCTTCCCTCCAGCGAGAGCATGTCAAGATTATTTAAGTCCTACTACAGTTTAAAGCCGCTCCTCCCGCGCCGACTGCAACTCATGTTAAGGCGCGCCCACGCCCGAAATAAGCTGCGAACCCAGGGGGCCATCTGGCCGATCGATCAGAAGGCAGCGATCCCCCCGAAGAACTGGAAGGGTTGGCCTGGAGGAAAACAGTTTGCCTTCCTGATAACGCACGATGTCGATACCGCAAAGGGACAAGAAAATACCCGGCACATGATCGAACTGGAGCGCGAGTTGGGGTTCCGGGGTTCCTATAACTTCGTTCCTGAACGGTACACGGTCTGCGAGAAACTGCGGGAATACATCACCGAGAACGGGTTCGAGGTCGGCGTCCACGGTCTCAACCACGACGGAAAATATTTCAACTCACGGAAGATCTTCCTGGAGCGGTCGAGAAAGATCAACCAGTACATTAAGGAGTGGAACTCCCACGGGTTCCGCACTCCCTCGATGCATCACAAACTGGACTGGCTCCACAGTCTTGACATAAAATACGACTCTTCGACATTCGATACAGACCCATTCGAGCCGCAGCCTGATGGGGTCGGGACGATTTTTCCGTTCTGGGTGTCTTCAAGTGATGGCTATGGGGGATATATCGAGATGCCTTATACCCTACCTCAAGACTTCACGCTGTTTGTCCTCCTTCGACAAAGGAATATTGAAATCTGGAAGAGGAAACTGGATTGGATTGCAGAGAAAGGCGGCATGGCCCTCATGTTGACCCACCCTGATTATATAAACCCATATAAGAAGAGTATCGGAGATGAGGAGTATCCCATTAGGTATATTTCGGAATTCCTTTCTTACGTCAAGAAGAACTACCAAGGTAAGTACTACCACGTCTTGCCGAGAGACCTTGCGAAATTCTGGAAAGAAAACTACGTGAATAACTGATGAAAAGTATTACAAACGAATGATCGGCGTCATCTCAAAAAAGGAACAAAGGGCAACCGTTGAAGAGTTTTTTGAACTCTTCAAGACACCATGGGAGCCGTTTCGAGAACGTGGGGTATATGATGTGCTCTTGACGACCGATCCTGCCGCAACAGTTCCACACACGAAATTGGTTTTGGCCTTCTCCCCCACGAGGATGGTTCTCGATGAACAGCATAAAATCTGGATCCATTCAATCGAAGAAGGTGGTGATATCGAATGGGGGGATTTAGCGGTTTCGGTATACGGGAAACTGGCGACGTTCACGGCAGCCAAGGAACCCTTCCTTTCCCGGATAGATGGTGAACCTTCGGCAGTCACGATCGATGTCCCGGGAAGCAAAATATTGCGACTCGGGTATGACCTGTTCGGCGAAATTGATCACCTGTTGCGTCGGGGGCAACCGGAAAGGAACGCCGGCATCCCGACCCTGGAGATTCATATATCCATGCTTCGGAAGTGGATACTCAGCGCTGGGGTATCGCTTGTCGAGATTCCTCCTTCACCATATGGGTACGACTTCATTACCTGCCTCACCCACGACATCGATTTCATGGGAATAAGGGATCACGTGTTCGACCACTCGATGTTCGGCTTCGTCTATCGCTCCCTGATCCCGAAATATCTCAAGGGATTGGACAGGAAGACGGCTGCTGCCCGCTATCGAAAGAACCTGCGGGCTCTCTTGTCCCTCCCCTTGGTCCAGGCCGGGACCCTTCCGGATTTCTGGTATCCGCTGGAAAAATACCCCGAGGTGGAGAAGGAACGGAAATCGACTTTTTTCTTCATCCCGTTCAAAAATCGACCGGGGGATCCACCGAAAGGAAATCCGGTCAAATACCGGGCCGCCCGGTACGATGTCGGCAAGCATACGGATGCGATCCGTGGACTGAAACGACAGGGCCGGGAAATCGGTCTCCATGGGATCGACGCATGGAAGGACGCGCGGAAAGGGAAGGAAGAAATCGGGGTGATTCGCCGAATCACGGGCGAAGACCGGATCGGCGTGCGAATGCACTGGCTCTACTTCTCCGACGATACTCCCAGGCATCTCGAGGAAGCCGGTGCCTGCTACGATTCCACGCTTGGCTACAACGATGCGGTGGGGTACCGATCCGGCACAACCCAGGTGTTCCGGTTGCCCGGGACGAAAAACCTCTACGAACTGCCGCTGCACGCGCAGGACACCGCGATGCTCTACCCGGGGCGGATGGGGATGCCTGAGTCCGGAGCCATCGACTTGTGCGGAAAGTTGATTGGAGACTTTCGTGCCCACGGAGGGGCTTTTACGATCAACTGGCATGACCGCAGCCTTGCGCCGGAGCGGAATTGGAATGCCGCTTACCTCGCGCTGCTGGAGATGCTGGATCGGGAAAGAACATGGTTCGCCACGGCCAACGAAGCGGTTTCCTGGTTCGAAAAGCGGAGGGCATGTCGTTTCGATGCTTCCACCGCCGTCGACGGCGTGCCGAACGTGACGCTTGGGAGACCGGGCACAGAAGGCGGCCCCCCTGTGACGCTGCGGGTTCATCGCCCCATATCGCCGGACGTCGAAACGGCAAGGTTCCAGGACTTTTGCATCGACCATAAACGCAACCTCGATCAAAGCATCCTCGCGGATTGTTGAGATGAAACACGTCTGCATGATCGCCTATACGATCTATCCGTCCGATTCGCGGGTTCGCCGCGAGGCAAAGACCGTCGCTTCCCTACCGGGACACAAGGTGACAGTTCTTGTCCTGAAAGAGCAGGCAACGCCGAGAACGTACGAAATGGATGGTCTCGCAATACGGGAACTGGATATTGCGAAATATCGAGGCAAGAGCGGAGCAAAATATATCGGATCCTACTTCCGTTTCACCTTCCTTGCTTTCTTCGAATGCGCGAAAAAAGTGGTTCGAAAGTCATTGGACGTGGTCCACGTCCACAACATGCCGAACTTTCTCGTATTAGCCGGCCTGGTTCCACTTCTTGCCGGCAAGCCCATCATTCTGGATGTTCACGACACGATGGTGGAAACGTACGCAGCAAAATTCGCCGATCGGCCCAGAAAACTTCTCGAATGGGGATTGCGCCTCGAGGAGTTGGTCTGCACCCGTATGGCGCGACACATCGTCTGCGTCAACGATATTCAAAAGGCGGCGATGGTCGGGAGGCATGTCCCCGAAAAAAAGATCATCGTGGCGATGAACGTACCGGACCCCAAGGTGTTCGACCACACGAGGAGCCATCAGCCGCTGGCCGATGGCAACGGGAAATTCCGGATGATCTACCACGGGACTGTCACGAAACGGGTGAACGTCGACCTGGCCATTCGGGCGGTCGAGAAACTGAACGGCAGGATACCCGGACTGGAGTTCCACGTCGTTGGGGACGGGGACGACCTGAAGGAGTTCCAGGAACTGAGCAGGGAACTGGGTGTTGAAGACAAGGTCCATTTTCGGGGGAGGGTTCCGCTGGAGGGATTGATCCCGATCCTGGAAGGGATGGACATCGGGGTCGTTCCAAACGGGAGAAACATCGCGACGGAACTCATGCTCCCCGTGAAAATGCTGGAGTGCATCGCCCTTGGAATCCCGGTGGTCGCTCCACGGTTGAAGACGATCATGCACTACTTCAGCGAGGAGTCGGTTTTTTACTACAACCCAGACGAGGTTGATTCCATGGGTGGGGCTATCCTGCAAGCTTCGTCGAGCGCCGAAGGCCGGCTGAGCCGGGCCCGGGAAGCCCGCCGTTTTCTCGAAAGGAACGGGTGGGAATCCCACAAGAGCGATTTTCTCCGAATGTACCAGTGAATCGGACATGAATTCGACACAAACAACCCAATCCAAAAAGGAACAGGACATGTCTGCCAAGAAAGACGGAATCGTGAAGTTCGCCGTCGTGGGGCTCGGGAACATCGGTTCCAGGCACCTGGCGGTCATCGACGCCAATCCGGGCGCCCGCCTCGTGGACATCTGCGACAACAAGAACGATCGTGTCGAGAAATATTCCGGGCTCTACGAGGTTTCCGGCCACACCGACTTCACCGGAATGCTCCGGAAAACATCTGCGGACATCATCAACATATGCACCCCGCATGGGTTGCACGCTCCGATGGCGGTGGAAGCTGCCGAGGCGGGGAAGCACATCCTGGTGGAAAAACCGATGGCACTGACTCTCGAGGAGACCTACCAGATGAACGAGGCGGCAAGGAAGAACAACGTCCGCCTGATGGTGATCTGGCAGAACCGGCACAACGTGCCGATCAAACTCGCGAAGAAAGCCTTGGAGGATAAGGCGCTCGGGCAGGTGTACCTGGTGCACTGCTCGGTCCTATGGAACCGCCCGCAAAGCTATTACGACCGATCCGACTGGCTCGGGAGAAAGGAACTGGAAGGCGGCCCCCTGTACACGCAGTGCAGCCATTTCATCGACCTGCTCATTTACATGTTCGGGGACATCCAGCGAGTGAACTCCATCGGCGAAACCAAAAGCCACAGCATCGAGATCGAGGATTGCGGCGTTGCGATGATGAAGTTCAAGTCGGGCGTCATGGGGACGCTGTCCTATACCAACTGCGTTTACAACAAGAACTTCGAGGGGAGCATCACGATCGTCGGCGAGAAAGGGACGATCAAGATCGGCGGTTCCTACCTGAACACCATCGATTTCTGGGACGTCCAGTCGTATCCATTACCCGACGAGATCGACTTCAATGATAAACCTAACGTTTACACCAAGTATAAGGGGACCAGTTCCAATCACGACAAGGTGATCGCCGATGTCATCGCGGACTTCCTCGGCGGGAAGAAACGGGTGGCGGGTTGGGAAGATGGGCACAAGGTGGTGGAGGCGATCCGCATGATCTACCGGTCGCAGGAACAGAACGGGGGAAGGATCACCGTCAGCCAGATGACCGAAGGGAAACCAGAGGAGTTACCGACACTACCAGGGGAAGAGCCCGTTGCATAAAGGAGATACGATGACTGTTGCCCATAAAATCTTCCCCGGTGTCACGCTCGGTGCTGGGTCCGTCGTCGAGGATTATGCCATCGTCGGGAGCCCGCCCAGGGGGAAAAAGGCAGGCGAGTGCCAGACGATCATCGGCAAGGGAGCGATCATCCGGTCCCACACGGTGATCTACGCCGGGAACCGGATCGGCGACAACTTCCAGACGGGGAACAAGGTCAACATCCGGGAATCAAACGAGATCGGGGACAACGTCAGCATCGGCACCCTTTCCGTGATCGAGCACCATGTCCGGATCGGGAATGGTGTGCGGATGCACAGCCAGGTCTTCGTGCCGGAATTCACCGTCATCGAGGACGACGCATGGCTGGGGCCGAGCGTCGTGATCACGAACGCCAAGTACCCGCTTTCCCCGGGGGTCAAGGAAACGCTTGCCGGGCCACTGATCAAGAAGGGCGCCAAAATCGGCGCCAATGCAACGGTTCTTCCGGGGGTCGTGATCGGTGTGAACTCCCTGGTCGGCGCCGGTTCGGTGGTGACGAAGGATGTTCCGGACAACGCCGTCGTCGCCGGGAACCCGGCGCGCCTGATCAAGATGATCAGCGCACTCCCTTACTGAGGGAGCCGTCTTGGAAATTCCTTTCGTCGACCTGAAAGCACAATACGCAAGCATCAAGGGAGAGATCGACCAGGCGATCTCCGACGTCATTTCGAGTTCCGCGTTCATCGGCGGGCCGTTCGTCAAAGCCTTCGAGTCGTCATTCGCCGCGTTCTGCGGTGCGAAGCACTGCATCGGAGTGGGGAACGGGACCGACGCCATATTCCTGGTTCTGAAAGCGATGGGGATCGGCCAGGGGGACGAGGTCATTACCGCCGCGAACAGCTTCATCGCCACGTCGGAAGCGATCACGATGACGGGTGCAAAGGTTGTGTTTGTGGACATCGACCCCCGCACGTTCAACATCGATCCGACCAAACTGGAAAATAAGATCACAAAAAATACCAAAGCCATCATACCGGTCCATCTTTATGGACAACCTGCGGATATGGACCCGATCCTTGAGATTGCACGGAAGTACGACCTGAAAGTGATCGAGGATGCGGCGCAGGCCCACGGTGCGGCGTACAAGGGGAGGTTGGTCGGCACGCTCGGCGACGCGGCCTGTTTCAGCTTCTATCCGGGAAAGAATCTCGGAGCCTACGGGGACGGGGGGGCGATCGTCACCAATGGCGAAGAGTTGGCCATTACGGCGCGAATGTTGGCGAATCACGGAAGGGTGGACAAGTACGACCACAAGATCGAAGGGGTGAACAGCCGGCTGGACGGTCTCCAGGCGGCCATCCTGAGCGCAAAGCTTCCCCATCTTCCCGCCTGGACGGAATCCCGCAGGAAGAACGCCTGCCTCTACAACGAACTCCTCACGGGGGTACCGAGTATGGGGACCCCCGTCGAGGCCGCCGAGGTGAGTGCTGTCTACCACTTATACGTCGTTCGGGTGAAAAACGGCATGAGGTCCCAACTGCAGCAGCATCTGAAAAAAAAAGGTGTATCGACCGGGGTTCATTATCCCATCGCCCTCCCGGCGCTTTCGGCCTATTCCTATTTTAAGCATCGTGACAGTGATTTTCCGGCAGCCACTAAGGCATCCCGGGAAATTCTTTCGCTTCCGATGTTTGCGGAATTACGGGAAGAACAAATTTGGTACGTTGCGGAGAGCATAAGAAATTACTTACAGTAAAAATACTGTTTTGTATATTAGCAACCCCTTCCGCTAAATAGTATAATAATATTTATGCCGAATGATAATAAAACAAAATATATATTAATATCTCCAGTGAAAGATGAGGAGAAGTATATTGCTAATACGATCGAATCTGTTTTAAGTCAAAGCATATTACCGGAAAAATGGATAATAGTAGATGATGGGTCAAGTGATAAAACCAAGGATATAATAAATAAATATTGTGGCGAATTGAATTGGGTTAAACTTATTTGCTTGAAACGAGATCGCAACAGGATCCCAGGCCCGGCGGTGATAAATGCATTTAACGTGGGGTATGACGAAGTTAAAAACGAACCATTTGAATATATTGTTAAATTGGATGGAGACTTGAAATTCGGGAATAATTATTTTGAAGATATAATTAATAAATTTAAAGAAAATATGTCATTGGGAATAGCTTCAGGTGTGTATCATGAAGCAAATGGAAAAGAATGGGTAAGGATACCTATGCCGGATTATCATGCTGCAGGTGCAAGTAAAGTAATAAAGAGAAAATGCTTTGAGGATATAGGTGGATTTGAGTTAAGCAGGGGTTGGGATACTTTGGATGAAATAAAAGCAATGATTCATGGATGGGAAACTCGTCATTTTTCAGATATTCATTTTTATCATTTAAAAAAAGAAGGATCTGGTATTGGAAATTTACGTACAAACATCATGCATGGTGAAATATATTATCTTACGGGAGGGAGCAAATTATTTTTTATATTAAAATTTATGCATAGATTATTATACGGAGATCCATTTGTTATCGCTGGTTTATTTATGTTATTTGGATATATTAAATTTGTATTAATTAATAAGGATAGATTGGTAAGTAAAGAAGAGATGGAACTGTATAGGAATATGTTAAATAGAAGAATAATAAGCAACTCGTTATCTATTAACGTAATGCGCCGGAGATAATCGAAATGTGCGGCATCTGTGGTCAGTTCAACTATAGAGATCAGACTCCTGTAATTCCAGAGGTTATCCGGAGCATGACGAATACCATGGTCCACCGAGGGCCGGATGACCAAGGTTTCTATTTTTTCGGTCCTCTCGGCCTTGGGTTTCGACGTTTGTCAATTATTGATATAGCAGGCGGGCACCAACCAATGACGGATGCGGGAGAAAATGTCTGGGTGGTTTTTAATGGCGAGATTTATAACTTTCCAGAGCTTAGAAAAGAACTCGAACGTTTCGGGCATGCGTTTCGAACCCGATCCGACACGGAAGTTCTCATCCATGGGTACAAGCAGTGGGGGGAGGAGGTGTTCAACCACCTGAACGGGATGTTCGGGGTGGCAGTCTGGGACTCCCGGAAAGAAAAACTCATCTTGGCCAGGGATCCAATGGGAATTAAAGTTGTTTATTATAGCTTAACGGGCGACACAGTTTTGTTCGGGTCAGAGATTCGCCCTGTTTTGGTTGGTCTCGGGAATAATCCTGAAATCGATCCCGTCTCGATCAATCTCTTTCTTCGCTATCGTTATACTCCGTCCCCATTTACGCTTTATGACGGAATCAAGAAACTTGCCCCAGGGACAATGCTGATCCTTGAAAAGGGAGAAGCGAGGTTGGAACGGTGGTACCGATTCAAGCCTTCCCCCTTTGTTCCGAAAAAGGATCCCCGCATTGCTGCAGAGGAGCTTCTCGACATCTACAAGAGGGCCATAAAAAGACACCTTATTAGCGATGTCCCTGTGGGATTACTGTTGAGCGGGGGAGTCGATTCTGGTCTCCTGCTGGGCCTCATGACCCTTTACGGATCGTCTTGGCAGACCTACACGGCAGGTTATGGACAGACCTTCAAGGACGACGAACTAACCGATGCAGCAGAGACCGCGAGTTTATATTCTGCTCGTAATATTCCGGTTTTAATCGCCCGGGATACCTTTGAGAGTGCCCTCCCAAAGATCGTTTCTTTCCTGGAGGAACCAATAGCCTCGTCTTCTATCGTTCCAATGTATTTTGTATGTGAGCGAGCGCGTCGGGACGTAAAGGTTGCCCTGGTTGGACAGGGACCAGATGAGTTGTTCGGCGGATATATTCGACATCTTGGGGTACGTTATAGCGGATGTTGGAGATCTATTCCCTCCGCACTCCGCGATGGAGTTACCAGAATGGTTATGGCGTTACCAAGAAACGAGACACTGAAGAGAGGTGTCAACTCGCTGAATCTGCCTGACAGGATGCAACGTTACCAAAATGTGTTTTCCCTCCTTCCTGGTGTGATTGTCGATGGATTATTTAAAGAGGGTCTCCTGCCCCAGAGGGCTGGTGACGAAATCTTGAAATCTTGGGCAGATCTCGAACCCCTTATGGATGGGACTGACGAGCTTGGGGGGTTTCAGTTTCTGGAGGTCCGGTCCTCCTTACCGGATGAACTACTCATGTATGCCGACAAACTCTCAATGGCCCACAGCTTGGAGGTTAGGGTTCCATATCTCGACAAGGAAGTCGTCGAGTATGTGGAAAGACTTCCAGAAAATTTCAAGATCAGAGCGGGGCGTCAGAAATGGCTTCACCGGAGGGTCTGTGAAGGGTTTCTTCCACCGTCCATCATGAAAAGGAAGAAGCGAGGTTTTGCAGTCAACGTTGTTGACGACTGGTTCAAGAATTCGATGTCCAGGAAACTAAGCGGTTATCTCATGGATGAACAATCTCTCATTTACCAATACCTGCGGATGGGTAGTGTCAGAGTACTTCTCCAGGAACACCAATCCGGAAGAAACGATAATCACAAGATCCTTTTTAGTCTTGTCGTATTGGAGGAATGGCTTAGAAACAGAAGAAATATCTTTGTGAATGTATAGAGGAAGGTTGGAGTGGGTGACAAAATAGTCGATGTTTCTATAATTATTGTGAACTGGAACACAAAAGAACTTCTTTCCAATTGCCTCTGTTCAATTATTGATCGAACGGAGGATTTGAAATACGAAATCATTGTTGTGGATAATGCTTCGACGGATGGAAGTTCCGAGATGATAAGAGATCGATTTCCCTTCGTAAATCTGATTGAGTCAAAAAAAAATCTTGGTTTTGCCAATGGTAATAACAGTGCCTTAGCGGAGGTACACGGGAAGTATGTTTTGTATCTGAACCCGGATACTGAATTGAAGACAAATGCAATTTACGGAACTGCGAACTTCTTGGACACGCATTTGGAGTACGGAGCGGCAGGATGCAAGATTTTAAATCCGGATGGGAGCATTCAGTTCACGTGTGCGAGGACATTTCCTTCTCCTTTCCGTCAGTTTTGTTTTTTAGCCATGTTGAATCGACTGTTTCCAAAAAGCCGATTTTTCAGCACTGTAGAAATGACATATTGGGACCACTCCAATAGCCGTGAAATCGACTGCCTATCCGGTGCATTCATGATGGTTCGGAAAACGCTGGTTGACGAACTTCACGGTTTCGATGAGCATTTATTCATGTATGCGGAAGATGTTGACCTTTGTTTTAGAATTAAGTGTAACAAAAAGAAGATATATTACTTAGGGACGGAAGAGATCTATCATTTCGAGGGTGCGGGAACTCGGAAAAACACTAACCCTAATTTTAGTTCATTGCTGCAAAGGGAATCCAATTATTATTTTATGCGGAAACATTATGGTTCCGCAGTGGGACGTAGATTTAAAATAGCGGCATTCATTGGAGCCATTATCCGTTTATGTGCTTTAATTATACTGATGCCCTATTTGTTAATTATTTATAGAAATGAGAACAAAAAAATAATAAATATAATAGATAAATATTATAATATTTTAAATTGGTCAGTTGGGAGGAGAAGCTTGAAGGTACCCCTGTCTTTACGGGAAACTCCCATTGCTGATAATAAATGACAGGAGTGCGAGCTGGGAAGGGGGATTGTTTTCAAACAGGGGTGGTTAATATAATTTCAATTTCGTACTGCAAAATGACGTTTTTGTCCTCCCAACCAGTCATCTTAAAGTAGGGTGTTTTTAAAGAAACAGATGAAAATATTATATAAATTTGCAAATATCATGGTCATGCCGTTGTGGTATAATTATTGCAGCTTATATTTATTTGTAGAATATTATCACGGAGAAATGTTTATGGAGGGACGTATATGAAAATCGGAAATAATTCTATTGTTTCAGCAATTCTAAGTACAATGTGTACATTCTGTTCAAACTGGAGTACACATAATAAGAATTTTATAATACCAATGAAAGTTATACTGTTTGGGTCGGTTCTCTTGACGATGTTTGCGACTCCTTTATTCGCGGCTAACTATTATGTTAAATCAGGTGGAAGTGTCGGGTCAGGAATAAGTTGGGATAATGCGTATAATGCACTTCCTTCCTCACTCGTAAGAGGGGATATATATTATATTGCCGGAGGTACATACTCCGGCAGGACCTTCAACACAGCCACTTCCGGGACATCTGTTATAACGATAAAGGGCGCGACAGTAGCGGATCACGGAACAGATAACGGGTGGAGTTCAAGTTATTCGGTAGAAAATACCAGAGCGACATGGACCTCGGCGATTCGATTTGATACGTCCTATTGGGTATGGGACGGGTCAGTTGGCTCGCTGACGGAGAACACCACGGCCTACGGATTTATTTTAAGTTCGATGACGTACCCGGTATATATTGGAACTTCCGGGACTTCGAATATAACTATATCTCATGTGTACGCAAAATCACCTACTGCAGATGTAGAGAGGGAGTTTTTATCTACAGCGACCACGGCGTCAAACAATAACAACATCACAGTCAGTCATAGTTTTCTGGACGGATGGCAAAACGGAATGTCGGGGAACGGAGCCGGTACAGCCGATAATTGGGTATTCGAGTACAACCTTGCATATAATATGTATAGTTCATCTGCTCATCATGGCGAATGGATAAATCCAAACGGTCCCGTCTTCTCAGGATTCATCGCTCGATACAACATATTCAAAGGAAGTCCAGGCGGAACCGGGACTATCGTTGCGAATAATTCTAACAATACCGGAGCGAAGATCTATGGAAATGTTTTCAATGATCTTCACAACGGAAACGGGATTATAACTGGGACATCGGTTGCCCAGTTAATAAATGCGGTTGTATATAACAACACATTCCTGAATTGTTCCGGTGGGAATCCTATCGGCGGAACCGGTCAGGGTTCCGGGAACGTAGCCTACAATAATCTTATATACAATAGCGCGGCGGGACTTGGTGGTGGTTTTACCTCGGACTATAATGCTTATTTCAGCACTACAGGTTCCCCGTCAGAGACGCATAAGCAAACTGGATCGTCTAACCCGTTTGTAAACTCGGCAGGTGGAGATTATCATTTGATCTCCGCTACAACTGCTGGAAAAGCTTTACCTTCTCCATATAATACCGATATGAATGGAAATACAAGAGGCGCGGATGGGGTATGGGACAGAGGAGCATTTGAATTTACAAGTGGTGGTCGAATCCCGTCTCCACCTAGTATTATGGGTATAACAAAATAGCAATAACTCATGTCAACGGTAATTGAATCTCGAAAATTTTATTTATCTGCCTCATTTATTGGCGGAATTAACATTCCAGGTTTTCGACTTTGTTATTAAGAAAATAGTTTTAATTTTATCGCTTACGCTTTCGGAAGAGGAATATAATCTGTTGACGCATAGGGACATCTAAGCTTTCATAACGACTAAATATCTTTTCCTCTGCGCTCCTTTTATTCAATAATGAAACAATCCACTAAATCGATTGCGTTATGAGTCTGAATATATTTTCTATACTGTTTCTCGTTGTCAATGCTGGATTCTTGTTTTGGGTGCCTCGGCGGTGGGCTCCCATGCCTTTATTGATCGGAACCTGCTATATGACCCTCGGGCAGGGGATCGTAGTGGGACCGTTTCATTTCCCTATCTTCCGATTATTTATATTTTTCGGTTTGACTCGGGTGATTATTCGAGGCGAACGGCTGACGGGCAGAATGAACGGCATGGACTGGCTGATGCTGTTTTGGTCTGCTTGGGCGTTGGTTAGCAGTTTCTTTCACAACGACCCCACGTCGGCGCTTGTATTCCGGCTGGGACTTATTTTCAATGCCTGCGGAGTTTATTTTCTTCTTCGTGTTTTTTGTAAGTCCATCGAAGATATAAAGACACTCGTCTTAATTACAGCAGTCTTATTAATGCCAGTAGCTGTTGCGATGCTCTTCGAAAAGGTGACGGCCAACAACGTATTCGCTATGATCAGTGATGTTCCAATAATTCCAGAGATCCGAGAGGGTAGAATTCGCGCCCAAGGACCTTTTTCCCATTCAATCCTGGCTGGGACGGTCGGCGCGGTGTCCCTGCCATTAATAGTTGGCCTCTGGCAAGAACACCGAAAACTTGCATTTATGGGGATTGTTTCCTGCTTATCAATGATATTTGCAAGCGCCTCCAGCGGACCAATCTTGAGCGTTATTGCCGGCATCGTGGGTTTGTCCATGTGGCATTACCGCCAACAAATGCGGTTTGTCCGATGGGTTGCAGTCTTGGGATATATTGCTCTGGATATCGTCATGAAGGCTCCCGCATATTACCTTATCGCGAGGATCGATCTCATTGGTGGGAGTACCGGATGGCATCGCTCTGCTTTAATTGAATCCGGCTTGAGACACCTCAAAGAATGGTGGCTCGCCGGAACAGATTACACTATCCATTGGATGCCCTATGGCGTCGAATGGAACCCGGATCACACTGACATCACGAATCATTACCTCCATCTTGGTGTAGTTGGGGGGCTCCCTTTAATGTTGTTGTTCATTGCCATCCTTTACAAAGGATTTTCCTTTGTGGGCCAGACATTGAGGCAATCATCTGAGTTGCCAGCTGAATCCCCGTTCATGCTTTGGGGATTTGGGGCTGCGCTTTTCGCGCAGGCCGTAACATGCATTGCCGTCTCTTACTTCGACCAGTCTATTCTGTTCTTATATCTTACTCTTGCAGCCATCAGTTCCGTTTATGCTCTAAAGACGTCATTGAGCACAGTCGAGGTTTCACAGTCCGGTTCATAAGGCGTGACCGTGTCAAATACAGAATTTGCAGATAATACGGGCCAATTCGGTCCAGACCGAGTTATGGAGCAAAAGCATTTAAGAATTTGGATTAATGATATTGGAAAATATATATTAGCAATAACTTATTGTTTAAATATTTTTATTATTCTGCTAGTTCCAGAAAATCTGAATGCGCAGAACAATTCTTCTGTTACTGTTGTATTTAGATATGACGATTATGGCAATAACAGTCCAATCAGTTTAGACATTAAATTGATAGATGCTTTCAGAATGTACAAATTTCCATGTACATTTTCTGTAATACCATATTCGTCAAATGAGACAAAAAAAAATATTTTTCCAAATGACGTATTTCCAATAACCACGGGGAAAGTAATAATGTTGAAAGATTCAATAAACGACAATACAGTAGAGGTTGCATTGCATGGATATTCACATGAAGCTATACGAAAAATAGCGACTGGTGGATGGACAGAATTTCGGGGGGAAAATTTTTACGATCAGCGTAAAAAGATATACGAAGGGAAAAAATTCCTAGATAATGTCATTGGTCAGGAAACGGTTATATTTGTACCACCATGGAACAGTTACGATTTTTCAACAATATTGGTCCTGCAGGAATTAGGCTTCAATTGTCTTTCTGCTGGTAAACAAAGATTTAACGCCCCCTTTTATTCGAAGAAGATAAAATTTTTACCAGCAACATGCAGTATAAAACAACTGCAAAACTTGATTAGCACTTCAAGAAATATTTTTCCACAAAATGCTGTAATAGTCGTTTTGTTCCACAGTTATGATTTTATTGAAATTGATAAACAACGTGGGGTGCTAAATTTTACAGAATTTTTAGATATATTATATTGGCTATCTTTACAAAAAGATGTTCATGTAAAATCTGTTGGACAAACAATTAAAGATAGCGAAGAATTTGATGCGATTCGTTATGAGATATATACACGATTTGTTAGATTAAATTCTTTATTACCTCCAGGTTTAAATTTTAAAGAAGGAATTTATTTTTCATCCGAAGCGCTTAAGGGATTGATAATCCGAATATTATTTTACGTATTTGTTTTTTACGTATCTATAACAGCGATATTTTGTGTATTATATATAATTCTTTATGGGAAGATAAAGTCTAGAATCAATGTAAAAGGTTCGATTATATTGTATGCATGGTTAGTAACAGTAATATTAATTAGTATATATTGCTCGTTGCGATATGAAACGGTTACATGGAAAGGTTTAGTTGTACTCTCCTTTGTTGTTGGAAGTGCTATTGGATCTATACGCGCATATAACGAAAAATATGTTACTTATCGATTCAGGAAGAATCAAGTAAGCAAGTAATATAAACTATAGCAGCAACTTACTTTAAATAATAGAGATAGAAACTGAAGTTTGTATCTACCTGCTTTTTAAATTATAAATTAAATAATCGTGTATATTATATGCCAAGATATGGTTGTGGAATATGAATAATAATTGGATACGTCCTGTCGCTAGTGTTGTTATGATTACATATAATCATAAATCATATATCGCTAATGCCATAAAATGTGTTTTACAGCAAGAGACAAAATTTCCTTTTGAGTTATTAATTGGTGACGATTGTTCGACAGACGGCACAAGGGAAATTGTCGAGGACTATCAAAGAAGATATCACGATATCATTCGCGCAATAAATAGTGAAACTAATACTGGTGGAAGGCTAAATATGCTAAATCTTGTGAATGCAAGCAGAGGAGATTACATTGCCTATTGCGAGGGCGACGATTTCTGGCATGATACGACTAAACTGCAGAAACAGGTTGAATACTTGGCTAATAACCAGATATACGGAATGGTTCATAGTCACAGCCGTGCATACTATGTGGGTAAAAATAAGTTAGTTAAAAATGCTCATGTTTTACCTAGAAACTTAAAAGATAACGATGCGTATAATGAATTACTTATTGGGAAAAGGAACATCTGGACACTTACCGTATGTCTCCGTAGGGACATATTAATAGATGTGCTGCGAGAATGCCCGGAGTGCTCAGAAAGTAAATGGCCAATGGCTGATACTCAGCTGTGGCTAGAAATCTCGCGTAGAGCAAGGGTGAAATGTATCCATGAAGATTTGGCAACAAGAAATTTTCTGATTGAATCCGCATCACAATCCGCTGACCCAAAAAAAGTGTTAAAATTCAAGCTTGCCGGGAAAAATCTAATCGAGCATTACTTGCAGAAGTACAAAATGCCGAATGATATTGAAAATATGATAGCGGCCAGAGTGATCTCCGCTGTCATGGAGGCGGCGTTTCAGGCCGAAGACGAGGAGTGTGTGGATCTTCTTTACGCGGAAGCAATGGCTAGGCACTTAAAGGTTCCTTGGGTGTTTCATCTTTATACATCCGGAAATAGAAGATCAATTTACAAATTTAGTGTCCGAAAATTACATACGCTAATTCAAGTTAAAAGAAAAATCATTGGAAGATTATATCGCTTATTCTTGGCGAATTATTGAAAAGGTGAGTGACCCAGTGATAGGGAGTTTTGCATGAAAATCAGGATCCTTATGATCACATATAATCGTCCTTCTTATACAGAACTATCGCTGAAAACCCTTTGCGAAAATACACCGGAGACAGCGAAAATTGTCATCTGGGATAACGCCTCTGGAGAGCAAACGAGGGCCGTGGTAAAAAAATACGAAAATCACCCTCGCGTCGACCGAATTATTTTCAACTCTACGAATGAAAAACTCCGGCGGCCGACTAACTGGTTCTTTGAGAACTATCGGGAGGCCGATTTCTTGGGCAAGGTTGACGATGACTGCCTGGTCCCAGTCGGGTGGTGCGAAACTTTGCAACAGGCACACCGTGCCATTCCCGAGGCAGGAATTTTGGGGTGTTGGCATTTTCTTCCGGAGGATTTTGATGAGGATAAAGCACGGAAAAAAATTTTCTGGTACGGGGAACACCGGATCATGCGTAACTGCTGGGTCGGGGGATCCGGCTACATGATGAAGAAGGCCGTTATTGATAAGATTGGCCTGATCCGCAAGGGGGAGAGTTTTACTACCTTCTGTCTTCGAGCTGCATCAAAAGGGTTCATCAACGGCTGGTACTATCCCTTTCTTATACAGGAGCACATGGATGACCCAAGGGCAGAGCACACAGGGATCAAGACTAAGGAGGATTTCAAAAGACAGATTCCCTTAACGGCTACCACCTTCAAAATAGAATCTTTGGATGACTGGATTCAATTTCATCGCGATGATGCTAAGCGACAGCAGGTGTACTCGATAGATCCTAACGATTTTATCGGTGTTCAAGCAAAGATCAAGCGTAAGCTCTTCAGGTTATTCGGAAGGAATTATCTCCCACTCATCAAAGCATAGTTTTTAGATTTCCGGAGCGCGGAATAACGTGGCATTAAAAAAGCAGGTCATCCACGGTTCGCTCTGGAGTTTTTTCGAGCGTATTGGGCGGCTGGGGATCCAGATTATCATTGGAATCATCTTAGCCCGGCTGCTTCCACCCGAAAAATTCGGCCTGATAGCGATGCTTTCGATCTTCATTGCCGTCGCCCAAACTTTCATCGACAGCGGTTTTAGTTCGGCCTTGATACAGAAGCAGGATTCCAACCATCTGGACGAATGTTCAATATTTTATTTTAATATCCTGGTTGGTTTTCTCGGTGCGGCAGTAATTTTCATCTCCGCTCCATGGATCGCCACCTTTTACCAAATCCCAATACTCACCCCGCTCGCCCGGGTTCTCTCGCTGAATCTGATTTTTAATGCATTCGGGGTTGTTCAGTCCGCTCTTCTCACAAAACGAATTGACTTCAAGGCACAAATGAAGATCAGCGTGATTGCGACCGTTCTTTCCGGTTCTATCGGAGTCACCATGGCTTATCAAGGGTATGGCGTCTGGAGCCTGGTGGCACAATCCATTGGCGGCAACTTGTTTGGAGCCATATTGCTCTGGTTTCTCCTTCCCTGGCGTCCGTCATGGATATTCAGTTGGGTTTCATTACGGTCCATGATTCCCTTTGGTTCGAAGTTACTCTTTTCCGGCCTGTTGAATACGATTTACAATAATTTGTATTTTGTCGTTATAGGGAAAATGTTTTCTGCTACGGACTTGGGTTATTACACTCGAGCGCAGCAGACCCAGCAGATGCCCGTCGACAATCTTTCCTCTACTGTTAGTCGTGTCACCTTCCCGGCGTTCTCCTCAATTCAGGACGACAAAGCCCGCTTGAAACGGAGTACCCAAAAGGCTCTTTCCACTTTGGCATTGGTCAATTTCCCGTTGATGATCGGATTGGCCGTTGTGGCGAAACCCTTGGTTCTCGTGCTTTTAACCGACAAATGGTTGCCGTGCGTCCCCTATCTCCAGCTCCTTTGCGTTGTCGGTTTGCTTTATCCCCTCCATGCAATCAATCTCAATGTACTGATTGCACAGGGGCGATCCGATCTTTTTTTCCGGTTGGAGATTTATAAGAAAGCAATCACTACTGCAACCATTTTTCTCACTTATCGTTGGGGAATTACAGCGATGATCTACGGGCAGATCGCCACTTCTGTCATTTCATATTACATGAATAGTTATTACACAGGGAAGTTACTATCCTATCCAGTAAAAGAACAAATAAAAGATATTATCCAAATATTATTATTAGCACTGTTGATGGGCCTTGGGGTATATTTAGTAATATTTATTCCTTTGCAAAACAATATAACATTATTGCTCTCTCAAGTTTCGGTAGGGGTAATTTCGTATATATTACTCTGTAGTTTTGCGAATATATCTTCTTTTCTGGAAATCAGATCTATTGCTAAAGAAGAATATCGGTCTTTACGTCATCGAAGCGAGAATTATTAAGGTAATATGTTCCAGGAGGACTGAATATGGTATCTCTTCATCCATTCGACGAGCCGATTCTGGTAACAAGACCCTTTCTCCCCTCTCTGGATGATTTTACTGAAGGGCTAAAGCAGATATGGGATAACCGCTGGTTGACCAATAACGGCCCAATCGTTCAGCGTTTCTCTCTCGAGTTAAGCAATTATTACAATACGGAGAATGTTTGTCTTTTCAATAATGGAACGCTTGCTCTACAGATCGGTCTCCAAGGCATGGGCATTTCAGGTGAGGTCATTACAACTCCATTTACGTTTGTGGCAACTTCCCACGCATTGTACTGGAACAAAATACGCCCCGTATTCGTCGATATCGAGCCGGATTACTACACCTTGGACCCTGCGGCCGTGGAAGCGGCTATTACACCCTGGACCACTGCGATTCTCGCTGTCCACGTTTATGGTTTTCCCTGCAAACTCAATGCGCTGGCTGATATTGCCCGCCGTCATAAACTGGCGTTGATCTACGATGCGGCCCATGCCTTTGGGGTATCCGTTGGCGGGAAGCCTATCAGTCATTTCGGCGATATGAGCATGTTCAGTTTCCATGCCACCAAGCTCTTTCACAGCATCGAGGGAGGGATGTTGACTTTTCGTGATTCGGGCCTCAAGCAGACCTTCGATTACCTGAAAAACTTCGGGTTTAAAAATGAGGTCGAGGTTGTCATGCCCGGCACCAACGCCAAAATGAACGAGATGCAGGCGTTGATGGGGATTCTCGTATTGAAACATCTGGATCGTCTGATCGAAAATTCCCGAAAAATCGACGCGACCTATCGAGAGTGTCTCAGGGATGTTCCCGGCATCATATTTCCTCCGCCGCTTCCTGCAAATGTTAAATACAACTTTATCTATCAACCGATCGAGATCAATGAAGAGAAACTTGGTATGAGCCGTGACGCGCTTTACGAAGCATTGAAAAAATACAATATATTTTCGCGCCGCTATTTTTATCCACTGTTGTGCGACTTCCCTTGCTACCGAAGTATCGCCTTTAAAGACCCTCTCCAGAATGCAAGGCGGATATCCGAAAGAATTCTCTGCTTACCAATCTATGCGGATCTTGCAGTAGAGGATGTAGTCCGGATTTGTGAATGCATTGCATTCCTGCAAAAGCAACCCCGATTGGCCGGAGTATCAATGGGATGAGAATTTTCTTCCACGATAAATCATTGTGTAAATCCTGGCACGCATAACCGTTGAAAAATGAGTCGGAAATTTTCGAGAAATATTTATCGGCAAGTGAGTACCCCGCCCAAGAATATGGGCGGTTATTTTCCTCTGTACAGGAGGTCTCGTGGAGAATGCCAGACATGTATACAATAAGTTCTACGACGCTCTGCATCATTTCCTCGACTATGCGAATGCTTGCAGGAAATTGCACGCCCTAATCCAGCTGCACAATCCCGGCGCCAGAACCCTCCTCGACGTAGCACGCGGCACAGGGAAACACGTGGAGTTTTTGCTCGATCATTATCAGGTGGAGGGCCTTGATCTCTGCCAGGACATGCTTGCGGTCGCTCGTGAACGATCCCCTGGCGTTCCCTTCTACCAGGGAGATATGGTGGACTTCAAGTTGGATCGGACCTTTGATGTTGTCACATGTCTCTTCAGATCCATCGGTTACGTCAAGACCGTCGAGAGGATTGAGCGCGCCATCGCCAATATGGCTCGGCACCTGCGGCCCGGCGGCATGCTGGTCGTGGAGCCCTGGTTTGTTCCCCGTCATAAGAAGTGGAACACCGGGTTTCGGGAATTTAAGGTATGGGTCGGGGCTTTCGGGAGAGAGATTTCCGGGGTCTTGACTGGATTGTCCGGTTCCGCGATGGTTGCCGTGTGAGGCAAGCGGATGTCCGGTTCGCGCAAGGGGGACTGTAATAATCCCCCTTTGTTTGCCGCCGAAGCCGAACTTTTGAAAATGCTTTCTCCCCCATCATTTATATTTCCACCTTCTGACTTAACGTTGGGGGATGGCGAAGTAGATATATGGTCCGGTGCCTTGGATCAACCAGTACCTGAATTGCATCGGTTTATTCAGACTCTCTCGGCAGATGAACGCATTAGGACTGCACGATTCCATTTTCAAGAAGACAGAAAGCGGTTCATCGTCAGACATGGAATGCTAAGAATGATCCTTGGATGTTACTTGGGTGTCGAGGCAAGCGAATTGCAGTTTTGTTATGGAAAGAATCGAAAGCCAGCAATTGTAGAGACATTCGGCAAAAGGACTATTCGATTCAACCTTTCTCATTCCAATGGAGTTGCCATTTTTGCTTTCGCTCGAGACCGTGAAATAGGTGTGGACATCGAATACATTCGCAACATTCCTGAGATGGAGCAGATCGCTGAACGTTTCTTTTCTATAAAGGAAAATGAAATTTTAGAATCATTGCCAAAGATCAATAAAAAAGAAGCTTTTTATAATGCCTGGGTTTGTAAAGAGGCAATTGTAAAAGCGCTCGGGGACGGTTTGTCTCGGCCCTTGGATAAGTTTGATGTATCGCTAGTCCCAGGTGAACCTGCCAAACTATTAAGAATGGAAGGCGATTTAAGAGAAGCATCCCGCTGGTCCATTCAATATGTGACGCCGGCTCCTAATTACGTGGGTGCTATTGCTGTAAGGAGCCGTAGGCTTAAAATAAAGCGCTGGAGATGGGAGATCCACTAAATTTGTGCTGAATTTCGAGTAATCTTTGAAATTAAAAGAAGATAGGCCGATTCAAAGGTATCTTATATGTTTGTAATATTTAGATAAATCGTAATACATTTTCCTGGGATAGTTGTTTCTTGGCGAGATCTTCTTTATCCCAAAAGATGCTGTGAGGAGGGTTATAGATGTCTTTCGTTACCTACCAATCGCCTTGGATGAATGACGAACTCCGGATGTTCCGCAAAATGGTCCGTCACTTCATACAAAAGGAATTCGTGCCCCACCAATCCCGCTGGCGACAACAGCATTTCCCCGATGCCGAAATATGGACTGAAGCAGGCAGGGTAGGCATCCTACTCCCTGACATGCCCGAAGAATACGGAGGCGCAGGAAACTTCGCTTACGAAGTTGTCGTGGTGGAGGAACTCGCCCAAGCGGGAGTTCACTTCGGTTGCACCGTCCACAGCATCATGGCGCACTACATCCTCGACTACGGCAGCGAAGAGCAGAAACGCACCTGGCTTCCCCGCATGGTGAGCGGAGAGTTGGTGGGCGCAATCGCAATGAGTGAACCCGCCGCCGGCTCTGACCTGCAGGGTATTAAGGCCACTGCCCGCCGCGATGGCGACTACTATGTCATCAACGGTTCGAAGACGTTCATCACCAACGGCTGGCACGCCAGCATCATCTGCCTCGCCGTGAAAACCGACGTCAGAGCTGCAGGTCCGACGGGCATCTCGCTTATCATCGTCGAAACGAAGAATCTTCCCGGATACCACGTCGGTTCTCCGCTCGAAAAAGTCGGCATGCACGAGCAGGATACCTGCGAACTTTTCTTCGACGATGTGCGTGTCCCGGCCTCGAATCTCCTCGGTCCCGCGGAAGGCAAAGGGTTCTCCCAGATGATGGAACAATTGCCCTATGAGCGCCTCACGGTTGGCGTGAGCGCAGTAACAACGGCAGAAAAGGCTGTCGCTATCACAACCAAGTATGTGAAGGAGCGCACAGCGTTCGGCAAGCCCCTGATCGATTTTCAGAATACGCGCTTCAAGTTGGCTGAATGCAAGACGGAAGCTCATATCGGTCGCATTTTCATCGACAACTGCATCGAGCGTTTCATTGCGGGGCAACTCGACGCTGTCACCGCCGCGATGGCGAAATATTGGCTTACCGACTGCGAGTGCCGCATCGTCGATAAATGCGTTCAGTTGCACGGCGGCTACGGCTATATGATGGAATATCCGATCGCTCGCATGTGGGCGGACAGCCGCGTACAGCGCATCTACGCCGGCGCTAATGAACTCATGAAGGAGGTGATCGGGTGGTCGTTATGAATATACAAAGAAAAGCGCTGGAGAAATGGTTTTTTACTGGAAGAGAGAACTGGCGGGGGAGTCAACAGGGCAGGATCTGCCCACGAACAAGACGTACCCTGCCGAGAGACTGATCAAAGGTATGGTTAACACCGGCATTTTGCGCTCACGCTTTACCGACCAATTAAATTTCCACTCCTGGATACAACAGGTATGCGAGCGGGTCCTCAACGTTTACACCCATTCGGGTCTTCCCTCCGAACAGATTATGTCGGCATTGGTACCGGAGCAGGGCCTGAACCATGGTCCACTGTGGGATTGTTCATGAGCACTTATCGATTGGTTTCCAAGGCTCCACTACTTACGCCCGAAGACTATGACATTGAAAAACTGGACCCGTCATTGAATGGGCAGTCCTTGCAAAGTCTTGTGAATGAACTTCAAGTTAATGGAGAGAATTTTCGACAGTTATTTCTTGCGAAATATGGTCTTGAGTACATCGCTGATTATTTCGAGAAAAGTCGTGATGAGTGTCGCATCGTCACGCATCCGAATAAAACGAACACGTGCTACGAAAAAGCTGAACTTTTGGGTGAATGGAGTCCGCTGAACGTCATCAAAGCTCTTTACTTCGAATGTCCCGATACAGGGGCCTTGTACGCGATCGTTACTCCGGAGACCGGGTGCTTTATCGATCGTTCGCAAGTCAAGAGTGCGCTTCGATTACCCCAGGAGACCGACCTCAAGAAGGCTTCGAATTTGCCCAAAGGAATGAATTTCGGAACGTGCTCCCCATTCATCCTCGAGAGCGATGCATCGTTCAACGGCGGACGCGTCAATAAAATTCTCTTCGATCGAGAGACCCTCGTTCTCAAAAGGCAAGAAAGAACACTTGACGATTTTTCGTACGGGACGGATCACCGATTCTCGATTCAAATGAACTATTATGACTGTTACGACATGCTCAAACGTAAATTCAGGGACTTGATATCAGGCGAAGACCTTCTGACATTATCGTTTAAAGAATCATTTGTGAGAAATCGGGGACGTATCAAGATTACCTACGAGTTTAATTCATTGAGCTACAGAATATCGAGTTTCATCAACAGTATTCACGGTAACGGTGATATTTCGATCGTCGACGATCACGTGGACGAACTCGATTTACCGGAGGTTCTCTCACAGCCAAAACGGCATGAATGAAATAATGCGAGGGCGGCAGCAGGCAGACCAACGAAGCCATCCGAAAGGTACTGAGAATCACAAACAGATGGAGAATGTGTATAACGATACGGCAGTGGCGGAAAGGGAAGCGGTGAAGACTCAGGAGGACAGCATATGAGCAAAGAGAAGGGCGCCGAGGACAGAGCGGCCATCAATTCGTTCAGTCCTCAGTCCGAGCGCGATCATCAGACGCTGGTAATCGAATACAACAACTCTGCAGCGCCATATCCTGCGGACAAAACAGTGGTCGAGCTCTTTGAATCCCAGGTAGAACGCACGCCGGATGATGAGGCCATCCGCCTGGGAGATCAATGGTTGACGTATCGCGGACTGAACGACCGCGCGAATCAGATGGCAGCGAAACTCCGCACTCTCGGCACCGACACGGGTCAACTCGTTGCGATTTACATGGGACACTCGATCGAGGTGGTTTGCTCAATGCTCGGAGTGCTCAAGGCAGGCGCTGCATACGTGCCCGTTGATATTGCCACACCGAAAGAGCGCCTTGCCTTCATCTTGCAGGATATCGCAAAAGAACTTACCGGAACGTTGCCGGTGTTGGTGACCCAATCAAGTTTTGTGAGCGACCTTCCGAATGGCGCTGCGCAGGTGGTAACGTTGGATGCCGACTTCGCTTCGATCGAGGAATATCCGGTGCCAAATCTGCAATCTCCGGTATCCCCCGACAATCTCGCCTACGTCATCTACACTTCCGGCTCCACAGGCACGCCCAAGGGCGTCATGATCGAGCACCGCAGCCTGGTGAACTACATCTGGTGGGCGAACGGGAAGTACTGTAAAGGAGAACGGTTGACTTGGCCGTTGTTTTCCTCCCTTGCCTTCGATCTCACGGTCACATCGATCTTCACGCCCCTTATTTCCGGTGGTCGCATCGTCGTCTATCGTGAGGACCCCGGGGTGCACGGCACGGTGATTTTCAAGGTCATTGAGGACAACGTGGCTGACATTGTGAAGCTTACTCCCGCGCACCTTGCCATGATCAAAAATATAATCGTGAGCGCCACCAAAATTCGAAAGTTCGTCGTCGGCGGCGAGGATTTCAAGACTGAGCTGGCAAGCGATATTACTCGCAACGCAGGCCGCCCGATGGAGATATACAACGAGTACGGCCCCACGGAGGCCACCGTCGGTTGCATGATTCATCGCTACGACAGGGAGAAAGATCTCGCCCTCTCGGTCCCGATTGGAATTCCTGCTGCGAATACCTGCATCTTTATTCTCGACGAGCATCTCAGCCCCGTGCCCATCGGCGACATAGGCGAGATGTATATAGCCGGGGATGGATTGGCTCGCGGCTACTTTAATCGGACGGAGCTCACCGCGGAGAAATTCCTAAAGGCGACAGACCCGAGACAAAATGGGCCAGTGGCAAAATTGTCAGTCGTAAAGCCAGGGCCGTTGCGCCTTTACAAGACTGGAGATATTGCTCGCTGGAACGCCAATGGGAGCATGGAATTCCTGGGCCGCGCTGATAATCAAGTGAAAATCGGCGGCGCGCGCATTGAGCTGGGCGAAATCGAGGCTCGCCTCTTGAAACACTCTGACGTTCGCGAGTGTGTAGTCGATGTCGTTGGCTGGGACGGCAAACAGATGGTGGAGCAGAACGCCGACGCGAAGCCGTCGAAAACAAGTGAGACGAGCATCAATCGGCTGGTCGCATATTACGTGAGCGGGAAGTCGTTGAACGCGGCAGAACTGCGCGTCCACCTCGCCCAGGAATTGCCCGCTTACATGCTCCCACAGCACTTCATCCGTCTGGACAAGATGCCGCTCACGTCGAACGGCAAGATTGATCGCAAAGCCTTGCCGGCGCCAACGTCCGATAATCTTGCGATCTCTCACGATTTCGTCAGGCCACACACGGAGACCGAGAAGGCACTCGCTGTCATATGGACCGAATTGCTGAAGGTGGATAGCATCGGAATCAATGACAGTTTCTTTGACTTGGGCGGGCATTCATTGCTGGCGATTAAGGCCGTATCACGTATCCGCGATGTATTCGAGGTGGATCTACCGATCCACACTTTGTTTCACAACCCAACCATTGCCGATTTGGCCAAGGTCTTGGCAGAAGTCAGGAGATCTAATAAAAATATTCAGCCTCCGAATGACCTCCGCTTGGAATCAGAATCCGCTGATTTAGCCGCCCGGAAGGAGATAGAGCGAACAATCGCCACCATCTGGGAAAATATGCTTCAGTTAGAAGATATTAACGTCAACGATGATTTCTTTGAGTTAGGTGGAAGTTTACTTAGTAGCGCAAATTTAATAGCAAAAATTAATTATACTTTTACAATAAAACTACCATTAAGCGTAATATTTCAAAAACGAACGGTGTCGAAGTTGGCTTCTTTAGTAGAAATATACAAAGCAAAAAATGCTTAATTTATATATCAGGAGGAAGAAACAGGTGATCTGAACAGTTTATTGAGTTGACAGGATAGTATTTCTCGATTATTATTCAAAATTTAAAAGTGGAATTTAACAAAATGTTTTGGGGGAAAATGAATTTATGGAGAAAGTCGTCATTTTTGGAAATAAATCTGTTGCGCGAGAAGCCTTTTATTATCTTAAGTATTATTCTGGTTATGAAGTTGTTGGTTTTACTGTAGACAGAAGATATTTGGAATCCGACACGCTTTGTCAAAAGCCCGTTGTGCCATTCGACGTTGTTAAAAATACATTCCCGCCGGAAAAGTATAAAATGTTGATAGCGGTGGGTTATGTGCAGAATAACAAGATAAGGGAGGAGAGGTACTTTCAATCAAAAGAAATTGGTTATCAGTTAATAAATTTTATAAGTCCGAATTCTATTTTACATCCTGAAACCATAGTAGGAGATAACTGTATTATTGGTCATTATACTGTAATTTCTCCAGACGCTAAAATTGGGAATAATGTAATTATTGCGAGTGGTTGTATTATTGGTCACGACGTTATCATCGGCGATCATTGTTTTTTTTCACCTGGAGTTGTGGTTGCGGGAAGCGTGAATATAGGTTCAAGGTCGTACTTGGGGGCAAACTCAACAATAAGGAATAAAATATCAATTGGAAACGAATGTGTAATTGGGGCAGGAGCGATTATGCTCGAGAATGCAGAAGATAGGAGTGTGTATCTTGGTGAACCGGCAACATTGCTTCCTATTTCCAGCGATAAATTACCTCTTGGATAAAGATAATAAATATCTCTGGAATTATTATTTATAACCTTCTCCCCCTTTCTTGGACAGAGAGCTGGTCGGGGGATTTTGGACACCCGGATAAGTGATGAACTGCTCTAATCAGGTATGGGAAGGAATGCGGCGTGTTGTGTTCGCTGCACGACTACCAGCCGGAGCGCCAGTGGCGGCATCCGGACATGTGCCAATACAAGACGATACTTATTGTCGATATTGCCTTGACTTCCCGGCATAGAACGGACAATATAAATTCACGACATTTTATTTCACAGCAAAGCACCCACTATACAAAATACACGATACGGGAGGTAAAAAATGCGTAAATCCTGGAGTTCCGCGTTCCTGTGCCTTTCCCTGGTTGTCCTGTTTGCGGGCTGCGGCGGTGGGGGCGGGGGCGGGGACACCGGCCCGGTTGCAACCCCACCCACGGTTTCCTCCACCACCCCTGTCAACCTCGCGATCGGCGTAGCGGTCAACGCCGCCATCTCGGTGACCTTCAGCGAGGCGATGGACCCCTTGACGGTCACCACGTCGACCTTCACGGTCAAGGCGGGCCTGACACCGGTCTCTGGAACCGTCAACTACAGCGGTACCGTCGCCACCTTTACCCCGACTGTCAACTTTTCGTCCACCACGTCCTACACCGCGACGGTTACCACGGGAGCGAAGGACCTGGCGGGAAACGCCCTTGCGAGCAACTACGTCTGGAGCTTCACCACCGGGACCGCGCCGGACACCACCCCGCCCACGGTTTCCTCCACCACCCCTGTCAACCTCGCGATCGGCGTAGCGGTCAACGCCGCCATCTCGGTGACCTTCAGCGAGGCGATGGACCCCTTGACGGTCACCGCGCCGACCTTCACGGTCAAGGCGGGCCTGACACCGGTCTCTGGAACCGTCAACTACAGCGGCACCACCGCCACCTTCACCCCGACCGACAACTTGGCGTACTCCACGTCCTACACCGCGACGGTTACCACGTTAGCGAAGGACCTGGCGGGAAACGCCCTTGCGAGCAACTACGTCTGGAGCTTCACCACCGGGACCAACCCGGATGCAACCCCGCCCACGGTTTCCTCCACCACCCCTGTCAACCTCGCGATCGGCGTAGCGGTCAACGCCGTCCTCTCGGTGACCTTCAGCGAGGCGATGGCCCCCTTGACGGTCACCACGTCGACCTTCAAGGTGGTCAAGGCGGACCTGACAACGGTTCCGGGAACCGTCAACTACAGCGGCACCACCGCCACCTTCACCCCGACCGACAACTTGGCGTACTTCACGTCCTACACCGCGACGGTTACCACGGGAGCGAAGGACCTGGCGGGAAACGCCCTTGCGAGCAACTACATCTGGAGCTTTACTACCAGGGTTCATCAGATGGGCGGATCGATCCAGGGAAGCCCCCTCTCTTTGTCGGGGGTCGTTTCAACGCTGGCAGGTCGTTCCCCCATCGGTTTTGAGGACGGCACGGGCTCTGCCGCGAGATTTGATCATCCCACCGGCATCACGACGGACGGCACGAATCTCTACGTGGCGGATGCCAATAACCACACGATCCGGAAGGTGGTGATCGCGACGGGGGTGGTGAGCACGCTGGCCGGCACCGCGGGATCTCCCGGCACCCAGGACGGCGCGGGTCTCACCACCGCGAGATTTGATAATCCCACCGGCCTCACGACGGACGGCACGAATCTCTACGTATCGGATACAAGTAACCAAACGATCCGGAAGGTGGTGATCGCGACGGGGGTGGTGAGCACGCTGGCCGGCACCGCGGGATCTTCCGGCATAACGGACGGCGCGGGTCTCACCATCGCGAGGTTCAATAACCCCAACGGCATCGCGACGGACGGCACGAATCTCTACGTGGCGGATTACAATAACCACACGATCCGGAAGGTGGTGATCGCGACGGGGGTGGTGAGCACGCTGGCCGGCACCGCCGGATCTTCCGGCGCAACGGACAACACGGGTCTCACCGCAAAGTTCAATAACCCCGACGGTATCGCGACGGACGGCACGAATCTCTACGTGGCGGATTTCAATAACCACACGATCCGGAAGGTGGTGATCGCGACGGGGGTGGTGACCACGCTGGCCGGCACCGCGGGATCTCCCGGCCCAACGGACGGCACGGGTCTCGCCGCAATGTTCAATAACCCCGACGGCATCACGACGGACGGCACGAATCTCTACGTATCGGATTACAATAACCACACGGTCCGGAAGGTGGTGATCGCGACGGGGGTGGTGACCACGCTGGCCGGCACCGCGGGATCTCCCGGCACCGCGAACGGCGCGGGTCCCGCCGCGAGGTTCAATAACCCCACCGGCGTCACGACGGCCGGCACGAGCCTCTACGTAGTGGATACAAGAAACCACACGATCCGGAAGGTGGTGATCGCCACGGGAGATGTGACCACGCTGGCCGGGACCACGCCCGGCTCCGCGAACGGCCCGGGTTCCACCGCGAGATTTGATAATCCCAACGGCATCACGACGGACGGCACGAATCTCTTCGTGGCGGATTATAATAACCACACGATCCGCAAGGTGGTGATCGCCACGGGGGTGGTGAGCACGCTGGCCGGCACCGCGGGATCTCCCGGCGCAACGGACGCCACGGGCTCCGCCGCAAGGTTTAGTAACCCCACCGGCATCACGACGGACGGCACGAATCTCTACGTATCGGATAAAAGTAGCCACACGATCCGCAAGGTGGTGATCACGACGGGGGTGGTGAGCACGCTGGCCGGCACCGCGGGATCTTCCGGCACCGTGGACGGCACGGGCTCTGCCGCGAGATTTGATAATCCCACCGGCATCACGACGGACGGCACGAGCCTCTACGTAACGGATTATGTCAACCACACGATCCGGAAAGTGGTGATCGCGACGGGGGTGGTGACCACGCTGGCCGGCACCGCGGGATCTCCCGACACCCTGGACGGAACGGGTCCCGCCGCAAGGTTTAATCTCCCCAACGGCATCACGACGGACGGCACGAATCTCTACGTGGCGGATTACAATAACCACACGATCCGGAAGGTGGTGATCGCGACGGTGGTGGTGACCACGCTGGCCGGCACCGCGGGATCTCCCGGCCCAACGGACGGCACGGGTCTCGCCGCAAAGTTTTTTAACCCCACCGGCATCACGACGGACACCACGAATCTCTACGTATCGGATTACAATAACCACATGATCCGGAAGGTGGTGATCGCGACGGGGGTGGTGACCACGCTGGCCGGCACCGCGGGATCTCCCGGCGCAACGGACGGCACGGGTCTCGCCGCAATGTTCAATAACCCCGCCGGCATCACGACGGACGGCACGAGCCTCTACGTGGCGGATTACAGTAACCACACGATCCGGAAGGTGGAATAGAACGGCTCGAAGAATGGAAACGAATCGCACAAACATCGCCGGCGCGATTCCACCGGCAAGGTGTCGTCGCGCCGGCGATGTCGGATGGTGAGGGCGGTGATTATGGATACCGGGAAACATTCACTTAATGAGAATAGGCCGATTCCCGAAGGTTCCGGAAGAACTTCCGAAATCACCGTCCGGGAAGATCGACCGCGCGGGCCTGAAGAGCCGGGAATCGCAGCAGCCCATTTCCTGGAGAAATCAGCGGTATAGGATGCGGCGGGCCGCCTGGAACAGTCGAGCACCGATATAAGTCCCAAGTACGTTGTTCATGACGTCGGTGAGCGAGGAGTCCCGGGTCGGGAGATACACCTGCAGCAACTCGATGAAGAGACTGATACCCGCACCCAGAAGGAGTGCCGTACCCATGGCCATCGCGATCTTCCGCTCGCCCCTATTACTCGTCCAGGCGTACACGACGAAGCCGAACGGGATGAACCCGAGGATGTTGACGAACACGTCTCTCCAGAACGACCGGTCAAACTTTTGAACTCTCCAGGGAGGGACGAGAATCCCTTTCTTCGGGGCCTGGAAAACGGAGGGGATGACGAGGTCGTATCGGGAATCGGCTCCGCCGTGGCAGACCGCCCCGCTCCCCTCCGAAAAACCGTAACGGATAACGGGGGGTGTCCCTCGGGATTCGATGTCGCCCGGGGAAAGCGCTTTCGGGTAGAAGGAAAGCGATAGTAGATCCCCGCGCCAGGGGCTTTCTCCGGATGGTGAGTTCCCGAGGATCATCCACGCCGGTGCTCGTTTGTCCGACAGGAGAGAGAAGGCGACGCCAGATCTCGTTTTTACGGGTACCCCGTCGACGAACAGGGTCAGAACATGATTCTCCGACCGCACGACGATGGACCGCGTGACATCCTTTTGCGGACCACCCGCTCCGGTTTCGCGGTATATGAGACGATGGAGCCGTTCCCCTGCGAGGATTCCCACGACAAGCTCGGCCCTCCACTGGCCCAGGAAGAAAAGTTCGCGGCCATCGCCGTCATAGGCGGATAAGATTCTCGGTAGGGAACCGGACGGTTCCTCACGTGGGCGCACTTCCATCCGGATGGTGAAGGGGAGCGCAAGATCGACGGGGCCCCCGGGCGCGAAAAGAGGTTCCTTGCCGGACGCGATCCCGTATTTATCGAACCGCAGACCAGGCGCCCCGCCGATCCAGTGGACGTTGTTGGCCGGCCTAAATCGAAACGGCCACAGACCCGCAAAGAGAAGACCCATGGAGATCGCGAGGCAGATGAGGGGGAGAAGCCTTCTATTCCCGTCTTTTCCGGGTGGGGTCTTCATTCCCTGCCGTATGCCGTTGGTATCCTGACTCCGGTTTGCCTGGGGGGACGATGGTCGCCGATCATTATTGCAATTTTATGTATGGGTTCGGCATGAGTCAAGCCAGTCCTGTTGCGTAACCGGATTACCGTCATCTATCGATGAGTGCTGAATATTCCATCGAAACAATGAGGCGGAATATGGGAATGGCCCTGCTCGCGGCGCTGCTGTCGGGTGCGGGACTCCTATTATATGCTGCCTCGCTGGCCGGCACCGGCGGGCTTTTGGCGGCACGCTTCCCCCGGCTGTCCCTTTTCTTCATGATCCCGACCCGGAGGTGATCCTGAGGCCGATCGTCCGGTTCCTGCAGGCGGGATCTCGTTCTTCCTGATCGCGCCCGTGTTGCTTGCCGTCGTCCTTTGAGTGTTGCGGAGAGGAGAATCCCCAAAGACGCTGCGATCCCCTCACGATCACGATCCCATCCCCGGTGGTTGATATAGAAGAAGGAGGCTTGGCGTGCACCCTTGCCGGAGGAGAGAGGTGAGCGAGAGAACATGAAGAAGGCTGTGGTTGCTTAGACAAATGAAAAGAATAGGGGAGACAAATGAGCTCGAGCAAGGGGGAACACCGCTGGAAAGGAATCATTCTGGCCGGGGGGGCGGGAACTCGCCTGTATCCCATCACGAAAGCGGTGAGCAAACAGCTTCTCCCCATCTACGACAAGCCGATGATCTATTACCCTCTTTCCGTCCTGATGCTGTCCGGCATGCGGGACATCCTGATCATCTCCACCCCGGTCGATCTCCCGCGGTTCCAGGATCTTCTGGGGGACGGATCCCAATGGGGAATCCGGATCTCACACACAGCCCAGCCTCGACCTGAAGGGCTTGCGCAAGCGTTTCTCATCGGGAAAGAATTCATCGGGAACGACCATGCGTGTCTGATTCTTGGAGACAACATCTTCTACGGCCACGGCTTCCAGCAGATCTTGCGGCGGGCAGCGCAGATAGAGGACGGGGCGATGATCTTCGGCTATTGGGTCAGGGATCCGGAACGATATGGTGTGGTGGAGTTCGACCCATCCGGGAAGGTACTGAGCATCGAGGAAAAGCCGAAAACGCCGAAATCCAATTTCGCGGTCCCTGGGCTATATTTCTTCGATTCGGAGGTCGTGAACATCGCGTCCGGCCTGAAGCCATCAGCACGGGGTGAACTGGAAATCGCGGACGTGATCAACGCCTACCTTTCACAGGGGAAGTTACGGGTCGAACTGCTCGGTCGAGGGTTCGCCTGGCTCGATACCGGGACCCACGAATCCTTGCTGGAGGCAGGAACATTCGTGGAAACCATTGAGAAGCGTCAGGGGCTCAAGATCGCCTGCGTGGAAGAGGTGGCGTATCGCATGGGATACATCAATGCGGCGAAGTTGACAGATCTTGCGCAGCCGATGAGGAACAATGGATACGGGCAGTACCTCCTTCAACTGATAAAGGAAGGGGTGCGATGAGATGCTGGTTCTGGATGAGAGAAAAATCTCCTGTAATACTGCACCTTATTTCATCCGACGTATTCTCCTGTAGCAAATCAACCCGACCAGTACGATTGCTAACAGAAATAATGCACCGGCTTCCCGTGCGGTGAATGCGTCCGCCATTGCAGTGGCTTGTGTGCATTGAACGGAATAAGATGCAAGGTACAAAACCGGAATTGCCGATATTATCGAGCCGATTCCGATTTTTTTCATCCTTGACCCCACTGCCTCCGCCCGATTCGTCAATACGTTATCAGCCCTTCAAATGCTTTACTAGCAATAGACATGCCACATGCTCCTTGATGAATTCCACATTTATAACATGAAGTTACGGTTAAGGCCTATATTGCGAATGAAAGTGTACAGGCAATTTGTGAAATGATTTACTCATTTTATTTTTATTTATACGTACTGAGAATCCTCGATAATTCAGGGTGATCTTCCCAGATAGTGAACGTTATGTCAAGATCACATCGGGATCCGGTTCGACATTGCAGTATTGAAATGAATATTTCAAATTCGAAATCCCGATGGGTGGTATGGTCGCCTAACTATATGAAATATTAAGAACATCAACTTGGTATGGTGCTTGCTGATATAGTAACAATTACAACAATAGGAGCAACATTGCACGCTCGAACCCGATGGAACCTGTTATTTGCGACGATGACCCTGCTGGGGATTTTATCCGGCTGCGGGGGAGGAGGGGGAAGCTCGTCTTCCGGAGGAACTCCGCTCCCCGCCAGGGTATTGAGTTGGGAACCTCCGACTTCCTATGTGGACAGCAGCAACTTACCTGTTACCGATCTGGATCGGTTCGAAATCTACGTGAACGATAAGGGGGAGCCCTTCACCAACGATGATCGCCGGGCGGACGTCAGTGCGGCTACCAACTCTTTTAACCTCGCCAATATCGGTCCTCCTTTGACCGTGGGACCCACGTATTACGTTTCCATGCGCGCGGTCGCCCTCACGGGACTCAAGTCGGATTTCTCCCCCCCGGTTTCCTTCTCCTTCTGATTTCCTTCTCCTTCTGATTGCCCCGCTTCGCCCTATCGCGTAGAATTCAATTTCTACACGAGGGGGCATGGGGCATGAGGGAAATCGAGAGCGCCATCCTGTCCAGTTTTCGCGCGGGGATTCTCGCGATCCGTTCGGACGGGACCGTTTCTTACATCAACCCGATCGGCGCGAAGATCCTCGAGGGCTGTTCCATCCGGGAGGGGGAGGACATCCACCCCCGGGCGGGGGAAAACGTTTTCTTCCGCGTGTTGAGCGAGGCCCTCTCGATGAGCTACCTGCCCACCCGCGTCGAGGCGGAATTGCCGGGGCGGGACGGGGAACGGCAGAACCTCGGGTTCACCCTTTCGGAACTGAAGGAGGGGGAAAACCGGGTCGGTATCTGCGCCTTCTTCAAGGACCTGACCCACGTGGAGATGACCGAGGAAAGCGAGAACCTGAAGGAGCGGCTTCTCATGCTGGGACAGATGGCGGCGGGACTGGCGCACGAGATCCGCAACCCGATCG
>Ga0315273_10000652_pt1 | contig 37463 bp, 44 predicted proteins | sample YL17G02_0_MG_FD_205753 | JGI IMG/M metagenome (GOLD analysis project Ga0315273, IMG submission 205753) | Sediment microbial communities from Yellowstone Lake, YNP, Wyoming, USA - YL17G02_0 | ecosystem: Environmental > Aquatic > Freshwater > Lake > Sediment | place: USA: Wyoming | collected...
AGAAAAAAGTACAACTGACGAGGATACAGTACTTATCAATATACAGAGATTAACCGACATAATTGAATCTTATATCCGTAAATATCCGGCACATTGGGGCTGGATTCATCGTAGATGGAAAAGTAGACCAAATCAAATGAAGACACAACTTACGGAGTGAAATGACGTAAGTTTTATGTCTGAATTTGTCCCCCCTTCTTGCATTCTGCAAGAAGGCAGGGGGGATAATTCGCAGACGCTGATAGATAAGTAAAATGACGGACGCTATAACTTACTCACACTAAAATGTTCGTAAGTTATCTGCTCATTAAAGGAGGTGTGTAGCATGGCTGAAGAATTAAAACAAGAAGAGAAGAAGGTAGATGTCAAAAAGGTAATTTCTACCATCTTCAAGGTTATTTTGGGTCTTGTATTTTTAACCTTGGGTGTTTTGGCAATTATGCGTTGGTTTGGCGATCTTAAAACAGTGGTTAGAGGGTGCATCGGGCTATTTTTGATTTTAGCAGGCGTAATTACCTTAGCCATAGCCAAGGAATAACTTAAACCTTCTTTTCCTAACACAATACAAGGAGAGATGGTTAGGAGGAGCGATAAATGTAAGAGGGAAGTAATTGCTGCTTCCCTCTTTTTGTTTAAATTTTATGAGGATAATAGATAAGATAAAAAGCCTGATTGCCGCCGAAGTCTTTTATCAGACGCTCTCTTTCCTGCCCCGCATATCCAACAGGGGGCTGGTAAGCTTGACTTATATTGCCAAGGGGATTTTATTCCGCGATGACCCCGTCACCAACAAAGTCCTTAATGAGTTAAGGGGCTATTTTAGAGAAAACCATCCTTGCGTTGATTTGGCGAGGAGACTTTTGCGTAATTTAAATCCGAAATGCAAGAAGAGGATGGTTAAGTCTTTGCTGGTGAACGCTATGTTTAAAGGAATACCCCAGACTAAAGAATATGCTGATAAGGAAGGAATTCTTCCGCCCTGGTTTCTGCTTTTGAGTCCTACCATGCGCTGTAATCTCAATTGCCTGGGTTGTTCTACCCGGCGCTATACCAAGGATGATGATTTGCCCATCTCTGTTATTGATCGTATTCTAGATGAAGCAAGAGAAATGGGAATACATTTTATTGTCACCCAGGGCGGAGAGATGTTTGTTTATGAAGAGATGTTAGGTTTATATCGCAAACACAAAGATATCTATTTTCAAGTCTATACTAACGGGACTCTTATTGATAAAAAGATGGCCAGGACCATTGCCCGATTGGGAAACGTGGCGCCCATGATAAGCCTGGAAGGTTTTCGCCAGACAACTGACCAGCGCCGAGGCAGAGGCGTATTTGACAAGGTAATGCAGGCAATGGATAATTTGAAGGAAAAAGGTTGTTTTTTTGGCGCCTCGATTACCCAGACGCGCAATAATACTGATGAGATTGTTTCGGATGAGTTTTTTGAATTATTGCTAAAAAAGGGCTGTTATGTTATCTGGTTTTTTCAATTCTTGCCTGTTGGCAAAGACCCGGATTTAAGGTTTATGCCAAGCCCGAAGCAGCGCAACCTGTTGCGCGAAAAAGTGGCCAAGATCAGGGGCCGTTTACCTATATTTATCGGCGATTTCTGGAATGACGGAATATTTCTCGGTGGCTGTATTGCTGCCGGAAGAAGATTTTTACACATCAATAACAAAGGTGATATCGAGCCCTGTGCCTTTGTGCATTTCGCTGTAGATAATATAAAGAATAAAGGATTAAGGGAGGCATTAAATTCAGAGTTCTTCAGGCTGTTAAGAAGCCAACAACCTTTTGGTAATGGCAATTTATTAGCCCCCTGTATGCTTATCGACAATCCCGAAGTCCTGCGTCAGGCAATAATCAAAACCAGCGCCCGTCCTACCCATGAAGGCGCTGAGCTTATCCTGGATGGCCAGCTAAAGCAAGGCTTGGATGAATACTCTTGCCAGATTCACGGGATTACGGATTCCATCTGGGAGAGTATGAAAGACAAGGCTTTTAAATGGCCATACTAGCTTGGCGTAAGACCTGGCGTCTGTGTGGGATAATCTTTCCCCTCGCCTATTATTTTAGTAATAAAAATACCACCCTCTTGGTTATCTTACCTTTTTTAAGCCTTTTTATTCTCCTGGAGGTATTGCGTTTTTTTATTTTTAGACTCAATGAACGTTTATTTATTCTCTTTAGATATATATTAAAGGAAAAGGAAAAAAAGAGCCTGTTTTCAACAACCTGGTTTCTTTTATCCATTTTTTTAAGCGTTATTTTGTTTAGGAAAGACATAGCTATTGCGGCAATGTTGTTTCTTATCTTTGGGGATATTGCTTCAAGCGTAATTGGTATTTATTTTGGCCGTACCAAAATCAGAAATTATACCCTCGAGGGAAGCCTGGCAAATTTTGTCACCTGTTTAATCATAGGAATAATCATAAATTTTACCCAGATTGCTCTACCCTGGACAGTAATTGTTACAGGCGCATTAGCAGCAACCATTATTGAGTTAATTCCAGTACTTGACGATAACTTTACAATTGCCTTGTTCTTGGGTATAATGATGAGCATTATATTTAGCTTGATAAAGCGAAGTTAAAAAGACATACTATAAAGTTATATTTATGATTGCACAGATTAAAAGGTGAGATTGCACAGATTAGAACAGCATCGCAAGTAATCTGTGGAATCTTTTTCAAAAATCTGTGTAATCATTTTAAAAGGAGAGAAAATGTTGGCAGCAACCCTAAAGAAAGAAATAATCGTAAATAAGATTTTTTGCCTTACACTCGGTGTTTTGCTCTTCGTTATCCTGATGAGCCTCGGTGCTTTTGTGCGTATCCCCTTACCATTTACTCCTGTACCCCTAACCTTGCAGACATTATTTGTTTTACTCTCAGGCCTTTTCCTGGGTAAGCATCTGGGCGCAATCGCTCAAATTAGTTATGTAATTTTAGGCATATCTGGTCTACCAATATTTGCAGGTGCAGGTAGCGGCTTAAATTATCTGCTCGGACCAACAGGCGGATATTTGTTTGGGTTTGTTTTGGCAGCATTTTTTGTAGGAAAATTTATTAAACACGCAAAGGATAATTTATTTTCTGTTTTAAGCGTATTATTTATCGGAGATTTAATTATATTAATCTGCGGTATTTTATGGCTTAAGTTTCTTTTGGGTTACTCTTCGGTAAAATTGTTGTCCATCGGGTTAATTCCTTTTATTCCCGGAGATTTATTGAAAGCCGTATTCGCCGCAAGCCTTTATTTAAAATTAAAAACCCGCCTAAAAGAAATCTTTTAACAGAAGTGCAGAACAGGAGGAGTAAATGAAGGTAAGCGAGATAATGAGCAAAGACGTAGTCAGCGTTAAGCCCGACGACAATGCTAAAGAGGCGCTGGCGCTCTTATCCAAGATGCAGATTAGCGGCCTGCCGGTGATAAATGAACAAAATAAGTTAGTAGGGATGTTCACGGAAAAAGAGGTGTTAGCTGCGATTCTGCCTAGTTATGTAGAGAGGGTAGGCAGGTTTATGTATCGCGAGAATCCCAAGGCAATTAGACATAAGATTTCTCAACTTATTAATGCGAAAGTAAAAGACATAATGCGCCGTGAGGTGGCAACGATTGCTGAAGATGCTACTCTTTGCGAAGTTGCTCGCGTGATGCTCATCCAAAAGATAAGGCGCCTGCCGGTTTTGAATAAAGAAAAGAAGGTCATAGGAATCGTGGCCAGGGAAGATGTAATTAAGGGGTTCTCTAAAGAATACGGCTTATAATTCGCCATGAAAAATCGTATATTTAAATTTGTTTTATTAATTTCGATATCTTTAGTCTTAGGATTTTGTTCAAAATTTATAGGCCTGAATAACCACCAGGCGCTCGCCGTTGCTATATTTTCTGTTTCTATTCTGGGTACCTTGTTCTTCTGGGATTTTCGTCTGAGCTTTGCATTTTTAGGAACATCGGTGTTGCTCATCACCCGCACTATAGATTTGGAAAATGTGATAAAATTTTCTTCCTTAGAGATAATTTTGTTTTTGGTAGGGATGATGGTGCTCATCGGGCTTTTAAAAGAGGCGGGACTTTTTGCATGGTTAGTCAGCTTAATTTTGAGAATACCCAACCTTACCGCCAAGAAATTTCTTATCGCGATATCTGTTATCTCAGCATTGCTTGCCTGCGCTGTAGATGAAGTTACATCTATTGTTTTCATGGTGGCAGCGATTTTGGAAATCTGCGATTATTTCGAAGTTGATCCCGTCCCTTTTATTATCGGCTCTGTATTTGCTACAAATATCGGATCATCTGGCACGGTCTTAGGCAATCCCATAGGAATATTAATTGCTACCAAGGCGGGTCTGAGCTTTGAGGATTTTATTGCCAAGGCCTTTCCCCTGATGCTGGTTTGTCTTTTGGTTTTGATTTTTATCTTAAGGGTATGGTATCGTAAAACATTAAGGCAATTTGACGAGAAGATAAAAGAATTGGGGGCAAATGAAATACTCGTCCGTCTTATCTCAGTCCCTCCAGAAAAGCAACTGAAGATATGTTTGGGTATTTTTGGCTTAACTTTATTTTTCATCTCCATGCATCACCGCTTAGAATTATTTTTTGATTTGGAAACTAATACAATTCTTTTGATCGCCCCTTTAATTTCAGCGGGGCTAGTTATGATTTGGAAATGGCAAAAAGCCAGAGAATATATTGAGAAAGACGTAGAATGGTGGACGCTGTTATTCTTCTTGCTCCTTTTTGCCCAGGCAGGCACGCTTAAATATACCGGCGCAACCGAAGTTTTAGCCAGAAGGATCGTAAATGTAACGTCGAATAACCCTCATCTTTTAACTACAGCTATACTTTGGTTAAGCACCATCGGCTCAAGTGTTCTCGATAATGTCGTCTTGGTGGCAGCGTTCATTCCTATTGTTCAGGGATTTCAGGCTTTAAATGTGAGCTTGCAGCCCTTGTGGTGGGCGTTGCTCTTTGGCGGTTGTTTAGGAGGTAACATTACTCTAGTTGGCTCAACCGCAAATATTGTGGCTTTAGGTATCTTAGAAAAAGAGAGAAATATCCGCATGACCTTTTTCCGCTGGTTCTGGATTGGCCTTACCGTGGGGTTAATTACGACCGCGATTGTCTGGATTGCGCTCTCAACTCTGCCGATGTATCACTGATAAGCTTAAAATCGATGATATTGACAGTTGCATTAAATTGTGCTACATTACCTTTTAATTTAGGGTTTCACAAAAATAGTATTTTTATGATTGCGCAGATTATAAAGACAGATTACACAGATTAATACAGCATCGGAATCAATCTGTGGAATCTTTTTTAAAAATCTGTGTAATCATTTTAAAAGGAGGCGCAAGATGAAACAAGCTAAGGTCTTCATTTTCATTTTACTAATAGTGATTTTTATCGGTTTAAATTTAAGTTTAAGCCTGGGGCAGGAGTTAAAAGTCCCCGAGAAAACCGCGCCAGTCAGTGAACCAGAGGTGCAATGGCTTTGGGGAGAAGTGGTTTCCGTAGACTCAAACGCCAAACAGATCACCATTAGATACCTTGATTATGATACTTACCAGGACAAAGAGACAGCCATTAATGTAGATGAACAGACTACCTATGAGAATTTAACTTCCTTGGAAGAAATCAAGCCGCAGGATACCATAAGCGTTGATTATATAATCAGTCTGGAGGGCAAGAATCTTGCCCGAAACATCAGTTTAGAAAAACCCGAAGGCCCTGAAGCTCCCCAGATTGAGCCTAACGAAGAGCCACCCAAAGAAGCGCCGGCTATAAGATAAAGAATAATCATAAGTTCTTAAAACTCACCTATTTAATCCTAATTAAGGGTGTAAAGCCCACAAAATTATAATAAGCTTTTGAGAAAATTTTTAAAAGATGAAAGGTATTAAGCTCATAATCTTTGATTTAGATGGCACCTTGGTGGATGCTTATCCGGCGATAATCAAGAGTTTCAATTATGTGATGTTAAGGCTTGGATACCCCAAACAGAAATCCCTGACTATCCGTAGGGCAGTGGGCCGGGGAGATGAAAATCTCCTGAAGCCATTTGTCAGAAGAGAGGATTTAAAGAAGGCGCTTTTACTCTATCGTAAGCATCATAAGACCGCCTTGCTTCAAGGCTCGCGTTTATTTCCTAATGCGGTTAAGGTGTTGGCTTATCTTAAAGGCAAAGGCTTTAAACTTGCAGTGGCCAGCAACCGTCCGACTAAGTTTTCTTGGATTTTAATCCGGCATTTAGGCCTAAGGCAATATTTTGATTATGTCCTTTGCGCCGATAGCCTTAAACACCTCAAGCCTCATCCTGAGATCTTAAGAAGAATTATGCGCAGATTTTCTCTTAAGCCAAGGCAGGTTCTCTATGTGGGTGATATGGCTATTGATGCTCAGACCGCCGGGAACGCTAAAGTAAAGGCAGTAATTGTTACTACCGGCTCAAGCTCCAAGATAGAGATTATAAGAAAGAAGCCTTTTCGGATTATCCGAAGGATTATAGATGTATTGAAGGTATTATAAGAGCAGGTTTTATCTTGACAGTAGCGGTTATTTTAGATATATTAGAGCCTAAGGAGGAGCGATGAAGAGGCTAATTTTGATTTTTGGGGTGTTATTTTTGTGTCTGGCTTTGGCAGTATCTTACGCTAAAGATTTAAAAACCAAAATCATCTTATTAATTGCGGAGCAGAATATTCAAGGCCCCCAACGTGCCTGGTGGGCAAGCGAGATTGATTTATCCGCTACTGAGGCCAATATTGCCCAGAGGCTTCTTGAAAAAGGTTATGAGATACTTGAGCCTTCTGGGGCAACCAAGATTATCAAGCAGGACAAGGCCTTTCGCGTAGTGGCTTTATCTGAAGAAAAATCTGTAAAGTTAGCTAATTTAGCCAAAGCAGATTATGTAGTTTTAGGCAAGGCCATTGCCTCTAGCGGCAGCAATGTGCCGCAATCGAATATGCGCTCCTGTTTTGCTAATATCACGGCTAAACTCATCCGCGCCAAGGATGGCAAAATAGTGGCTTATCTGGATGCTTCGGGAAATTCTGCGCATATGGATGTGATTACGGGCGGCAAAGAAGCCTTGACTAATGCCAGTCAAGATGTAGCCCAAAAAATAATTGAAGCATTGGGTAAAGAGGGAGGCAAATAAGATGAGGAGATTATTGTTATTTATAGGTTGTGGGCTGATTATTTTAGGTTTAACGGGTTGTGCAGCGATACAACAGATGACCCAGCCCACTGCCCAGGTAGATAATACCGCAGGTGCAGCTCAACTGCCACCCTATTCCGGGCCTAAGGCGCGCATTGCCGTAGCAGATTTCGAGGTTAAGGCAGCTAAGGCCACCTCAGAAATCGGCTCAGGATTGCGCGAAATATTAACCACGGCATTGATGAACAGCAATCGTTTTTCCGTGCTTGAACGCCAGGCATTAGGTGCGGTAATGCAGGAACAGGAGTTATCCGCTTCAGGCGCGGCCCAGACAGGTGGCGGGCCACAAAGAGGAAAGATTAAGACCGCAGATTTAATTATTACGGCAGCCGTTACTGAATTTGAGCCCCAGGCCTCAGGCGGAAAAGCAGGTATTGGCGGCGGCGGCGGAGTAGGTAGCGGTGTTTTAGGTGGATTGTTAGGCGCAGCCTTAAATAAGGCGCATATGGCTTTAGATATTCGTATCGTAGATACATCAACTTCTGAAGTTTTAGCTGCGACCAGGGTTCAAGGCCAGGCCTCGGATATTGCGGGCGGTATAATGGGAGGATTTTTAGGCAGCTGGGGATTAGGCGTAGGATTATCGGCTTATGCCAATACACCTATGGAGAAGGCTATACGCGTTTGTATTATTGAGGCAGTGCGCTATATTTCTCAGATCATTCCGGCAAATTATTACAAATATTAGCAAATCCAAACTTATGGAACGGAGTGAACATAAGTTTGTGATTTGGCTTATACCCCCCACCCAGCCAGCAGAAAAGAATGGCCATGGCTTTCTGGGTGAGGGGTTAAATTCGCACAATAACTTATGTCGCGGCACAATTGATATATTGGTTCCATAAGTTATGTGCTCATTTAACATGGGAAAACGAAAACGTCGAGGCAAACTTAACTGGCGTTCCAAGCGAGCCAACAAAGGAAGGAAGCCCTGTCTAGGATAAAAGGTTACAGAAGAAACCTTATGTAACCTGAATGGGGGAGGTGCGTATGCAAGAGAAAGAAATCGGCAAAATTACCCATTATTATGGCCACCTAAGCGTTGGTATAATTGAGCTCTCGGATAATTTAAAAATAGGAGATACTATTCACATCAAAGGCCACAGCTCGGATTTTAATCAGAATATAGACTCAATACAGATTGAGCATCAAGATGTCTCGGAAGCTAAAGCCAAAGATGTAATTGGTATCAAGATTCTTCAGAAGGTTCATCCTCACGATAAGGTCTTCAAGGTTATTGCTTAAATAAACTCCTTCCATGGTTCTAATCTGGATTCTACTTAGCACCTTCTTAGTTTCGCTTATTTCATTGGTAGGAATATTTGCTCTTGCCATAAAAGAGAAATTATTACAGAAGATTCTCTTCTGTCTCATTGGTTTCTCTGCCGGGGCATTAATCGGCAGCGCCTTTCTGGGTATATTACCTGAAGCCCTGGAGAAGACCAAAAGCACTATTGTTTTTTATTTTCTTATTTTGGGAATAGTTTTATTTTTCTTGATGGAGAGATATTTTTATTGGCGGCACTGCCATGAAGGCGTCTGTAATATACACGCCTTTACTTATTTGAATCTTATCGGAGACGGGCTGCACAATTTTATTGACGGTATGCTCATTGCCGTAAGCTTTGTAGTCTCTGTAAGGCTGGGTATAACCACTACCTTGGCGGTTATTTTTCATGAGATACCCCAGGAATTGGGCGATTTTGGGGTACTGGTCTACGGCGGGCTAACTAAACGCAAGGCCTTATTTTATAATTTTATTTCTGGACTGACAGCCATGATTGGTGCAATCGTCGGATATTTTATGGCGGGTATTACAGCAGGTTTTTCTCAATTTATCTTGCCTTTGACTGCCGGAGGATTTATTTATATCGCCACCTCTGACCTTATCCCCCAAATTCATAAAGAGAGTAATTTAAGAGGCGCTACGCCCGCATTTATCTTCTTTTTGCTAGGCATTGCCTTTATGGCCTTAACCAGTATATTATTAAAAGTTTAGTTTAACATTTCCCTCCCGAATTATTTCTCCCCTTGCTTTCGCCACTCACTTAAGATAAAATATTGCTGCAGTATATTTATAAGGTCAAACCCAGTTTTTAACTTTTAAGTTTATAAATCCATGAGAGCGATAGCACTAATTTCAGGAGGGCTGGATAGTATATTGGCGGCTAAGTTAATTCAGCAGCAGGGCATCGACATTATTCCTCTAAATTTTAAGATCCCTTTTGGTCACCTTGATAAAAAGGATTCTTGCGCTAAGTTTGAGTTTCTTAAGCGGTTAGTTAGTCATTTAGGTACACAAGTAAAGGTAATCGACATTAGTGATGAGTTCATGAAAGTTTTAAAAGATCCTGCTTACGGTTACGGTGCAAATATGAATCCCTGTATTGATTGTAAAATCTTAATGCTAAGTCAAACCAAAGAACTAATGTCTAAGTTATGTGCCGCATTTGTAGTCACTGGCGAGGTATTAGGCCAACGACCGATGTCTCAGCATAAACAGGCCTTATACAGTATTGCTAAAAGGGCAGGCCTGGAAGGTTTAGTTTTAAGGCCGCTTTCGGCAAAACTTCTCTTAGAAACTATACCTGAAAAAGAAGGTTGGATTTCCCGGGAGAGGTTGCTGAATTTTAGCGGGAGGACGCGTAAGCCCCAGATAGAATTATCCAGGGCCTTTGGGATTAAAGAATATGCCCAGCCTGCCGGAGGTTGTTTGTTAACCGACCCCGGCTTTGCTAAAAGGCTTAAAGATCTTATAGGGCAGGGTGAGTTAGACATTAATAATATTGAGTTGTTAAAGATAGGCAGGCATTTTAGATTAGCGCCTAATGTAAAATTAGTAGTAGGCAGAGATGAAAGAGAAAATGAGCGGCTCGTTAATTTAGCCCAAGATGATGATTATCTATTTTTTCCTGGTGATGAGTTAGCCGGTCCGACATCTTTGGGAAGGGGGAATTTTAATGCAGAGTTGATTAAAATCGCCTCCAGTATAACCTGTCGCTATTGCGATTTAAATAGGAGTATGGTAGCCGATATAAGTTATAAAAGAATTCCTGAAGAACAATTAAAGGCATCACAAGTTTTACCTCTCGAAGAGGCCAAGCTTATAAATCTACGCGTATGAAAAAAGAAGCCTTGCTTTATGAAAAGTTAGAAAATAAATTAGTGCACTGTTATCTCTGCAGTCACCATTGCCGCATTGTCAATAAAAAGTTTGGCTTTTGTGGAGTGAGGCAAAATATAGACGGCGTATTATACACGCATATCTACGGAGAAGTAATCGCTGCTAATGTAGACCCCATAGAGAAAAAACCTCTTTATCATTTTTTACCTGGATCACGCAGTTTTTCCATTGCCACTGTGGGGTGCAATTTTCACTGCGGATTTTGCCAGAATTGGGAGATTTCGCAAAGCTCAATTCGAGATGGCTCTTATTCTCCGGATTCCCGTAATTTTACATCCACCCAAATAGTAAAACAGGCATTTAAAAATGACTGTAGGAGCATCTCTTATACTTATACCGAACCCGCCATATTTTTTGAATTTGCTTTAGATACGGCAAAATTAGCTAAAGAAATGGAACTTTACAATAATTTTGTCACCAACGGTTATATGACTAAAGAAGCACTTTTTATGATCAAGCCCTATCTAGATGCAGCCAATGTTGACCTTAAGTTTTTCCGGGAAGAAGCCTATAAGAAAATTTGCGCGGGTAGCCTAAAACCCGTGTTAGATTCAATAAAATTAATGCATGGTTTAGGTATTTGGGTAGAGATAACTACCTTGGTTATACCCGGCGAGAATGATTCCGAAGCCGAGCTTAACGATATTGCGCAATTTATTGCCAGCGTAGATAAGAATATCCCTTGGCATATTTCCCGTTTTCATCCTGACTATAAATTTACTAACCATGCCTTTACGCCCAATCCCGCGCTCAAACGCGCTGAAGAACTGGGCCATAAAGCAGGGCTTAACTATGTCTATGTGGGAAATATCCTTGACTGGGGTAATGATACCTATTGCCATAATTGCAAGAAATTGCTCATTAAAAGAGAAGGATTCAGTATTCTGGAGTATAATATCAAAGAGGGAAAGTGTTCCTTCTGTCATACAGTAATACCGGGAATATTTTAGGAGTGCTATGCCTAAGATAAAAATTGACGCCCACAAATTATTAGAGAAGATTAGAGTACAGAAGCCCGTAATTCATCATTTAACGAATTGGGTGACGATTTATGATTGCGCCAATGTGGTTAAGGTACTTGGCGCCTCGCCAGTGATGGCCCATGCCCAGGAAGAAGTTGCCCAGATGGCTAAGATTGCTTCGGCACTGGTTTTGAATATTGGTACGCTTACTGTGGGCTTCGTGGAGGCGATGAAGACCGCCGCCAAAAGTGCCAATGAAAAAGGAATCCCTGTGGTTTTGGATGCCTGCGGCGTAGGGGCTACCCAGCTACGAGACAAAAAATGTTTTGAATTGTTAGATGAGACTAAGATCGATATTATTAAAGGGAATTCTTCAGAGATTGCTAGGGTTGCGGGAGAAAAAGTAAGGACAAAAGGCGTAGACGCAACGCGCGTGGAAAAAAACTTGATAGAGATAGCCAGAAATCTGAGTAAAAGAAGAAAATGCACAGTAGTCATAACGGGCAAGGAAGATATTGTGGCTGATACAGGTGAAATTTATATCATTAATAACGGCCATCCCATGATGGCCAATATTGTGGGCACGGGTTGTATGGCTACATCCGTTATCGGAACCTTTGCTGCGGTTGAGCCAGACTTAGCCTTAGCCGCAGCTTGCGGCTTGGTTTGTTTTGAGATTGCTGCAGAGTGTGCAGCTAAAAGTGCTTCTGGCCCAGGCACGTTCAAAGAGAAGATGTTTGATTATCTTTTTCATTTAGACAAGAATACGATTAACAGAATGCAGAAGGTAGAACGAGTATGAAGGGATTTTATTTTATCACCGACGCGCACTTAAGTCGCGCAGGCAATATGAGTGACGTAAGGGATGCCCTAAAGGCAGGGGTTAAGGTTGTGCAGTATAGGGACAAGGAGGCAAGTACAAGGGGGATGTTTGAAGAAGCCTTAAAATTAAGGAGGATATGCCGGAAGGCAGTCTTTCTTATTAATGATAGGGTTGATATTGCGCTGAGCGTAAATGCTGACGGTGTGCATTTGGGGCAGGATGACCTGTCCTACGGAGTCGCCAGGAAACTTCTGGGCAGGAATAAAATGATAGGAGTGACTGTGCATAGTCTGAAAGAGGCCAAAGAAGCGCAAAGATTAGGCGCGGATTATGTGAGTATTTCTCCAATTTTTGCCACTCAGACAAAATTAGATGCCGGATTTCCTAAAGGCATCGTTTTGATAAAAGAAATAAGAAAACATATACGGATTCCTATCGCGGCGATAGGGGGCATTAACCTATCCAATGCCAGGGGAGTCATTGAAGCCGGCGCTGATGCATTATGCGCAATCTCGGCGGTAGTTGCCAAGCGTAATCTAAGAGGAGAAATCGAAAAATTTCAGACACTTTTTAAGAGGCCAGTATCAAAAAAATGGATAAAAACCAAGCCTTAAACGAATTTTTTAAAGGTCTGCACATATCCCTCAACAATGCCATCTACTTTAGGGGCCATCCTTACTCTATAAAGTCAACGGAAAGTTTTAAAGAGAAAATCGATATACTATTTAGTTTTTTAAATCCCATAAAGATAAATATCGCTCCCGAGTCCTTATTTCTGGATGGAAGAAATTGGGAAAAGGAAACCCTGCATGTTGCATTAGCTCAGATTTTTCATCTGCGTAAGATTAAGAGTATTGAGTTTAGAGAAGGTCTTAGTACCCAGGAATTAGTCGGTTTTCTTGATGCGGTATCGCTACCTCCCAAAGAAATTATTAAAGGAGGAGGGATTGAGAATATTTCAAAGAGCGAAAAAAGGCCGCATATCTTGATTGAAGAGCTTGACTATTCGCAGTTTTTAAGGGGCGAAGGGGAGGAATGTAAAGATATCTGGGGGTATTTATTAAAGGATGTGGTTGAAAAAAAGGACAAACAAAAAATTTCTGAGTTTGCGGATAATTTTGGATTGATTTTAGGTAAATTCAAAGACAAAGATTTATTTGATGATGAGCAGCTAAAGCTTAACCTGGTAAATTTTCTTAAGTATCTTAAAGATAACCAAAAGGAAAAATTTGATAGCTGTACTAAAGAGATGTTTGATTCCCTCCTAAAATACAAGGATGCCCTGCCGGATGAAAGAATCGAAAAAGTTAAAGTATTGTTTAAAGATCTGAATGTCGACGACTTTGCAAGTTTGTTACTCTATAAGATAATAGCGGATGAGAGCTTTGATTCTTTGGGCTTTCAATTATTCTCTCGGCTCTCCGATGAAAAAAGGCATAAAGAAATTGCCTCTTCTTTGCTAGATAAGGCAGTGCATCAGGAATCTTTGAAGGATAACCCCAAGGCAATAAAGAAAATTCAAGATTTATTATCTGACTCTCACAGGCAATTCACATCCGGCGTATATCAACACACCCTCTCTTCTTTGTTGCGTAATATTTCTGGCGAAGAAAGATTATTCTTTGAACGCCATCTTCTGCGCGCACATTATCGTCTTATTATCCTTAACTTGCTTGACCAAGAGAGAAATAAAGAAAGTTTAAGTCTAATCTTAGAGAGCCTATCTCGGGAGTGGGAAGAGTTAACTAAGGATAAGGATTGGGAATATATCAAAAAATTAACCCAGGTTGTTAAGAAAATAAAAAAAGAAGATACCTCGCTTGCTGATTTGTTCGCGGAATTAGAAAAGCGTATTACTAATTTATTCGAGACCATTATTTGGGAAGAAGGAGTATCTTTAGATTTCAACTTTTTTGTCGGTGCCTTAGAAAAAACCTCTTTAGATAGCGATTTCTATTTAGATAAGATATTCGGCGAAAATAAAATCAATTCTTACGGTTTAAGACTATTTTTCAAATTCTTCCCTCAAAAGGCCGCCATTTTTTATGAAAATTTAAAGAAAAAATCTTTTGATATAGAGTTTATGGTAAAAACGATCGAGGTCTTAAAAAGCCTTGACTCTACAATGGCCCTTGAAATCTTAAAATACATATATTCATTTGCCAATGAATTTATTAAGATAGAAGTATTGAAAGCCATGCAGGTTTTATCTATGTTCGACAAAGAGCTGCTCTTTTCGATATTGCAAAAAAAAGATGTGAATTTAAAGAGAGAGGCCTTGGCGATTTTAGCAAAAGAGGAGCAAGCCAAGAGAGAAGCCCTCAAGATTCTTTTATGCATACCTAGCCCTTGGGGTTTAAAAAATAAGATTATCCTGCAAAATTCAATCATCATAGAAGAACTGGGATTAAAAGAAGGCCGCGAATATTTAGAAGAGCTTGGCCGAAGAAGATTTTTCTGGAATAAACAGATAAGAAAAAAGGCGCAAGAGATATTGGCAAAATGGCAATATTAGAGAAGATCGAACATTTTTTAAAAGATTTGCTATCCTCCTTACAATCTGCAAGGCTCTATGCCACAGAGCATCCTCTTTTTAAGAAATCCGTAGAGAAGGCTTATCTTAGCCTGCAGGAGATTTTGCGAGAGAGGGAAGAGTTGGTTATCGGAATTGTGGGGACAGAGTTAGCCTTTGAAAAGGAGATACTCTTTGATTTAAGTAAAGCCGTAATGCCGGCGATTGCATATTTAAAGGAAAGGGGAATAGAAAGGATTGTTTTTTATCAGGGGGTAAAGGAAGACGAATTGACTAAATTCATTGCATTTTTAGTTACCCCTAAGACAGAGATAAAAAAAGAGGCTCAGGATTATTTGAATCTTTCGGGCATAAGAAATATAAGCGTGGGTAAAATTAAGGTTTCATCCTCATCTTTATCCGAAGAATCCCAACAGCTTATCAGTCATTTATCTGTTTATGACAGTTCACTAGGGCAGGTCGTTCAGTCACTAGCCAATGTTTTAGATGCCCAGGCACTTAACCACTTGGATTTAAAGTTTACGATAAATAATATCACGGAGAATTTGAGTAGCCATTATCGGGAATTCTTGCGATTAGTGACTTTGAAAAGATACGATGTGGGAACTTCGGAGCATATCTTAAATGTTTCTATATTAGCTATGTATTTTTCTTCTAAAGTCGGATTTGCCTCGGATGATGTCTTAGATATAGGTATAGCTGCCTTATTCCACGATATCGGCAAGCAATACATCTCCCGAAAAATTCTTACCAAGGCCGAACAGTTAAAAGATGAGGAATTCAACAGAGTTAAAAGCCATACTGTTTTAGGCGCTGAACTGCTTTTAAAATATGTGGATACTTTAGGAATCTTGCCTGTGGTGGTGTGTTTTGAGCACCACTTAAAATACGACCTCAGCGGTTACCCGAAATTATCTTTCTCCCGAAAACCCCATATCGCCTCTTTGATCGTCTCAGTCTGCGATGTTTATGACGCACTTTCCCAGCGCCGCGGATACAAGGCAGATTATACTCCGGATTTAGTTTACAACATTATGATGAAACAAAGGGGCAGTTTATTCGAGCCCGGGCTTTTAGATAAATTCTTTAAGGTAATGGGGGTCTGGCCTATTGGTTCTATTGTTTCTTTAAGCGATGGAAGGGTTGCCGTGGTAAATGATGAAAACGAAGATGATATATTCTCGCCAAAAGTCAAAATCATTTATCCCGAAGACAAAAAAGAGTTTATTGATCTAAAAGGAAGAAAGGATACGCTTAAGATTGAACGTTATCTTAATCCTTGGAAGGAAGGCAAAGATTTCCTGCGTTTACTGTGAGTGAGGGCAGCTTCTTAAAAATAGAAAGGAAAGGCAGGCAAAGATGAAGTTCTTTGTTGTGGCGATATTTCTGATAACTTATGTTTTGCTCATGTTAAAAAAGGGGCACCCCTTTATTATTTTAGGTGGCGCCATAGGCCTGCTTTTAGTCAGCCGCGCCATTAATGTAACCCAGGCAATCTCCAGCATAAATTATAATGTCCTGGCTGTATTTTTAGGGACGATGGTTTTGTCCGGTCTTTTTATATTCTCTGCTGTACCTGCGTATTTAGCTACAAAATTAGTTGACCGCTCCAAGACCGTGGGCATGGCTTTATTGTCCGTGTGTCTCTTGGCTGGTTTTATCTCCAGTTTTGTGGAGAATGTGGCGACAGTTTTGATTGTTGCGCCCATTGCCTTCGAAGTAGCCAAGAAATTAAAGGCCAATCCCATTCCTTTTTTAATCGGCATAGCCGTATCTTCCAATCTTCAAGGTTGCGCCACGATGATCGGAGACAGCCCAAGTATAATCTTAGCCCTTTCCAGCGGGATGAATTTTATGGATTTCTTCTGGATGAAAGGCAGGCCCGGAATAACCTTTGCCGTAGAGCTAGGCGCAATTGCCTCATTTTATGTTTTGTATTTGTTATTCAAAAAATACAAAGAACCGGTTATTCAGATAGAAGAAGTCAAGGTTAAGACCTGGGTTCCTACCTGGTTTTTGGCGGCGATGATGTCGACTTTGGCCTTATCCAGTTTTATCAAAAATAAGCCCACCTACACCATAGCCTTTATCTGTATTCTATATGGCATAATCGGGCTTATCTGGCACGAATTAAAACACCGCGAGTCAATTTCGATTATCAAAGATTTGGATTGGCATACCTTTTTCTTTTTAATCGGGATATTTATTCTAGTAGGAAGCCTGACCTATACCGGAGTAATAGATGATGTAGCCAAGTTTATAACCGGTATTACCAAGGGTAATAAATTCTTAGCTTATACCATTATTGTTTGGCTTTCGGTATTTTTGTCTGCGTTTATCGACAACATACCTTATACAGTGGCAATGATTCCTGTGGCCAAGCTGGTGGCCTTTTCCTTGGGCGCAAGCCCAGAACTATTTTTGTTTGGGTTACTTATTGGCACCTCGCTTGGCGGAAATATCACTCCTATCGGCGCCTCGGCTAATGTGGTTTCCGTGGGCCTATTGCGTAAGAATCATTACCATGTGAAGTTTGGGGATTTCTTTAAAATCGGTTTTCCCTTTACTATTGCCGCGGTTAGCGCGGCTTATTTATTTCTCTGGTTTATCTGGGCAAGATAAGAAAGGAGGAGCAATGGACTCGCTACATAATATTATCAATATTGTGAGTTTTAGCTTGAATATTATCGGCGCTCTGGTTACTATCTGGGGAATAGTAATTTCTTTATTTGAATTCTTAAAAAAGGAAGCTTTCCAAAAAGAGGATTCGGTTCGCTTAAACGAGGCTATTCGTTTAAAGTTAGGTAGTTACTTGGTTCTGTCCTTAGAGTTTTTTATTGCCGGAGATATTGTCAAAACAATCATTACGCCTACCTGGCAGAGTTTAGGTATGTTAGGTGCGATAGTAGTGATTAGAACAATCTTAAGTTATTTCTTAACCAAAGATTTGAAAAAGATTTAAATAAATTTTCATTATACCAAAATAGGATTAAAAAATGGCGGAAGGCCATTTTTAATGGTAGGCGTAGCTACGGTAGATAGTAATCTTAGGTTATATCGCGAATATCATTCTTCGCTAGAAAGGAGGCAGGATAAGATGCTTTGGTTAGCACTGGCATTAGTAGTTATAATCGTCGTGCTGTTTTTTCTTAAAAAAGGCGGCTGCTGTTCGATGAAGAAATGAAAGTAACAGATTAACTCTTAGCTGCCCAAGCTCATAACTCCAGGGATTCCTGGGATATAATTAGGTGCAAAGAGAAGTCAATGCAGAAGAAAAGGTTGGCTTTGGTTATAGGGGTTATATTATTTTTAATGGGCTCAAACTTGCCTGTCTCTATTTTAGCTGAAGAGGCTTTATCAACGAGACCCAAGCCCCTCTATAAAAAGGGCATAGAATACGCTGCAGAAGGTAAATTTAAAGAAGCCGAAGAGCAGTTTAAAAAAAACTTAGGAATTAATAAATCTGACTCTACCTCTCTAAGCTCTCTTGGCGCGCTTAAGGATTTCAAAGAAGGTAAGATAAACCAAGAATACACCCTTTCTTTATTCAAAGGTTTAAATTATGCCTATGATGGCAAACCCCAGCAAGCAATAGAAGAACTTCAGAAGGCCATAGAGATAAGCCCCGAGTATGCCAAAGCCTACAACCTTCTTGGCATTATCTATGCTTCTTTAGGCGAATCTCAGGAGGCTATTACTTATTTTCAGGAAGCCATAGAGTTAAAACCTAAATATGCCGAAGCTTGTTCTAATCTTGCCGCTATTTATCAATCCTTAGGCCGATACCAAGAGGCCATAACCCATTACCAGAAAGTTGTTCAGGAAGACCCTAATTCTACGGAAGCATACATCAATATAGGCGCTGCTTATGCTTCTTTAGGCCGATACCAAGAGGCCATAACCCATTATCAAAAAGTCATAAAGATAGACCCTGTCTATGCCAAGGCTTATTATAGTTTGGGCCTGGTTTATCTTATGTTAGACCAATTTACTAAGTCCGAAGAAAATCTGCAAAAAGCAAAAGAATTGTATCAACAAAAAGGAGACCGCCAAAGCGTCCAAACAACAGAGGAATACCTCAATAAAATCCATCCTATAACTGACGCTATCAAAAAATCACCCTAATTAACGAGTCCATCTGTAATACGTATGCTCATAAAATTTTCCTTGACAAATGATACTAATATGGTATCATTTAAGTTGAGGAAGGAGATGGTGCTATGGATATAACTATTAAATATATGCTGCGACCCGTGGCGCTATTAGCAAAGAGGGTTGCTGTAGCCAGTCCTGGGCACGACATTTCCCGCTATGATGATTTTTTATTAATTGAAGCGGGATCCCGCCTTCATTTGAATAATCTATAGGTGGGAAAACTGCCCATCCCTCTATTTTTATTGGAGATCAAATGAAGTTAATAACCCGAGACACTGATTACGCAATAAGAGCATTGGTCTTTATTGCCCATCATAAAGATAAAAGAATCTCAGCGTCACATTTAGTACAAGAGCTAAAGATACCCCGGCCTTTTTTAAGAAAAATACTGCAGATGCTTCATAAAAAGGGAGTGCTTATTTCATATAAAGGCCAGGGCGGAGGATTTTTGTTGGCTAACTCACCCCAGAGGATATTTTTGACAGATTTAATTGAAATATTCCAAGGGCCTTTAAAGATAAATGAATGCATTTTTAAGAAGAAAATTTGTCCGAATAGAAATACCTGTTCGTTAAGACGTAAAATAAGTAGTATTGAGAAACAAGTGCTTTCCGGACTAAGATTTATTACCCTGGCTTCTTTATTGAATTAAAGGATTAACCCATGGTAAAAAGAAAAATCATTAAAATTGACGAAGAAAAATGCAATGGCTGCGGCCAGTGTATACCTAATTGCCCTGAAGGGGCAATACAGATAATTGATGGTAAGGCCAGGTTAATCAGTGATTTATTTTGCGATGGCTTAGGCGCTTGTATTGGCTATTGTCCGCAAGGTGCCATTACTATTGAAGAAAGAGAAGCTAAAAGATACGACGAGAAAAAGGTTATGGAAAATGTAGTAAAACAAGGTAAAAATGTGATTAAAGCGCATTTAGAGCATCTTAAAGCACATAATCAAGGTGAGTTGCTAAAACAGGCAATAGAATATTTAAAAGAAAAGAATATTGAGATTCCAACTTTAGGCGAAGGCGGATGCCCCGGTTCTAAAATTATGGATTTGAGAAAAAAGGAAGAGCCGCCTAAGTTCAAAGATACGAGTTATTCTAAAGGAATATCCGAGCTCGAGAATTGGCCAGTGCAGATAAAATTAGTTTCACCGCTTGCGCCTTATTTAAACAGCGCGGATTTACTCATTGCTGCAGATTGCGTTCCTTTTACCTACGCCGATTTTCACCAGGATTTATTAAAAGGCAAAGTCCTACTTGTAGGTTGTCCTAAATTAGACGACCTCCAATTATATCAAGCAAAAATCAGTCAGATTGTAAAAAATAATCAGATTAAATCCATAACTTACGTACATATGGAAGTGCTTTGTTGTTTTGGGCTAATTGGCGTGATTAAACAAGCGATTTCTGATTCGGGCAAGGAGATACCATTCAAAGAGATAACCATTAGCATAAAAGGGGAGAGATTAAAATGATCAATAAATGCCCGGGTCAGGACGATAGAAATTTGAAAGCTGAAATATTAACCTGCCCGGATTGCGGGTACAGGATAGAAATTTTTTCGGATGAAGTCAAGGTAAAATGCCCGAAATGTAAAAATTTAGTTTGTCGGGATAGGCTGCCTTCCTGCGTAGATTGGTGTAAGTTTGCCAGAGAATGTATTGGCGAAGAAAAGTGGAAGCGATTAAATGAAAGTAAATTAAAATAGTTTACAGTTAACAGTCCCCGAATGTATTCGCTATACTTAAAGAGAAATTCAACTTGAAGTTAATCAGTACTCCCAAAGAGGATTTAGCGCATATTTTATAATTGCATATCTGTTAATTTAGCAGTAAAATACTGAGAGAAGAGAAAAGGAGTTTTAAAGTTTTACCGTACTTTCTTTAAGCGATGGCGGGAGCTTTTTTAAAGAAAATATTAATCGTAGATGATGAAGAGGAAGCATTGATTCATTTAGGGAATATTTTAAGGCGCGCCAATTATGAGGTCATCTCTGCAACCAAAGGCAAAGAAGCGGTGAAATTAGCCAAAGAGCAAAGGCCCGATTTAATCATTCTCGATATAGTCATGCCTGATCTGGAGGGAGGAGAGGTTGCAGCTATTCTCGAGGAAAATCCTTCCACCGCAGAAATTCCGATAGTATTTTTAACCGGTATTCTTACTAAAAATGAAGACCTCTTAGGCAAGACTAGCGGTAAACGCCATGTCATAGCTAAGCCGGCCATGCCCAAAGATTTGTTAGAGATGGTAAGTAAACTTTTAAACAAAGATGTCGACTAAGCCGGATACGCAAGAGAGGAGCAATATGAGGATTCTGCATCTGGGTTTCATTTTTGTTCTATGCATGGCAGTGGTTGCTTTGGCTGAAAATCAGGGTTTGTTAATAGATGATTTTGAAAGTCCGCTTTACGGCGGACCGGATGGCACAGTAGATTTTGGCGCAGGCAACGGCTCTTCCATAGAGATAAGCGCAGCCAATGATATTAAATATTTGGGGGAGCAGTCGATTAAAGTAATCTACAATGCTGTGCCCGGAGGCTATATGTGGTTAGCCAGAGGATTTGATTTGGATGCCAAGAACGCTCAATGGCCGATTAAGCCGCTTGATATAGACTGGGCTAAATATAAAGCCATATCTTTTTATATGTATGGGAGCGATTCTAAGGCAAAAATCGCCTTTGATATTAAAGATAATGGCAATGAATTCTGGCGTTTTATGGCCGAAGATAATTTTAAAGGCTGGAAGCAAATCGTCTGCCCTTTTAATGAATTCTTTGTGCGCGCAGACTGGCAGCCCAGTAACGCGGATAAAAATGCTACTTTAGATTTTCCTCTGAAAAGCTTTCAATTTGAGCCGCGGCCAGAGGCAAAAGGCACGGTTTATTTCGATGAGGTGAGGTTGATGGATAAATAAAGGAGGGGCGCAAGAATGAAGACTTATCAGATTATCTTAGCTGTTTTATCCTTCGGCATCGTTATTTTTATCATTTTTTATTATATGCCATCTAAAATACAGCTGTCAGGCCTAGAAAATGAGAGGCAAATCTTAGAGAAATTATTAGAGAAAGAAATAGAAATAGAGCACAGATTGTTTCAAGAAAAGGATAAGCTTGAGGTTAAATTAGCCGCCTTAGAAGCCAAGTTGCAGAAACAGATTAGCACAACACTTCAAGATACACAAAAGCAAGCTGCAGTGAAAAAGAAAATTTCAGGGAATCGCGGTTTTTTATTTAAAAAAAAGAAGTAAAAACCCCTTATCCCACCTATAAGATAACCGCATATCTTTTAAATATCTAAAAGCATGTAATTATCTTTACAAATTTAGGCTTATCCACTATAATAATGCCTAATAATTAGACAGGAAAGCGATGAAGGCAATTGGTTTTGATAACGAGAAGTATCTTAAAGAGCAGACTCAGGCGATTTTAAATAGAGTCAAGAAGTTTGATAATAAACTCTACCTAGAGTTTGGCGGGAAACTCTGTTTTGATTACCATGCCGCACGCGTCCTTCCGGGTTACGACTCTAATGTAAAGATTAGGTTGTTACAGCTGTTAAAGGATAAAATAGATATTGTCCTGTGCATTTATTCCGGAGATATTGAAAAGGGAAGGGTGCGTGGTGACTTTGGCATAACCTATGATGCTGCCACTTTAAAGTTGATTGATGATTTAAGAAAATGGGGCCTGGATATCTTATCAGTGGTAATTACCCGTTTTACTAACCAGTCATCAGCCATAATTTTTAAGAATAAATTAGAGCGCCGGGGCGTTAAGGTCTATATACATTATCCTATCGAAGGATATCCTACGGATGTAGATTTAGCGGTCAGCGATAAAGGTTTTGGCAAAAATGAGTATATCCAAACCAAAAGTCCCATTGTAGTAATTACTGGCCCAGGGCCGGGGAGCGGCAAACTCTCTACCTGCTTTTCCCAATTATATCATGAGCATAAACTCCAGATAAACGCCGGATACGCCAAATTCGAAACCTTTCCCATTTGGAACTTACCGCTTAAGCATCCCGTAAATGTAGCCTATGAAGCAGCTACAGCTGATATAATGGATTTTAATTTAGTTGACCCCTTTCATTTAAGTAAATACAATGAAACCGCCATAAATTACAATCGCGATGTAGAAAGCTTCCCTATTTTAAAACTCATGTTAAGTAAAATATTTGATAAAAACGCCAGTCTTCCTATGTATAATTCGCCTACGGATATGGGGGTTAACCGGGCAGGTTTTGGTATAGTTGATGATAAGATAGTCCAGGAGGCAGCCAAGCAAGAGCTGATTAGAAGATACTTTAGATATAATACAGAATACGTCTTAGGTATTGAGAAGAAAGAAACAGTAGATAGGGTATTGCTGCTTATGGAAGAATTGACAGTGAAGGTTACAGATAGGGCAGTTGTCGAGGTAGCCAGACAAACAGCCGAGGAAGCGGAGAGCAAGGGCAAAGGTAACGAAGGCATATATTGCGGAGCCGCGATGCAATTAAGCGATGTTCGGATTATTACCGGGAAGAACTCAAAACTTATGCACGCTGCCTCCAGTTTAGTATTGAATGCGCTCAAGGTCTTAGCGAATATTCCGGATGAGATTTTGTTGCTTTCTCCCCATGTTATAGGACAAATATCTAAACTAAAAAGAGGTATTTTAGATACTGAATCTGAAAGTTTAGATTTAGAAGAAACCTTGATCGCCCTTTGCATAAGCGCAACTACCAATCATACCGCAGAGTTAACAATGAAGAAGCTTGTAGAGTTAAAGGGCTGCGAAGTCCACATGACTCATATTCCTACCCCAGGAGACGATGTCGGTCTGAAAAGGTTAGGCGTAAATCTTACTACCGACGGAAAATTCTCTTCCCGCAATCTCTTTGTAACTTAATGGATTATATTTAGAGAAGATGGAGAAAAAGCCCCGTTAATGCTTAAGAAATATAAAAATTGGATTAAGTTCATAACCTTAATTATCATTTTAGTTCTGGTTGCTTATGCCGGAAGAATTTTTCATTTAGATACTGGTACAATACAAAGATTCCTGCAAAGATTTTCTTTAGCTTATGCCAGTCTCATATTCGTTCTCCTTTATTGTTTAGTGACTTTTTTTGTTTGGTTTTCTAAAGATATATTTTTTGTCGCAGGTGCGCTATTTTTCGGGGCGTATTTAAGCGCCTTATTAGTATGGATTGCCGAGATTATCAATGCCTTTATCTTATTTTACCTTGTACGTTATTTAGGCAAGGGCTTTGTCGATGATTCTTTAAAAAGCGGTTACAGGAACTTAAGCGAAAAATTAAGTCAAATTAGTTTTCTTTGGCTTTTTCTTCTGCGGGCAGTCCCGCTCATCCCCTATAGATTTTTAGATTTGGCCGCAGGACTGACCAGGATTTCTTTTAAACGTTATTTATTGGCGGTTATTTTGGGCTCGCCGATTAAGATATTCTGGGTGCAGTATGTCCTGGCTAATATTGGCTTAAGTATCTTGACCAAGCCTTATGCGCTGGCTGAATATCTTTTGCGCCATAAAATTTTATTTATTTTTAGTCTTATCTATCCCCTGCTGGTTATTTTCGTAGCTTTAAAGCTAAAACCTAATGCATTGTCTAAAAAATAATGCTTGCATTGATTGCACAGATTTTTAAAAAAGATTGCACAGATTCCCGACGGTGATTTTATCTGTGTAATCTGCTTTTTAATCGGTGTAATCATAATAATATTTAGTTGACAGAGCAACATAAGGACTGATTTATGTCGATAAGTATAAAATTTTTAGGCGGGGTAAGGACGGTTACCGGTTCAAGTCATCTTATTACCAATGATAAATCCGAGGTTTTGCTTGACGCTGGACTCTTTCAAGGCCACCGCGATGAATTTTATCAGGTAAATACTACTTTTCATTATAATCCGCGTACATTAGATGCCTTGGTTTTATCCCATGCGCATATTGACCACTGCGGCAATATCCCCAGCTTGATTCGGCAAGGATTGCGTTGTAAAGTCTACGCTACTTCTGCGACTAAAGATTTATCCCGGCTTATGCTTGAGGATTCAGGCAAGATTCAAGAGGAAGATATAAAATATGTGAACAAAATCAACAAAAGACTGGGCCTGCCTCCCAGGAAGCCGCTTTACACGGGAAAAGAAGTGCGTAAGGCAACGAAGAGATTTCACTCTCTTTCCTACGGTCAAAGGTTCGCGGTGGCTAAAAATATCCAGGTTACTTTATACGACGCCGGTCATATATTAGGTTCAGCGATTATCGTTTTAGATATCAAGGATGGTCTGAAAAATACCCGCTTAGGTTATGCTGTGGATTTAGGAAGGAAGAATTTGCCGTTGCTAAATGACCCGGTTGTTCCGGATAATCTGGATTATTTGATTTTGGAGAGCACCTATGGAGGCAGGGTTCATGCTCCTATAGAGGAAGCAAAGAACCAACTGCGCGATGCGATTAGTAGTACTATTGAGCGTAAAGGGAAAATTATTATTCCGGCTTTTACTTTGGAGCGTACGCAAGAGGTAATTTATTTCTTAAGCGAGCTTTTAAAAGAAAAGACAATACCTTCCATACCTATATATGTTGATAGCCCTTTGGCGTCAGATATCACCGATGTCTTTAAATATCATCTCGATTATCTTGATGAGAAGACCCGCCAAGCCATAAAAGAAGGGGATGCCCCTTTGGAATTTTTAAATCTTAAATTTATCCGGGAGCAGAAGGAATCGAAGACGTTAAATAACGATAAGCGGCCGATGGTTATCATCGCCGGTTCGGGGATGTGCGAGTCAGGACGCATATTGCATCATCTCAAAAACAATATTGAAGAGTCCCGAAATACGATTTTGGTCGTCGGTTATATGGCCCAGGATACTTTAGGCAAGAGAATTGTGGACAGGATGCGTTATGTGCGCATATTCGGAGTAGAATACGAACTTAATGCTAGGGTGGTGGTGATAAACTCTTTTTCGGCTCATGCCGATAAGAATGGGCTGGTTGATTTTGTTTTAAGGTGCCTGCCTTTAAAACAGATATTTTTAGTCCATGCTGATATAGACCAGTCCGAGGCTTTGTACGATACACTCACCAAAATGAATCTGAATGCGCGTATTCCGGAAAAAGACGAAGAAATATTGCTAAATTAAAGGAGGTAATAAAATGACAGGAGGATTTTCCACACCCAAAAAAGACGTAGGAATTAAGATTTCCAACGGGCAGTTGGTTAAGGCAGGCCAGATACTAGCCAGGGGTCTAAGCGCCTATAAAGCAGGAGAAAATGTCAAAGGCCAGAGCACATTATTTGCCCTTTGTTCGGGTAAAGTGCATTTTTCTAAAAGCAAGACTTCGCATGGCAAGTTCAGGACCTTCATCCACGTCTTACCCGAATAATAAAGATGCAAGAACAGGAAAAAGTCAGTGTATTAGATAAGGCCAAGAAATACTCTTCGATAAAATATACCCTGGCTATTATAGGCTACTTCTATATACTTGTTCTACTTTTGTTATTTCAAGGCTTAAGACTTTCTCAGATTTTAACCAATAGTCTTTGCAAATTCATTAGCGTTAATTACTTGATTATCCCGGCATACCTTTTGATAGTTTACGTTTTATATTACTTCTTGGTTTTTCCTTTAAACTTTTATGGTTCGTTTATCCTGGAACATAAATTTTGCCTCTCGAATCAAAAAATTCAGGATTGGTTTAAGGACCAAATTAAGGCCGAGATTATTTCTTATATCATCGCTATAATCCTGATCGGCGCGTTTTATTATATATTAAAGCACTATATTCATACCTGGTGGTTAGTCGTCTCGCTATTCTGGATATTTTTTAGTCTGATTTTCGCCAAGGTTATGCCAATAGTTATTATCCCTTTGTTTTTTAAATATAAGCCGTTAAGCGATACAGCATTAAGAGTTCGCATTATCAACTTGGCAGGGCGGATGAGAATCAAGATTCTGGATGTTTTTGAAATAGACTTTAGCAAGAAGACAACCAAGGCCAATGCTGCATTTGTCGGCGTAGGTAAAACTAAACGCGTAATCCTCGCCGATACCCTTAAAAGTAAGTATAGTGATGATGAAATCGAGGTAATCCTGGCGCATGAATTTGCGCATTACAAGCTAAAACATCTACTTAAACTTATTCTTTTAAATTCTACCGCTATAATAATAACCCTATTTATTGTTTTTAAGACAAGCGACTATACCTTGGATTTATTCGGACTATCTGCATTATCCGATATTGCTGCCTTGCCGCTCGTTTTAATTTATTTCCTGATTCTGGGAATAATTATGCAGCCGTTTGAGAATTATCTTAGCCGAAGACTGGAGAGAAATGCGGATATTGAGGCACTTAAAATAACTGGTTTAAAAGAGGCTTTTATTTCCATGATGGAAAAACTCGCTTCCCAGAATCTTGCTGACAGGAACCCCAGTCCATTTATCAAATTCTTCTTCTTCGACCACCCACCCGTTGATGAACGCATTGCTTTGTCAAAATTATTATAATCAGATAATTTTCGTTGACAGTTTAGTATATAGGAGTAGAATAAACCTAAGCCACAAGAGGTGGCAGTATGAGGTTAAATTAAGTTAAATTTACCGAAGCAGCTCTCTAAAAAATTGGGGGCTGCCTTTTTTATTTTCAGAATAGGGATGCCATAGATGGATATACCGGAGAGAAGAAGATTCCCACGCTTGCCTCTTAACACCAAGGTTGAATATAAGGTGTTAGACCAAGAAGAAGCGCGTTTTTTTGCCACCGTAACTAAAGATATAAGCCAAGGCGGGATATGTATTAGGCTGCTCGAGCAATTCCAACCCGGGACTATTTTAGAACTTAATTTTTCCATACCAAGATTAAATAAACTTATAATCGCCAAGGGTAGAATAGTATGGGTAAGGCAATTTAGTGTAGGGATTAGCAGAATATATGAATCAGGTATAGAGTTTGTAAGTGTAAATGATGAGGATAGAAAAATAATTGGCGAATTTGTAGGGAAAAGATGAGAGGTTGCTTTTTTTAGAGAAACGGCAAGGAGAATAGAATGGCAGAAAAAGCTCCAAAGAAAATATTGATAGTAGATGATGAAGAAGATGTATTAACTTATTTATCTAATATTTTAAGACGGGCTGATTATCAGGTTATCTCGGCTGAAAAAGGCAGTGAGGCAGTAGATTTAGCTATCCATGAACTGCCAGACCTGATTATCCTGGATATCGTTTTGCCTGGCGATATAGATGGAGGAGACGTTGCTTCCATTCTTTCCGAAAAGCCTTCCACTGCCGACATACCCATTATATTTTTGACCGCGCTCATGCGTAAAGATGAAGAAAAAAAACTGGGCAAGTCTGGAAGGCACTATATGATGGCCAAGCCTGTAACGCAAGAAGAGTTATTAAAGACGATCAATAAAGCCCTAATCGGCTGATCCATCCTATCCTTTGATTGTTAAACACCAAGCCGCGCTATCTCTCAACCCAAATATCAAACCGCAAAATAAGATTACAACTCATAATCAAGATTCTTAAGCTTAGTATATCATTTTGGTATTTCAATTTTTAATATTTTGAATTGTTCAGAAATTATTTAAGAAGTTAACAATAATTCGGGCGGCTCTGAGGCTTGCGCCTTTTTCGCCGAGTAAAGAGTGAATGTGGCTGAGGTCTTTTTGCATTTGCCAAATTCTAGAAGGATTTTTCAGGATTTCTAACACTGCATCTGCGATTTTTTTGGGTCTAGCTTGAAACTGGATAAATTCGGGTATAATCTTTTTTTGGGCTACGATATTGACCATTCCGATGTAAGGAAGTTTTACCTGGGGACGATAGAGAAGATAATTCAAAAGGTTCATTTTATAAATTACCACAAAGGGCTTTTGCATAATGGCAGTCTCTAAGGTAGCTGTGCCTGAAGCCACCAGGCAAAAATCCGCACTATGCAAACAATCATAGGTTTGGCCTTCGATGATTTTTAAATCGAGATTGACTTTGCCAATTATAGAGTTGTAGATATCCCAGCCAACCTGGCCAGATTTAGCAACCAGGAATTGGATATTGCTAAATTTTTTTTGAATAAGCAAGGCAGCTCCAAGCATCACCGGTAAAATATTTTCTATCTCTTGTCTGCGCGAGCCAGGAAGGAGCGCAAGCGTAGTTTTAGCCTCGGAAAGACTAAATTTTCTTAAAAATTCTTTTTTTTCCATTGAGGGCTTAACAATATCTAATAGCGGATGGCCGATGAAATCTACATCTATTCCATATTTTCTATAAAATTCCTCTTCAAATTTAAAGATGACAATCATTTTATGAATATAGTCTTTGATCGTCTTAATCCTTCCTGCTCGTGATGCCCAAACCTGCGGACTGATATAGTAGATAGCAGGAATTGTCTTTTTGATTTCTTTGGCGAGCCTTAGATTAAAGCCGGAGAAATCGACAAAAATAATTGCGTTGGGTTTTTCTTGTTTTATTCTTTCCAGAATCAGTTTTTTTAGCCTGAAGAATTTAGGGAGTTTCTTTAAGACATCAAAAAATCCGATGACCGCAAGATCTTTGATATCATAGAATATTTCTACGCCAGCCTGACGCATTGTGTCTGTGCCAACGCCGGAAATTTTTATTTCTGGGTTTAGGTTTTTTAAGGCCAGGGCGAGATTTGCGGCATTCAGGTCGCCGGAGGCTTCACCGCAAACAATTAAGAGATGTATCTGCGCCATATTTGATTTTGGATTTCTAAAGCTACTTTTAGGGCTTCGCGGGCAACCGGGCCGGAAACCAGCGGTTCTTTATGCGTATTCACGCAATCCAGGAAGGATTCCAATTCTTTCTTTAAAGGCTGTTCCTTTTCAATAGGCAGATCCTCTTTACTTATGACCAGGCCGGTCTTTTTATATATAGATGCCCGAGCCTCCTTATAATCCAGGGATATATAGGTATCTTTCTGGAAGATGCGGATTTTACGCATCCATTCATCTGAGACCCGGCTGGCAGTAAGATTAGCCACACAGCCATTCTTAAAACTAAGGCGGGCATTAGCAATGTCTTCAAATTTAGTCAGGACGCTTACGCCTACCGCTTCAATTTTTTTGAGGCGAGAGTTTACTAAGCCTAAAACAATATCTATATCGTGAATCATCAGGTCTAAGACCGCGCCCACATCTAAAGAGCGGTTGGGGAAGGGGCTTAAACGGTGGCATTCGATAAATTTTGGCTCATTTATAAGTTTTTGGGTAGCCGTAAAGACAGAATTAAACCTTTCAATATGGCCGACTTGCAGGGTAAGTTTATTTTTTTTGGCTATCTTAATTAAAGAATCCGCTTCTTTAAGATGGTTAGTAAAGGGTTTTTCTACCAGGGTATGGATATTGTGTTTGAGGAAATCGTAGGCTATTTTATAGTGTAAATTAGTGGGGGTGGCTACACTTACGGCATCAACTTGACCAAAGAGTTGCCGGTAATCAGTATAGCCAGGGACACCAAGACTTTTAGCTATCTCATTCAGCCGGTCTTTATCCGTATCGCAGACTGCTACGAGAGAACAATTGTCAATTTCCTCATACAGTTTGGCATGAATGCTGCCTAGATGCCCAACTCCAACTACGCCAATTCTTATCTTGCGCATAGGAAAAGTGTTATGGCTGAACTTACCCTTGACACGAATACGACAACATCTAAATTGGAACCTTACGTGTCAAGGGTTAATTCCTACCTGCCGGCAGGCAGGCGCAGACGTCCGGCATTGAATTAGTGGCGGACTATAACTTACGTTGCGCTCCGCGCTCCGTAAGTTATCTGCTTATTAAAAATAATAGCAAACTGCTCGACAAAAGTCAATGAATATGATATACTACTTTTTCTAACAGGAGCAAAAGATGCGGGATTATTTAAAGTTACTTAGATTTGCCAAACCTTACCTCGGGCTATTTAGCCTGGCCACGATATGTATGATTTTTTCCACCATATTTGACGGGGCCTCCCTGGCGATGATTGTGCCCCTTGCAGATAAGGTCTTATCCGGCAAGAAAATCATTGTCCCCAATAAATTACCTGTCTTTTTGAGTAATTTTATTGATACTTTGAATAATATGGAGCCCAGGGTACTCTTGATGCAGATGGCCATAGGGATTTTAGTGCTCTTTATCCTTAAGGGGATATTTGGGTTTTTCCAGAGTTATTTTATGTCTGACATTGGCCAGCGAGTGGTCAGAGATATACGCCTAAGACTCTATGCTAAGTTACAGTCGCTCTCTTTAGATTACTTTATCTATAAAAGGGGTGGCGAGCTTATCTCGCGTATCACCAATGATGTAAAACTCGTAGAAAACGCGGTATCTTATGGTTCAACCGATTTAATCTACCAGAGTTTACAAGTGGTTTTATTCACCTTTTTAATCTTTTTTATTCATGCACGGCTCGCCCTGATAGCCATTATTTTACTTCCGCTGATCAGCTGGCCGATTATTAGGGTAGGTAAGGCCTTAAGAAAATTATCCCGCAGGTCACAGGAGAAGATGGCGGATATAAATTCGCTTCTCTATGAGACGATTATCGGCACTAGGATTGTCAAGGCCTTTAATATGGAGAATTACGAAATTAATAAATTTAACCTGGATAACCGCGATTACTATAAAATCTCCATGAAATCCATAAAACGCATGCTATTATTAAACCCATTTACCGAATTTTTAGGTGCTCTTGCAGGGATATTAGTTTTTGTCTGGGGAGGCAAAGAGGTAATCGCCGGTAAGCTTTCCTTTGGTGTATTCGGCCTTTTTTTAGGCTCTTTATTATCTTTAATTCGGCCCTTTAAAAAATTAAGCTCGGTAAATTCCTTAAACCAACAGGCCGTAGCCGCAAGTATCCGTATTTATGAAGTATTGGATACATCGCCTACGGTTCAAGAGAAACCCAGGGCCTTTGAGTTAGCTACTTTTAAGAACAGTGTTTTCTTCGAGGATATCTGGTTTAGTTATGCTGACCAGGAGATTTTAAAGGGGATAAATTTAGAGGTAAAGAGAAGTCAGATTCTCGCCATCGTTGGTCCAAGCGGTGCAGGAAAGACCACCTTATTAGATTTAATCCCGCGTTTCTATGACCCGCAAAAGGGAAGGATCTTAATTGATGGCCGTGATATAAAAGAAGTAAGCCTTAAATCCTTGCGTCAGTTTATTGGTATAGTTACTCAAGAGACCATACTCTTTAATGATACGATTAATGCAAATATTGCCTATGGTAAGTTAGGGGCATCCCAGAAAGAAATAGAGCAAGCAGCCATTCAGGCTTATGCCCATGATTTTATTCAGAACTTACCTTTAGGCTACGATACGCTTATCGGAGACAGAGGGATGAAGCTTTCAGGTGGCGAGCGGCAGAGGATTGCCATTGCCCGGGCTTTACTTAAGAATCCACCCATTTTAATCCTCGATGAGGCGACTTCCCAGTTAGATTCTGAATCCGAACGCCTGGTTCAAGAAGTGTTAGATAGGCTTATCCAGGGTCGCACGGTATTTATTATTGCGCATAGACTGTCTACCACAAGAGCTGCCCATAGGATAGTGGTCCTGGATAAAGGCAGGATTATTGAGCAGGGTAGCCACAATGAGTTGATTAGTAAAGAGGGGATATACAAGCGGCTTTACCAGCTTCAGGAGTTAGAGAAATAAATGAGGCCATCACTTGCGGAATGTCAATGAACGCAAGTGATTTGGCCGAATTTACCCCTCACCCAGCAGTAAAAAGCTTTCCTGGAGTTTTTAGCCTGCTGGGTGAGGGGTTAAATTCGCAGACGGCTACGCCTACAATTTACGTCACTTATGTTCCGTAAATTGTCTGCTCATTTAAAATAATAGTTGCAACTTAAAAGGGTTATGTTATACTGATAAAATTCGCCCCGTTTTCTACATTCTCTAAGAATATAGCGGGGCTCATTTAAAAAAAGGGGGAATAGAGACGTGCCTTCAGAATTAATCAGGAGACTTTTGGAAGCAGGTGTGCATTTTGGGCATCAGACTAAGCGCTGGAACCCCAAAATGAAGAAGTTCATCTTTGGGGAGAGAAGCAGCATCTATATCATTGATTTGGAGAAAACCGAGGAGTGTTTAAATATTGCCAGGGATTTTTTACTGGATATAACCTCAAAGGGCGAATTCGTGCTTTTTGTGGGCACAAAAAAGCAGGCCCAGGAAGTAATTAAACAGGAGGCAATACGCTGTGGCATGTATTACGTCACCGAGCGTTGGCCGGGAGGTTTGCTTACTAACTTTTCCACGATAAAGAAGAGCATAAATCGCCTGAAAGATATAGAGAAGATGCGCCAAGACGGCACCTTTGCTAAGTTTACCAAGAAGGAAGTAGCCCGTTTAGAAAAGGAATTAGCTAAATTGAATAAAAATTTTGCCGGCATTGTTCAGATGGAACGTATGCCCAAAGCCATTTTCGTTGTGGATACCAAAAAGGAAGAGACGGCTGTCCTGGAAGCTAATAGGCTAGCCATACCTATAATTGGCCTGATTGATACTAATTCTAACCCGGACCTTATTGCTTATCCCATCCCCGGCAACGACGATGCTACTAAGTCTATAAGTCTGGTTTCGAGTATTCTTACCGATAGTGTAATCGAAGGCAGGAAGAGGTTCTTATCCTATCTTTCTCAAGAAGGCGTAAGTATTGCGCCCAAAGAGAAAGAGGAAGAATTGGCGCCAGTGATACTGCCTGAAGAAGAGATTAAGATTAAGGAGATTGAAGAGATAGTAGAAACAACCGTGCCTCCAGAAGAAGAGGCAAAGCCGGTAAAAAAAGGTCGCACTAAGCAAGCATCAGAAGACAAAGTAAGTATCAGAAGAAAGGTTTAAGGAAAGAATTGAAAATACCTTTAGAATCAGTTAAGGAATTAAGAAAAATTACTTCTGCCAGCGTCTCGGATTGTAGGAATGCACTTCAAGAGGCAAACGGAGATATCAAAAAGGCAGTGGGATTGTTGCGCAAGCGTGGTCTTGAACTTGCCGGCCAAAGACAAGAGCGCATTGCCAAAGAAGGCAGAATTGAGGCTTACGTGCACACGGGCAATAAACTTGGCGTGTTGTTAGAGGTTAATACTGAAACGGATTTTGTGGCTAAAAATAGCGACTTCTCTCAGTTCACCAAGGATTTGGCCATGCAGATAGCCGCGTCCAGTCCTTCATATATTAAAAAAGAGGATGTGCCGCGAGAGATTATTGAAAAGGTGAAGGATAAAGAGTTATTTTTTAAGGAGCATTGTTTATTAGAGCAGCCTTTTATCAAAGACCCGAACATCACCATCAAAGATTATTTGGGAGATTTGATTGTTAAGATGGGAGAGAATATCGTTATTCGCAGGTTCGTACGTTATAAAGTTGGCGAGTGATGGTTCGACCTGTTTATAAGAGAATAGTTTTAAAATTAAGCGGTGAAGCCTTGCAAGGCTTAAGACCCCACGGTATTGACCATTCGGTTTTAGTTTCTATTGCCCGCCAGATAAAAGAAATAAGGGACTTAAAGGTCGATGTGGCGATTGTTTTAGGTGGCGGTAATATATTTCGCGGTCAGGAAAATACTGCTTCCCGGGGTTTAAATATGGATAGGTCAGTGGCTGACTATATGGGAATGCTGGCAACAATTATTAATGGCTTAGCCTTCCAAGATGTTTTGGAGAATATGGGTATGCCCACGCGAGTGATGACTGCCCTTGAGATGCAGAAGATTGCTGAGCCCTACATTAGAAGAAGGGCAATAAGGCATTTAGAAAAGGGTCGGGTAGTTATATTTGTTGCCGGAACCGGCAATCCCTATTTTACCACGGATACTGCGGCAGCACTTCGGGCAATGGAGATAAGTGCGGATGCGATATTAAAGGCCACCAAAGTAGATGGCGTTTACTCTGCAGACCCTTTAAAGATAAAGAGCGCCAGAAAATTCGATAATTTAGAGTATATTGATGTATTAAAGAAGGGGCTTAAAGTAATGGATGCCACGGCAGTAAGTTTATGTATGGATAATAAATTACCTATTGTAGTTTTTAATCTGAATAAAGAAGGAAATATCAAACGAGTAGTCTTAGGTGAGAAGATAGGTACGGTAGTAAAATAGCAGTACAGGAGCCTGATTATGACGACTAAAGAAATCTTACACAACACCGAAGAAAAGATGAAGAAGGCATTAGAATCTATGACGCGGGAATTCTCCGAGATAAGGACAGGCAGGGCTCATCCTGGAATAGTCGAAGGTTTGCACATTGATTATTACGGAGCTCTTACTTTGCTTAAAACTTTGGCTTCTATTTCTGTGCCTGATGCACATCTGATTGTTATTCAGCCTTGGGATATTACGGCAATTGCTGAGATTGAAAAGGCGATATTAAAGTCTAATCTGGGGATTAATCCTTCTAACGACGGCAAAATTATTAGGTTGTCAATTCCGCCTTTATCTAAAGAAAGGCGCCAGGAATTGGCTAAAGTAGTTCATAGGATGGCTGAAGATGGCAGGGTATCTTTACGCACGATAAGACGCGAGGCAAAAGAATCTTTAGAAAAGTTAGAGAAAGACAAGGTAATTTCGGAAGACGATAAATTTAGAGGTATTGATGATCTCCAGAAGCTTGTCGATAAATATATCGCAAAAATAGACGAGCTACTTAAGAATAAAGAGAAAGAAATCCTCGAGCACTAATTAATTAAATCCTAAAATCTGAAATCCTAAATTCTAAACAAATCCTAAATCCCAATGTCCTAAACCCGCAAGTTTAGGATTTAGAAATTAGAATTTATAAATTGTTTAGTATTTAGATATTAGGATTTAGAATTTATTATTCAGTTTTAAATTTTTGATAAAATCTGGGCCACTAGCTCATCTGGTAGAGCACCACCCTTTTAAGGTGGGTGTGCCGCGTTCGAGCCGCGGGTGGCTCACTGAAAGTTTATCCCCGAGACGAGAACGCGAAAGGGGAGTTTGAGGGGAAAGCTTTTCCCCTCAAGGAAACGCTAACTTTAGTTACGCTGCGGGGTGACAGCGACCCGCCAAGTTTTATGGCGGGGAGCGTCAGAGGGGCAAGAAGCCCCTATGAGGAGGAGCGTAGCGACGACGCGTTCGAGCCGCGGGTGGCTCACGAAATTTTTGCGCGGACGTGGCGGAATTGGCATACGCGTATGGCTTAGGACCATATGGGGAAACCCTTGGGGGTTCAACTCCCTCCGTCCGCACTTTTGGTGCGGAATAAATCGCCACGTTAGGCGAATGCGGGAGTAGCTCAGCTGGCAGAGCGCAACCTTGCCAAGGTTGATGTCGCGGGTTCAAATCCCGTCTCCCGCTTGGCTTTTTCCGACGATAGGAGCAAAAGTACTCCCACTCTTTTGTGGGGGCCTATAATTACAGCAGGGGGTTTGAAGAATGAACTCAATGGAAAAACTTAACATAGAAAAGGAGAGATGGTTATGAAGATTATGGATTTTTTGTCGAAGAGGGCGATAATACCGGATATAAAATCCGCGAAGAAAGAAGATGTAATCAAAGAGCTGGTGGATGCGTTAATCAATGCTGGAGATATTGAAAAACGCAACCGTAATAAACTAATTGATGCCCTTACGGCCAGAGAGGCATTAGGTTCTACTGCTATCGGCCAAGGCGTGGCCATACCACATGCCAAGTCAGATTCTGTGGATAAGTTGGTAGCTGCCTTCGGTATTTCTAAAAGGGGCGTAGACTTTGATTCTTTAGACGGAGAGCCAGCCTATATATTCTTTTTGTTAGTTGCGCCCCAGGATTCTGCTGGTCCGCACCTAAAAGCATTAGCGCGGATTTCGCGTCTCCTTAAGGATAAATATTTCCGCGATAATTTACGCGCCTGCGTTGAAGATAAATCTATTGTTAAGATAATAAGCCAGGAAGACGAAAAAAAAGTTTAATAGTTGAATAAATGCGCGCCATGAAGATTAAGATTAAAGAGACAGGTATATTTAAGTGGCTCTATCCAGGCATTGGCATAAAGCGTTGGATAGGGTTGAGTGCCTTTGGGGTAATACTTCTGGTTGTTGCCTCTAGTCGATTACGTACCGAAGAATTCTGGATAGTCCAGGTGTTATATTTAATTGTTTTAGTTTCTGGTATCATTATTTTAATCCTAGGCATTAAGCGCCTGCTTAGTTCTTACATTGCTGCTTTTATGCCTACGTCAAAAGCAGATGATGCGGTGGATATTTTATACCAAAGGAAACAGCTTAGCCGCGGTCCCAAAGTTGTTACTGTAGGAGGTGGCACAGGTTTATCTGTGCTTTTAAGAGGTATTAAAGAATATACCTCTAATATTACCGCAATAGTTACGGTTGCCGACAGTGGTGGTTCTTCGGGTCGCTTAAGGCAACAGTTTGATATACTGCCTCCAGGTGATATACGTAACTGTTTGGTGGCTTTAGCCGATGCGCCAACATTGATGCGCGATTTATTTCAATTTCGCTTTGATAAAAGTTCAGAGCTATCCGGACATAGTTTTGGCAATCTTTTTATTACTGCAATGACCAGATTAACCGGAGATTTTGAAAAGGCAGTTAAGGAGAC
>Ga0315273_10000653_pt1 | contig 37450 bp, 33 predicted proteins | sample YL17G02_0_MG_FD_205753 | JGI IMG/M metagenome (GOLD analysis project Ga0315273, IMG submission 205753) | Sediment microbial communities from Yellowstone Lake, YNP, Wyoming, USA - YL17G02_0 | ecosystem: Environmental > Aquatic > Freshwater > Lake > Sediment | place: USA: Wyoming | collected...
AACGAGCCAGGGCTCTGTCGCCATTTCAGCGCGAAAGTACGGTGACACCGCAAAGCCGATGCCAACGAGGCCCGTCAGCACAGCGCCCACGGCCAGAGCAGGGCGCACCCCGCGCAGGCTGCGCACCAGAGCATCGGCCGCGAGCAGGGCGGCCGCCGGGAAGATCGGCAGGAGGTAGAGGATCAGCTTCCCTGAGATCGCGGAAAACAGGAGCACGAGGGTGACGATCGACGCTGCGAGGAACGTAGGGGCGTCGTGGTGTCGCCGCCGCCATGCGTGGGCCGCAGCGACGATGATCACCGGCGACCACGGCAGTCCCGTGAACGGGTAGGTGACCAGGTGGAAGTAGAACGGCTGGGGGTGAGCGAATGGGTTGGCCACAACCCGATCCGCCGTCTGCCGAATGAGGATATCCTGCAGGTACCCGCTGCCGCCGGCAAAGGCGGCGGGCACCAGCCAGATCGCGACGGCGGCGAGCGCCATCAGCGGCCCCCAGCCGAGCAGGACGGGTCTGAGAGTGACCACGCGCCGATGGATAGCCCACATCGCGAGCGCCACGAGCAGCGGCAAGGCCAGGGCCACGGGGCCCTTGGTCAGCACGCCGGCTGTGATGCAGGCCCAGAAGGCGAGGTGGGTGCGCAGGCCGTTCTCGGTCGTGCCGCCCACGCCGAGCAAGCGCGCGAGGTGGTACAGCGCCAGGGTGTGAGACAAGGTCAGGAGCATGTCCATCCGCCCGCCGAGCGCAAAGGCGATGGCGAGCGGCGAGGACGCCAATAGCGCGCCGGCGAGCATGCCGGTTCGTCGTTCGAGGCCGAGTTGCTCAGCCAGCCGGGGCAGCAGCAGGACGAGACCGAGGAACGCCACCAGCGATGGAATGACCGCTGCTGGCGTCCACCCCGCACCGCAGGCGCGCAGCGCGCCCTGGACCCAGAAGTACAGAGGGGGTTTGTGGGGGTAGGGCTCACCATAGAGCAGCGGCACGAGCATCTGCCGGGAAGCAAGCATTTCGCGGGTGACCTCGGCGTAGCGCGACTCGTCCGGGTCCCAGAGGTGGCGAAACGGCACGGTCAGCGCGGCGCCCACAAGGACGGCCACCACCGTAACGAGCTGCAGCCACCGCTCTCTGCTCAACACCGCCCTCCGCAATACAATGGGTTCGATGCTCTACCCGCGCCGGCATTATGGCATCGCAACGGCGGCCGCATTCCTGGTCGTGGCCACGATGGCGTTCGCCCTCTGGTGGCGGTCGCCGCGTGCCGATCTTTCGCCGTGGCTAGCCGGCCCTCCGCCGGCCGGGTGGGCGTCGCGGGTGCGCCAGGAGGAGAAATGGCGAGCCGAGGGCGTCCAGCGCCATGTTGACCATGAGTACCGGCCGCTTGCGGCGATCTCGATCGAGCTTCAGCTCGCCGTACTGGTGAGCGAGGACATCGACTTCTTCGGGCACGGCGCGCTCGACGTCCGCGCGCTTTGGCAGGCCATCGACGAGTGGCGGCACGGCGGGCGGCTGCGCGGCGCTTCGACGATCACTCAGCAGCTCGCCAAGACGCTGTTCCTCTCGCCGGAGCGCAGCCTGCGGCGCAAGCTCGAGGAGATCCGATTGGCCTGGTGGCTCGAGCACGACCTCGGAAAGCCGCGAATCCTCGAGCTCTATCTCAATGTTGTCGAGTTCGGACCGGGAGCGCTGGGCGCCCAGGCGGCCGCGCGCCGGTACTTCGCTGTAGACGCCGGCGACCTCACCCCCGGGCAGGCCGCAGGACTGGCGGCGGCCATCCCGTCGCCGGGACGCGACAACGCGGCCACGGCCACGCGCCGATGGGCGACCCGGCGCTCCCTCATCCTCGGGCGGATGCGCCGCGCCATCTGGCTCCGTCATCGGCTGGAGAGGATGCCGGGGGCGGTGGGGAGAGAAGCCGGGTAGCACGCTCCCCGGAGACGCCGCCCCTTGTCAATCGGCAGGGAGCCAACTACAGTCCTCGGGATGGCTGGAACGCCGACTCCTCCTTTTCTTGCCGCGCTCGAGGACCTCCGGCAGCGCCTCTCTGAAGCGGAGCGCGGCGGAGAGGGGAGGGGAGAGCTCGTCAGGCTCCGGGGGCTCGTCGACGACGAGGCCAGACGTGTGACGTCGGACCTCACGCCGTGGCAGCGGTGCTGCATGGCGCGGCATGTCGAGCGCCCGTACACCCTCGACTTCATTCGCGGTATGTTCACGGACTGGGTGGAGCTCCACGGCGACCGGACCTTCTCCGATGACCCCGCCATCGTGGCGGGGTTGGCCCGTCTGGACGGAGAAAGCGTCGCCGTTGTCGGCCACCAAAAGGGTCGTGACACCCGCGATCGCCTGTACCGCAACTTCGGCCAGCCACGGCCGGAGGGCTATCGCAAGGCTTTGCGGATCATGATGATGGCGGAGAAGTTCGCGATCCCCATCGTCAGCTTTATTGACACGCAGGGGGCCTCCCCCGGCATCGACGCCGAGGAACGCGGCCAGGCCGAGGCGATCGCGCGCAACCTGCGCGAGATGGCAGCGCTCGAGACCCCGATCGTGGTGATCGTTACCGGTGAAGGGGGGTCGGGCGGGGCGCTGGCGATCGGAGTCGGCGATCGGATCATGATGCTCGAGCATTCGATCTACTCGGTGATCTCACCCGAGGGGTGTGCCGCGATCCTCTGGAAAGACCAGGCCGAGGTGCAGCAGGCGGCGAGCGCGCTGCGGCTCACCGCTCAGGACCTGCTTCGGCTGGGAGTCATCGACGAGATCATCCCGGAGCCGCTGGGCGGGGCCCACATGGACCCGGCGCTGGCGATTCGCAACGTAGCGGGTGCGCTGCGCCGCAGCCTGGCTGTGCTTCGCCGGATCAAGCGGGACGAGTTGCCCCGCCGCCGGTTTGCGAAGTTCAGGGCCATGGGCCAGTTCAGCGAGCGGTGACGGCGCAGCTCCGGTTCCTGCGTCGGGTCTCGCTACTCCTTTTGTTGGTGTGGCTTGGGGTGGTGGCGGCGAGCTTCCTTCGCCGCCAGATCGATCGCCGTCCACCAACCGGCAAGGTCGAGATCGACGACGGCAGCGCCGCCGCCGGCGACCAACCGGTTCGCGTTCACAAGGGGTTCGTGTACACCGACACCGTCGGCGTCGAGCCGAACTTTCGCGTGGCGGCAGACCAGACCGTCGAGTTCGCCTCCGGCTGGTTCGAGCTGCGCGACGTGGAGCTCACCCTCTACCACGGCGGCGAGGTCGCGTACGGGCTCACCGCCAAGCGGGCGAGGCTGAACCGGGAGAAGCGCGAGGCGATCGCCACCGGCGACGTGCGGCTGTCGCTCGGGGGCGGGATTGCAGTGAGCGCCGCCGGGTTTTCGCTCAAGGGCGAGGAGCGGCGGCTCGAGAGCGAGGGCCCTGCGACGTTCGCCGGACCCGGCATGGGCGGGCTTGCCGGCGGCGTCGTGTGTCGGCTTGCCGACAACTCGGTCGACCTGATCGGCGGCGTCTCGATCGCGTGGCGCGAACAGGGCGAGGACACGCCCTCAGTCGTCCTGCTCACGCCGCGGGCGACCTACTCGCGCGATCTGGCGCGGATCGACTTTCCCCAGGGCGCGACACTCCTGCGCGGCACCTTGAGGGTTCACGGCGGCGCCGCGGCAGTGCAACTCGGGGAGGCCGAAGGCGATCCCGAGTCGGTTGTGATCGAGGAGCCCGTCGAGGTGGCCGGGCAGCTCGCGGACGGGACGGCGCTGACGGCCCGGTGCGGACGGATGCAGGTGGAGTGGCTCGATGACGGTCGGCTGCGTCTCACCGCGGACCCGGCGGCCAGCCTCGGATGGGTCGAGCTGCGAATGCAGGATGCCGATCTGGGGTGGCGAGAGGTGAGTGCCTGGCGTCTCGTCGGGGAAGGGACCAACGACGCGTGGGAGTGGGTCGAAGCCCAGGGGTTGGCGTGCATCACAGACTTTCCTCCGCGCGAGGAGCCGCGGCACCTTTCCGGTGATCGGGCGCGGCTTGCGTTCGTCGGGGGCCGCCCGACGTCTGCGGTCGCCGAGGGGAACATCAGGATCGAGGCAGGCGAGCAGTGGGCGGAGGGCGGCCTGCTCGAGTTCTCGCTCGGCGGGCGCACGTTCAACCTCAGGCCGTCGCCGGCCCAACGTGTGTCGGTGGGAACTGGCGAGGTCGCGTGCGTCTGCGATCGGCTCGAGAGCGGAAACGGAAGCACTATCGTGGCTCGCGGCAACGTCTCCGGCGTCCTCCGGCGCGCGGCGCTCTGGGGCTCGGCGACGGTCCCGGTCCGTTTCGCCGGCGAGTCGGCCGTGGTGGCGGCCAGTGGTGCCCGTCTTGACCTCGAGGGTGAGGCGAGGCTCTGGCAGGGCGATCGTCTGGTCCGCGCCGATCGCATCACCTTCGAACGGGACAGCGAGAAGCTCAACGCGGCCGGAAAGGTCGTCACACTGGCCCGGTTGTCGCCGCGAGGCACTTCGCCGGGCGAGCTGGTGCAGCTCCACGCGCGGTCGATGGAGTACCAGCATGCCTCGGGACTCGCGGTGTACGCGGGCGACGTCGTGTTCGAGGACAGTCAAAGCACGGCGAGCTGCCAGCGCCTGACCGTCACGATGGACGACTCCGGGCAGGTTGTCCTGGCGACGCTGGACGGCGGCGTGACCGTGACCCAGCGGGCCACATCGCGGGTAATCAAGGGGCAGAGCGCACGGATCGACACCATCAAGGATATCCTGGAGATCGTGGGAACCCCGGTGCTCGTCGATGAGCCCGGTGGCGACCAGGTCAAGGCGAACCGTCTCGAATGGCGGCGTGCCACGGGGACCCTTGCGGTATTCGGCGCCGAGGGCAGCCCGACAGAGACCATCTACCATCCACCGACGCCGGCGCCCACGCCGGCAGCAGGGTCGCAGCCGAAGAGGAAACCGTGAGCGCGAACAACCGACTCGAAGCCCGAGACTTGCTGAAGCGGTACCGGGGCCGCACCGTCGTCGACGGGGTTTCCATCGACCTCTCCGGCGGCGAGGTGGTGGGCCTTCTCGGTCCGAACGGCGCCGGCAAGACGACGACGTTCTACATGCTCGTGGGCCTAGTGCAGCCTGATGCGGGGACGGTGTTCCTGGGCGACACCGACGTCACCGAGCTGCCGATGTACCGTCGGGCCCGACTCGGACTCTCCTACCTCCCTCAGGAGGCATCGGTGTTCCGCCGTCTCACCGTTGAGGAGAACCTCTTCGGCATCCTCGAGCTGCTCGGCGTCCCCTTCGCCGACGCGGACGCCAGGGTGGCGGAGCTTCTCGAGGAGTTCGGGCTGCAGCACCTCCGGCATCAGCGGTCGGATACGCTTTCGGGCGGCGAGCGAAGGCGCGTGGAGATCGCTCGCGCACTGGTGACCGAGCCGAAGTTTCTTCTGCTTGACGAGCCGTTCGCCGGGATCGACCCGCTGACGGTCATCGACATCCAGAAGCTGATCCGTCACCTGCGGGCGCGCGGCTACGGCGTCCTGATCACCGACCACAACGTCCGCGACACCTTGAAAATCACCGATCGGGCCTCTATTATCAAGGACGGCAAGGTTTTTGCAAAGGGCGATCCGGCCTCCCTGGCCGAGGATCCCCTGGTTCGGCAGGTTTACCTGGGAGAGGAGTTCCAACTCTAGTCTGATGGCCCTGGAACAAAAGCTCCACCTCAAGCTAGCGCAGCGGCTCGTGATGACGCCGACTCTGCAGCAGGCGATCAAGCTGTTGCAGCTCTCGCGCCTCGAGCTCGAGCAGACGCTTGCCCAGGAGATACAGATCAACCCCATCCTCGAGCTCGCTGAAGAGACACCCGGCGACGAGGAGACGGCAGCCGGGGCGGAACCGACCGCCGACCCGTCGGCGGGCGAGGATGCCGCGGCTGGTGACGAGTCGGAATCGGGCGCCGAAGGCGTAGCGGTCGCGTCCGAGGTGAGCGGCGGCAACGCCGACGACGGCGCGGCGGGCGTGGGGGAGGAGACGCCGGGGGAGACGCAGGCGGACGCCTTCAAAGAGGTCGAGCTCGACGCCCTCTTCACCAACTACCTGCACGACAGCCAGACCTTCGGATCGTCTTGGGAGGACGGCGACGACGCGCCGCTCGACAACTCGCCGACTCCCGAGGCGAGCTTGTACGACGCTCTCCTGGCCCAACTCGGCCTACTCGTTATCCCCGCCGAGCTGCGCCGGGTCTGCGACTTTGTCGTGGGCAACCTCGATCCCGACGGCTACCTCCGGCTCGGCGACGAGGAGATCGCGAACCAGCTCGGGGTGCCGACCGAGCGCGTCGCCGTGGCCGTCACATGGGTGCAGAAGCTCGAGCCGGCCGGCATCGGCGCCCGCGATCTCAGAGAGTGCTTCCTGCTGCAGCTCGACCGGCTGGAATGGGAGCACGACGGCGCATCGCCGGCGCTGGCGCGCCGGATCGTAGCAGACGGCCTGGACGACCTCCTGCACCAGCGCTGGGACCGCATCGTGCAGCGATTCGAGGTGTCGCGGGACGACATCCGTAGCATGCTCGAGGTGATTCGCAAGCTCGACCCGCGGCCCGGCGTCGCGCTCGGCCCCGGAGACAACACCGTGATCGAGCCCGACGTGGTCGCCAGTAAGATCGGCGACAACTGGCGCATTTCCCTTAACGACGAGGGGCTGCCTCGCCTGCGCCTGTCGTCGCGGTATGTCCGCATGCTGCAGAGCCGAGAGCTTGACGGGGCAACCAGCGTTTACCTGCGTGAGCGAATGCGCGCCGCGCTCTGGTTCCTGCGCTCGGTCGAGCAACGGCAGAACACCATCGTTCGCGTTGCCGACGCGATCGTGCGCCGCCAGCGGGAGTTCCTCGAGTTCGGCCTGTCGCACCTGCGGCCCCTGGTCCTGCGAGACATCGCCGACGACATCGGCATGCACGAGTCGACGATCAGCCGTGTGGTGGCCAACAAGTTCATCGCGACGCCGCGCGGCGTCTTCGCGTTGAAGTTCTTCTTTCACTCGGCAATCTCGCATGCGGTCGACGGCGACATCTCCTCGGTGGTTGTGAAGGAGCGCATCAAGGAGCTGATCGGCAGCGAGGAGCCGCGGCGACCGCTTTCCGACGCCAGGGTCGCGCGCGCGCTCAACCGGCTGGGAATTCGCATCGCCCGCCGGACAGTCGCCAAGTACCGTGAGGAGCTTGGCATCCCCTCCTCGGAGCAGCGCCGTCGGACGTTGCGGTGAGGGTTTGCCGATGCGGGTAGAATAGGACCGTCGGCTGGGCGAACCCGCTAGGGAGGAGCACAAAAAGCTATGGAGCTAGAGTTCATCGGACGTAACACCGAGGTCACCGAGCAGCAGCGTACGATCGCCCGCAAGAAGTTCCAGAGGCTTGACAAGTACTTCAACGCGGTGCACGAGGCGCGCATCACCCTGTCGCAGGAGAAGCATCGGGTTGCCGTCGAGGCATTCATCCGCGGCAAAGACTTCGAGGTGGCGGCTTCCTCCGAAACCGCTGACTGGGCGAGCTCGCTTCAGGAAGTCGTCGGAAAGCTCGAGGAGCAGGCGCGGCGGATGAAGCAGCGGTTGACGGGGCGGAAACGTCAGCGCGAGAAGGAACCGCCGAGCACCTGGCAGGTCACTGTCGTCGAGCCGGAATCGGTGCGACGCGGCGATCCCCAGGTGGTGGAGACCCGGAACGTGCCGGTGCTGCCGATGACCATCGACGAAGCGGCGCTGCAGCTCGAGGCTTCGTCCGACGGCTTTATTGTGTTCCGTGAGGCGGAGACCGACAAGATCAACGTCCTCTACCGCCGCCGCGACCGCACGTACGGGCTGGTCACCCCGGAATTCTAGAGACGCTGCCAAGCACCGCACCGTGAAGCTCAGCCACCTCCTCAGACCCGAACAGATCCTCCTCGACATCCCGGCGAGGACGCGCGAGGAGGTGCTCAGCTATGTCGCCCAGCACCTTGAGCGCCAGGGGACGGTGCGATCGGCGCATGACCTCGTAGATCTGCTGCTTGAACGCGAGCGCCTGGGCGCGACCGTCGTGGGTGAGGAGACCGCGATCCCTCATTGCAAGGTCCCGGGGCTGAAGAATATCGTCGCCACCTTTGCCAGGGTCAAGGAGCCCGTGGCGTTCGGCCCGGACGGCAAGGACCTGGTGAGGCTGTTCTTCTTCGTCCTGTCCCCGCGGGAGCAGCCCGCAGCGCACCTTCAGGTGCTCGCCAACATCGCCCGCATGCTCCGCAGCTCCGCCGCGCGGCGCACCTTCCTGGAGGCGCGTAGCGCCGAAGAGCTGAGCCAGGCCCTGGTGCGTCTGGAGTCAACGGCATGATTCAGCGCAACGAGACGGTGACCGCCGAGCGCGTCCTGAGGGAACGTCGCCTGACCGCGATGGGATGGCAGTTGCTCGCCGGCGAGCGCGGCCTGTCGCGCTCGATAACCAATCCTCGGCTGCAAAAGCCCGGCCTTGCGCTCGCCGGGTACCTCGCCTACGTGAAGCCGGGCCGGGTGCAGGTCATCGGTTCGAGCGAGAGCGAGTTCCTGTCGACGCAACCGCCCGAGGTGGTCAAGGATCGGGTCGACGCGCTCGTCGGACTCGAGCCGCCGCTAATCGTGGTGTGCAAGGCGATGCGCTCGACCGCAGAGCTCTTCACCGCGCCGTGCGAACGCCTTGGTGTGCCGCTTGTGGTGAGCGAGGCAACGACCTCGGCGGTCATCGAGGCGCTTTCGGCCACGCTTGAGTTCCTTCTGGCGCCCCGCGAAATGCGCCATGGCGACCTGCTCGACATCTTCGCCATCGGTGTGCTGCTGCTCGGCGAATCCGGCTCGGGAAAGAGCGAGTGCGCTCTCGAGCTGGTCCACCGCGGGCACCGGCTGGTGGCCGACGACGTGGTCGAGATCTACCGCCTGCGGAACGAGGAGTTGATCGGGCAGGCGCCCGAGGAGGTGCGCGGCCTGATGGAAGTGCGCGGCCTCGGCCTGATCTCGATCGAGCAGCTTTTCGGCGTCATCGCTGTCCGCGACAACAAGCCTATCGACTTGCTGATCAAGCTCGCGCCCGAGAACACCGTTCACCTCGAGCGGCTCGGTCTGGTGGAGAGCACCGAGGAAATCCTCGGCATCGAGCGGCCTGTGCTGACCGTCCCGATCGCACCCGGGCGCAGCTTAGCGCTGCTCGTCGAGTGCGCGGCGCGGAAGTACCTGCTCGGCCAGCGCGGCGTAACCGACCTCGCTCGTGACTTTCTGCTGCGACACGACAGGCGTCTTGCCCGGCCATGAGTGAGAGGACGGGGCGCGCGATCGTCCTCACCGGCCTGTCCGGGGCCGGCAAGAGCGTTGTCAACCGCTGCTTCGAGGACCTCGGCTACCGCTGCGTCGACAACCTACCCCTCGATCTCGTGGAGCCGTTCTTCGCGCACGCCTGGACCAACCCCGGCCCGCCGTGGGTGCTGGTGATCGATGTGCGGACCGGCGGGTTCTCCGGCTCTTTTCCGGGCTTCGTCGCGCGGCTTCGAGAGCGCTTCCCGGAGCTCTGCGTTCTCTTCGTCGAGGCATCGACGGCGTGCATCGTGAGGCGTTTCTCCGAGACGAGACGCCCGCACCCGTATCGCCACCTCGCTCTCGCCGACGCGGTGCGCCGGGAGCGCACCGAGCTGCACGGCGTTAGGGAGCTTGCCGACGAGATCATCGACACCTCCGAGCTGAGCCCGCACGACCTGCGGGCCGAGATCGCGGCACGCTTCGGCACCACCGAGCAGGCGTTGCCGATGGTCATCCGCTGCGAGAGCTTCGGTTTTCGCTATGGTCTGCCTCCCGACGCCAACCTCGTGTTCGACCTGCGGTTTCTCCCGAACCCGCATTTCGTGCCTGAGCTGCGTCCGCAGTCCGGCAGCGACCCGGCGGTCCGCGACTGGCTCTCGGTCCGACCCGAGGTCGAGCATGCCTTCGGCCTTTTTCGCGGGATGTGCGACGAGCTCGTGCCGGCCTACCGGCGCGAGCAGAAGAGCTACCTGGTCATCGCGTTCGGATGCACTGGCGGCAAGCACCGGTCCGTCTACTTCGCGGAGCGGCTGGCTCAACACCTCACCGACCAGCTCTGGGTGGTCTCGGCGCACCATCGCGATCGCGATCGGTAGGCACTCTCGGTCGGAAATACGGCGACGCACTGACAACGTCGATGCGCCGCGCCCGCAAGGCGCGCGACCCACTCCTATTCGCGGACAGGTTCTCAGGGTCGGCGGCGAGTCCCTGTCCCGAGACCAGTGCGCGTTTGGCCGGATGGCCGTCACGCCTCGACGGTCCGCGTGGCTGAGCCTCTCGGCTGTTGCCAAATAACCGCCGCGTGCCTCTATAATCCCGCGCATGGTTGGCATCCTGGTGGTCTCGCACGGGCGTCTGGCGACAGAGCTGTTGGCGGCGGCACGCACTATCGAGCCGGCTCTGGCCGAGCAGGCCCGCGCCATCACCCTCGAGTGGAACGTCGACCCGGAGACTGCCCGCGCCGAGATTGCGCGGACGCTCAAGGAGCTCGACACCGGCGACGGAGTGGTCGTCCTCACCGACATGTTCGGCGGGACGCCGACGAACCTCTCGGTGTCCTTTCTCGATCCGAGCCGTTCCGAGGTGATCACCGGGGTCAACCTGCCCATGCTGATCAAGCTCGCGGGCGTGCGGCGCACCAACGGCCAGCCGTTGCGCGAGCTCGCCAGGCTCGTTGCCGAAAAAGGGCAGAAGAGCATTTACGTGGTCAGCGAGATCCTCGCGCACCGGCCCGGGACCCGCAACGATGGTTCAGCGCACGGTTGAGCTGGTCAACCGGCTCGGGCTGCATGCCCGCGCTGCCGCCAAGTTCGTCCACGTCTCGGGCCGTTTTGTCGCTGACATCGTGGTGCGCCACAACGAGGACGAGGTCAACGGGAAGTCGATTCTCGGGCTCCTCTTGTTGGCAGCGCCGCGCGGTTCGCGTCTCACCATCACTGCCAATGGTAAGGACGAGGATGCTGCAATGGCAGCACTCAAGGAGCTGATAGCCCAGCGGTTTGGGGAGGGTGAGTGAGCGCTCCCAAAACGCTGATCGGCTTTGCCGTTTCGCCCGGCATCGCGATCGGTCGGCCGCTGGTGGTCGAGAACCGACCGCTGCCCGTGGTCCGCATTCTGCTTGCGCCGTCGCAGGTCGATGCCGAGGTCGAACGCGTTCGCCAGGCGGCGCACCGCGCTGCGCAGCACGTCGAGCAGCTCGCCGTGGCGGCGGCGGCGGCGGTCGGCACGGAGTATGCCTCTATCTTCGACGCTCATCGGCTCATGCTTGAGGACCCGACGCTGCTTTCCGGCCTCGAGGCCGTGATCCGCCAGGAATGTGTCAACGCCGAGTGGGCGCTCGAGGAGGTCACGCGCAAGTTGTTGCAGCAGTTCGATCAGCTTGCGGACGTCTACCTCCGCGAGCGACGCGTCGACCTGCTCGACGTGGCCGCCGAGCTGCAACGGGCGCTGCAGGGCCGAACAGCCCCAAGGTTCGAAATCCGGGAGGATGATCACGACTGGGTCCTCACCGCCGACGACATCCCACCCTCACAGGCGGTGCAGCTCGGGTCCGGTGCGGTCGTGGGGTTCGCCTCCGAGGCGGGCGGGACCACCTCGCACACCACGATCATCGCAAAGTCTCTAGGGATACCGGCGGTGGTCGGCGTGACCGGGCTGGTCGCAGCGGTAGCGCAGTCCTCGCGGGTGATCATCGATGGGTTCGAGGGCCACGTCATCGTCGACCCGGACGACGCGCTCGTCCAGGTGTACCGCCTGCGCGCGGAAGAGCACCGTCATCGCGAGCACGAGCTGCTGGGTCAGGCCGGCCTGCCGGCCGTGACGCTCGACGGCCGTTCGGTGAGGCTGCTCGCCAACATCGACCTGCTCCATGAGGTCGACGGCGCCCGCGCCGCCGGGGCCGAGGGGATCGGCCTGTTCCGCAGCGAGTTCCTCTTCCTGCAGGCCAGCCCCGAGCTTCCGGACGAGGAGCAGCAGGCCCAGGTCTACGCGGCGCTGCTGGCGGCGTTCCCGCGCCACCAGCCGGTCACCGTGCGCACCTTCGACCTGGGAGGCAAGAAGCTGGCGCGCGAGCTGTTGGGCAACCCGGAGGCAAATCCGGTGCTCGGACTGCGCGGCGTCCGGCTCTGCCTGCAGAAGCCCGAGTTTTTCCGGACGCAGCTTCGCGCCCTGCTGCGGGCCGCCGGCCCGGATCGCGACAACCTGCGGATCATGGTGCCGATGGTCGGCAGCATCGAGGAGATCAAGACCGTGAAGGTGCTGCTTGCGCGGCTCCGCGCCGAGCTGCGCGCCGAGGGTGTCGGGATTCCCGAGCGCGTCGCCCTGGGGGCGATGGTCGAGGTGCCGGCAGCGGCGCTGATCGCCGAGCATCTGGCGCGCGAGGTCGATTTTTTCGCGATCGGCACCAACGACCTCACGCAGTACACGTTGGCCGTGGACCGCGCCAACGAACAGGTCGCCGACCTCTACCGGCCGTTCCATCCCGGAGTGCTGCGGCTGATCGAGCGGATCATCACGGCCGGGCGACGCGCAGGCATCTCCGTTTCGTTGTGCGGCGAGCTGGCCGCCGACCCTCTTGCGGTGCCGGTGCTGATGGGGCTCGGGCTCGAGGAATTCTCGATGCACGCGCAAGCCATGCCTGTCGTCCGTAGCCTCATACGCTCGTTGAGCTTCCGTGAGGCGCGACGAATCGCCCAGAAGGCCTTGACGATGTCCTCGGGCAAAGCCGTCGAGGAGTTCCTGCTCGAGCGCCTCTCCGGGCTTCTCTCGCACCTGAAAGTGAGGATCCGGCTGTGACGCGCTTTGTCGACAAACCCTGGGGCGGAGAGGAGATCTTCGCCGAGACCGACCGCTACGCCGGCAAGATCCTGACGGTGCGCGCCGGCCACGCTCTGTCGTTGCAGTACCATAGGCTGAAGGACGAAACCATGCGTGTGCTGGAGGGGACCTGCGAGATGCACATCATCGAACGGCCCGGAGGCGAGGTCGTCGAGGTTCTTACGATGAGCCCCGGCGCGGTCTGCCATATCCGGCCGGGGACGATCCACCGCCTGGTGGCGCTCACCGACGTGCGGGTGATCGAGGTGTCCACGCCGGAGCTCGACGATGTCGTGCGACTCGAGGACCGCTACGGCCGGCGAGGTTCCTCGGCGCCATAGTCGTCGATAGTCCGGGAGGTTCGCATGTTAGGATTCGTGTTCTTCCTCGCCTCGGCCGCGGCGGCGCTAAGCCCGACACCAACGCCGGTTCCGGCAGCCAGGTTCGGCGCGGCGGGAGCGATGTCAAAGGCATCTCAGCCACCACATGGCCGGTCGTTGGCCGAGGTCGCGCGCAGCGTCAAGCTCCGCTTCCCGGCGGCCAAGCCGAAGGTCATCACCAACGAGAACCTCAAGGAGCTTGCGGCCGGAGCCGAGCTGACGATGGCGGCCCCTGTTCCCGTATCGTCTTCACCCACAGTAGGTTCCAAGGAAGACCAGGAGCAGGCGGAGAAGAAGGCGCACTGGCAGGATCGCTACTTTTCGGCGCAGCAGGAGCTGGCCAACCTCGAGGCCGAGGAGAAACGTCTGGCAGCCGAAGTGGCGCGCCTCGAGCGCGACTTCTACGCGCGAGACGATCCCTACCAGCGCGACACCGTGATCAAGCCGGCGTGGGACGACGCCGTCGCCAAGCTCCGCAACGTGCAGCAGCGGATCGAGGGCGCGCGCGGCGCCCCGGAGAGCATCGCCAACGATGCGAGGCGGGATGGCGCGCTGCCGGGCTGGTTCCGGGAAGCGCCGCGCCCGACACCGATCCAGCAGGGCAAGCAGTAGACTGAGCCGGGCTTCTCGCACGTTGCGCCGGCGACACGTGGTCCGTCCCTGACGCCTGGCATGGCGGGAGCAGTCTGAATGGTCGCGAGGCGCGCGGTTCGATACCTGCCGGCGGGCTTGAGCCCCAGGCAAAAGGCTGCTAGCGTTAGCGTTCTGTGGAGTGAACGTTGACGCTGAAGACATATTTCATCGAGACCTGGGGCTGCCAGATGAACGTGCTCGACAGTCAGCACCTGGAGGGACTGCTGCGGGCGCGAGGTCTGTCGCCGGCTGTCGCCGCCGACGAGGCCGACGTCGCGCTTCTCAACACGTGTGCGGTGCGGGAGAAGGCGGTCCAGAAGGTCGTATCGCGGCTGGGCGAGCTGCGGCAGTCCAGGCAGCAGGGCGGGCGACCGAAAGTTGTGGGGTTGTGCGGTTGCGTCGCCGAGCAGGAGGGTGCTCGCCTTCTGGCGCGCAGCAACGCGCTTTCGTTCGTCCTCGGCCCGGGGAAGATGACCCAGCTCGGGGGCGCGCTCGATGCCGTCGAGGCGGGGGAGCGTCCGGCAATGACCGGCTTCGGCGAGAGCCGTGACTATGACCGGCATCTCATTGCCCGGCCAGCGGGTGGCCGACAGTTCGTCACTGCGATTCACGGCTGCAGCCAGCACTGCACCTTCTGCGTCGTGCCCTTCACGCGCGGACACGAGATCAGCCGTGCTCTGCCCGAAATCGTGGCGGAGGTGCGCGAGGTTGCCGCTGCGGGGGCCCGCGAGGTGACCCTTCTCGGGCAGACGATCAACGCCTACCGATGCCCGTCGACAGGCGCCGGCCTCGGCGATCTCTTGGCAGCGGCAGCGGACGTGCCAGGCCTGTGGCGGCTGCAGTTCCTCACATCTCACCCGAAGTTCTTTACAGACAGCATGATAGCAAGACTGTCGAGGGTCCCACGACTGGGCGCCTACCTGCACGTGCCGTTCCAGTCGGGCTCGGACGCCATCCTGCGCAGGATGCACCGCGGCTACACGAGCGCTGGGTACCGCGATCTGGCGGCAAAGCTACGCGCCGCCATGCCACGCGTGTCGCTCTCCACCGACGTCATCGTCGGGTTCCCGGGCGAGACCGACCACGACTTCGAGCAAACACTCGCCCTAGTTGAGGAGGCTCGCTTCAGCCAGCTCTTCGGGTTCGTGTTCTCGCCCAGGCCAAGGACCCCGGCGTCGCGCTACGAAGGCCGTATTTCTCGCGATCTCGCCCACGCTCGAATCGAGCGCCTGTTTGCTGCCCAGGGAGCGATCCAGCTCGAGCTCAACCAGGGACTGATCGGACGCTCGCTGGAGGTGCTCGTCGATGGCCCGGCCAAACGCGGCGCCATGCGGTGGCAGGGTAGGGGAGACGACAACCGGGTGGTCAACTTCCCGGCATGGGAGGGAATCACCGCCGGCGAGGTTGCGGAGCTGACGGTCACCGGTGCGACGCCGCACGCTCTGCTCGGCGAGCGCCACGTCACCGGGGTCCGGTTGGCTCCAACGGTCGCTTGACGCGGCGGCAAGAAGACCTGACATTGGATGTGTGATGGAGAAGATGCCCGACGCTGCCGATCCTCTGGAGGTGGAGATCCGCGGGTTGATCCTCGACCCGGTCTCGAACACGCCGATCGTGATCCTCAAGAAGCCCGGCGAGAACGTGTTCCTGCCGATCTGGATCGGGATCTTCGAGGCGAACGCCATCGCCCTCCAGCTCGAGGGGGTACAGACGCCACGCCCAATGACGCACGACCTGCTGCGGGCCGCCATAGAGACGCTCGGCGCCAAGCTGGAGGGCGTCGTCGTCCACTCACTGGTCGACAGCACCTTCCACGCCCTGCTGACGCTGCGCGGCATCAAGGGTGAGCAGATCGAGCTGGACGCGCGGCCCTCCGATGCGATCGCGCTCGCACTGCGGTGCCAGGCTCCGATTCGAGTGACGGACAATGTCTTCCGCGAAGCGCATGCGCTCGACCTTCGCGAGGGGGAGGACCACGAGGCCAAGCTCAAGGAGTGGCTCGAGTCCCTGACCCCAGAGCAGCTCGGCAAGTACAAGATGTGATTTAGAGCCTGTCCGCGACTCCGGGCGGAGTACCGACCTCAGGTGGCCTATTGCCTGGCCAGGGTTGCCTTGATAGAGTCTGCGGCGTCCTCGGGACTATCCGGAGCCACATGATCATCACCATCGCGAACCAAAAGGGCGGGGTCGGCAAGACCACAACGGCCATCAACCTGTCCGCGGCGCTGGCGCACAAAGGCCAGCGGACGCTGCTCGTGGACCTCGATCCGCAAGCCAACACCACGATGTCGTTTCTGGACCCACGCCAGATCGAGCGCTCGATGTACGACGTCCTCGTCGACGGCGTGCCTCTGACCGACATCGTGGTTGGCACTCCGGTCGAAAACCTCGACCTGGCGCCATCGCGGATCTCGATGGCCAAGACGGAGAGCGCGCTCGTTGGCGAGTTCGACGCGCCTTTCCGTCTGAAGGACCGCATAGCAGGGATCATCGACAGGTACGAGGTCATCATCATCGACACTCCGCCGACGCTCGGACTGATCACCGTCAACGCGATGGTCGCGGCGACGCACCTTCTCATTCCTATCCAGTCGTCGTACTTCGCCCTCGAAGGCACCGACGACTTGCTGGAGACCGTCGAGAAGATCAAGGCGCGTGCCAACCCCGACCTCCAGCTTCTCGGCGTTCTTATCACGCTGCATGACAAGCGCACGCTGATTGCCAGGGACATCCAGGAGCAGATCATGAAAGTGTTCGAGGGCAAGGTGTTCTCTACGGTCATTTCGCGTTCGGTACGCTTGGAGGAGAGCCCGGCCTATCGCGCCTCGATTTTCGAGCATGCCCCGACGTCGACCGGGGCCACCGAGTACTACGCGCTATGCGAGGAGGTCATCTCGCGTGTCTAGCCGCCGTGGTCTACCGGAAGCACGGAAGATGCGTCACGACCGACACTTCGTCGACGAGCTGACGAACCACGCAATCACTGGGGTGGGGCAGATGATCGCCGTCGACCAGATCGAGACGAACCGCGAGCAGCCGCGAAGCGCCATCGGGGATCTCACGGATCTCGCTGCGTCCATCAGGCGACACGGCGTCCTTGAGCCCCTCCTCGTGAGGCGGCAAGCCGATTCGCAGGCCAAGTTCCAGCTCATCGCCGGCGAGCGCCGCTTTCACGCGGCCATCGAAGCCGGCCTGATCGAGGTTCCTTGCATCGAGATGACGGCGACGGACCAGGAGGCACTCGAGCTTGCGCTCATCGAGAACCTTCAGCGGAAGGACCTTACGCCCTTCGAGGAGGCCGAAGGCTTTCGTTCACTGGTTGAGAAGTACGCCTACTCGCATGAAAATGTGGCGACCGCGGTAGGGAAGTCGCGCTCCAGCGTCACCGAGAGCTTGAAACTCCTCGAAATTCCCCCGGGAATCCGCGACCTGTGTCGGCACGCCGACATCACCGCGAAGAGCCTCCTCCTCCTGGTTGCCCGAGCACGATCCATCGAGGACATGGAGCTTCTTGTGCAGGAGATTGCAGAGAAGAGCCTCGACCGCGAGGCTGCTCGCTTCCTTTCGCAACAGGTCCGCGACGATCCTCCAGGCAGCGTCGGAAGCCCGCGCTCCCAGCCCTCCTCAGACAGTCCCGACTCGGGACAGCGCTTCAAGCCTCTTCGCCTGCGATTCCGAGAGTCCAGCGATGCGCCAGTGCACCTGTCGCTCTCCATCCGCCGTCCGGATGTCTCGCGGGACGAGGTCATTCGTACGCTCGAGGCTCTGATCGCACAACTGCGCAGCGGGGACCTCGACGGCGAGCTTGCTAAGCGAAGCGCCTCGGCCCGGGCCAGCGAATAGAAAGCCCCCCGAACTCGTGGGGTCTCGAAGCAAATGGTGGGGGTATGGCGCGCCCCGACGTAGACGACAAGAACGTTGAGAAATTTGGCGGTTCGTCGATGCGTGTGCTGGCGTGTCCTTGCTTACTCAGAATTGACATAATATATCTTATCGGACATTCAAGTTGCAATGGCCGCCTGTGGAATCCATGCCACCTGTTGAAAACCCTGTGGACGAACAGCGCCCCAGGCTCAGGCCGCCTCTTCGCGGATTACCGCGCAGTGTGCTCGCGCGCGGCTCCCCTTGGCACCGGGCAAAGGCTGCCGTAACATCGCCTGCCGTTATGCGACTCCGCTGGACTATCTCGCGCGCGCTGATCCGGGAAATGCTCCCGGGCCTGTTTCTCGCCACCGGCGTGGCGACGTTCCTCCTCTTGATCCGCTCATTCTTCTTCCTCGCTGACCTGTTGGTGTCACACCAGTTCTCCGGCGGACTCGTACTCCGCGTCCTGCTGCTGACGATTCCCTCGGTCGCCGCGCTGACCCTACCGATGGGAGTCCTCTTCGCGGTTCTCATCACGGCGTCCCGCTGGGCGGCGGACTCCGAGTTCATCGCGCTGCAGTCGATTGGGATTCCGATTGTTCGCGCGGCGCGGCCGATGGTGCTTATCGGTCTCGTCCTGTTCCTGCTGGACCTCTGGGTCACATGGCTGGTCCTGCCCCATGCCAACCGCGAGCTCCAGAAGCTGACCATGAAGGTGGCCTTCTCCGGCGCGCGCGCCGCCATCGAGCCGCGGGTGTTCATCGAGCAGTTCAAGGGCCAGGTTCTTTTCATCGACCGCATCGACCGGGGCTCGGGCACCTGGCATGGGGTACTGCTCTTCGATCAATCGTCTGGCGTCGAGGAACGCCTGGTTGTCGCAGATGCCGGAGACCTGTTTGTCGACGCGCGCGACAGCTCGATCTGGCTCAACCTGCAGGACGCCACGACTCACCTGCTCCGTCCCGGCGACCCTGCGTCGTATCAACAGAGCTTCAATCAGGAAATGAAGATGCTTCTCGATGCGCCAACCTCGACGAGCAACGCCAAGCGAACTGTGGGCGTGCGCGAGACCGACAGCGACGCTCTCCTTACGCGCATCCGCGACGCATCTGCGAAGCCCGACGACCGCAGCAACGCGGCGGTGGAGATCCACAAGCGCGTCGCCATCCCGGCAGCCTGCCTGGCGTTCGTTCTCGTTGGCTTTCCGTTGGGCGCCCGCAACCGCCGCGGCGGGCGCGGCTTCGCCTTCACCGCGGCCGTGGGCCTGGTCGTCGTCTACTACGTGCTCCTCAACAACGGCGAGCTCCTGGCGCACGCCGTCGGTTGGGCGCCTGCGATCGGTATCTGGCTGCCCAACGTCCTGCTCAGCATCATCGCCATCCCACTGCTCCGGCGCGTGTCGTCGGGGTTCCGTTCGACGGCCCCCGGCGTACTGGGCCTGAGCATCCCGAGGATGCCATGGCGCCGGGGCAATGGGCAGCAGCCGGCCTCAGGGGCCCGCGCCCAGGTGGCGAACGGCGCTCGCCGCCGCCTGTTCATTCCTACGTTCCTGGGTATTCTCGACCGCCACCTTGTGCGGCAGTGCATCGGTTTCTTCGCTCTCGTCGTCGTCGCAATCTGCGCGGTTTACATCGCCGTCAACCTCTCCGAGAACGTCGACGAGATTCAGAAAAATCACGTCCCGCTGGGGATCGTGGCCACCTACTACCTTTTCTCGATACCCCAGATCCTCCATGACATCCTGCCGCTGACGTTCATCATTGCCTTCCTGGGCACGGCTGCGATTCTCGAGCGCCACAACGAGACGACGGCTCTCAAGGCCGCCGGCGTGTCGCTGACGCGCGTGGCGGCCCCGCTGTTCGTGCTTGGCGGCCTGATCGGCCTGGCGCTCTTCGCGCTCGACGAGGCCGTGGTGCAGCGGGCCAACCGTGACTCGCAGCGGCTCGAGGACGTCATCAAGGGCCGCAAGGTCGCCCGCTCGTACCGCGCCACTGACCGCCTCTGGCTGTTTCTCCCCGACGGCAGGACTCTCGTCAACTTTCTCCAGTTCGACCCCGACACCTCAACCCTGGTGCGCCCGTCGGTCTACATCTTTGACGACCACCTGAACCTGCGCGAACGCTACATGGCCAACACGGCGACCTACGAGGCCGGCCATTGGAGCACCGAGGGTGCCTGGAAGCGTACCTTCATCGCCGGCGAGAACCCCGAGTTCGTTCCGCCGCACGGCGGCATCACCCGCCTTCCAATCAGCGTCGAGCCGACCTACTTCGGCCGCGAGTACCGGAAGCCGTCGCAGATGAGCTACGGAGAGCTGCGGGACTACATCGACACGCTGCAGGCGGCGGGCTACCGCGTGGATCGCCTGCTCGTCCAGCTCCACCAGAAGCTTGCCTACCCCGTGAGCCTCCTGGTCCTGGCCTGGATCGCGCTGCCGTTCGCATTCCGGGCGCGCAAGCGCGGAACGGTCATGGGCGTAGCCGTGGCCCTTGTTCTGGGGATGGCCTACTTCGCGCTGATGGCCCTCACCACCAAGCTCGGGGAGGTCGGCCTAATCTCGCCATCGCTGGGCGCCTGGACCCCGCCGGTAGTTTTCGCGCTTGTTGCGGCGAATCGCCACACCACACTGAAAACCTGAGAACCGGGGACCGGGTTCCGGGGTCCGAAATGAAAGACACGAGAAGTCGGAAAGCGCGAGGCCGCCGGCGTGCCGGCACATCCCCGTTGTCTCGTCGTCGTAGCTGTAGTTATTTCCGAACCCCTGGCCCCTGGCCCCGGAGCCCGCTTCTATCTCAGGACTTTGGCGATGCGCTCGAGCGCCCAGTCGATCTCCGCCTGGGTGATGACGAGCGGGGGCGCGAAGCGGATCGTGTCTACGTGCGTCTCCTTGCACAGCATCCCCTCGCGCTGGAGCGCCTCGCAGAAGCGCCTGGCACCGCCCGCCTCGGGGAACAGCTCGACGCCGATCCACAGACCCCTGCCTCGGATCTCCTTGATATTTTTGGAGTTGAGATTCCGCAGCCCCTGGATGAAGTACTCTCCGAGCCTCGCGGAGTTCTCCACCATTCCCTCGTCCAGCAGCACCTTCAATGCCACGCGGGCGACCGCGCAGGCGAGCGGGTTGCCGCCGAAGGTGGAGCCGTGATCGCCGGGCTTAAACACCGCCATCACCTCGTCGTCGGCAAGAATCCCCGAGATCGGGACGCAGCCGCCGCCGAGTGCCTTGCCGATGATCACGACGTCCGGACGGATGCCCTCGTGCTCGTACGCAAACAGCTTGCCGGTACGGCCGAGCCCTGACTGGATCTCGTCGGTCATGAGCAGAACGCGGTTGGCCGTGGCAAGCTCACGCAGGCGTCGCAGGTAGCCCGCCGGCGGGACGATGATGCCGCCCTCGCCCTGGATGGGTTCCACCAAGATCGCGACCGTGTTTGGCGTGATCGCCCTGGCCGTCGCCTCGGCGTCACCGTACGGCAGCACCCTGAAGCCCGGAGTGAACGGACCGAACCCGGCGCGGTACTGGTCCTCGGTTGAGAAGCTCACGATCGTCGTGGTGCGTCCGTGGAAGTTACCCTCGAAGACGAGGATCTCGGCCTTGTCCGGCGCAACGCCCTTGACGGTGTAGCCCCATTTGCGCGCAGCCTTGAGGGCGGTCTCGACCGCCTCGGCGCCGGTGTTCATCGGAAGTACCCGCGCAAAGCCGGTGAGCTTGGTCAACTCGGCGCAAAAAGGGCCGAGCTGGTCGTTGCGAAACGCGCGAGAGGTCAGAGTGATGCGGTCGGCCTGGGCCTTCAGCGTAGCGATGATGCGGGGGTGGCAGTGCCCCTGATTGACCGCCGAGTAGGCGGCGAGGAAGTCGAGGTACCGCCTGCCCTCGACATCCCACACCCACGCGCCCTCGCCGCGAGTGATGACGACGTCGAGTGGGTGGTAGTTGTGCGCACCGTGGCATTCCTCGAGATGGATTAGCTCGGCGCTGGAAAGTGGGGTGTTGCCCATACCTGCCTCCGTGAGCCCGCGGGGGTGCCGCGAGAACGTGAAGAGTAAGAGATTGTGCGGTTTGGCGCAATCGTGAGGACGCGGCCGCTAGGCTCCGCTGCCGCCATTGAAGACGAACTCCACGTGGCCGACGCCGAGGATGGCGTTGAGCGCCGGGACCACGGCGTTGGCGTCAACGCCGACCACGCGGTTGGGAATCACGTCGGCGCTCCAGCCGGGCCCGAGCAGACGCAGGCGGACGCCGAGCTTTCCCTCGTGACGGAGCAGCGCGTCGTAAATGTGCTCGAGCGTCTCCTGCTTGCCGTGCGCCGCGAGGTTGAGCTCGATCCGGATGGCGGTCGCGCGCCGCCCCTCGATCCCCTCGAGGCGCGCGACCTCCTCGACGCGAAGCTCGACGTGCTCGCCATCGCTGGCGCGGAGGCTCGCACTGAGAAACACCGCGGCACCGTCGGTGAGCAACCGGTCGCTCTTCTCGTAGACGTCGGAGAACGCCACCGCCCGGACGCCGCCGGTCTGGTCCTCGAGGTTGAAGGAGGCCATGCGTTTGCCCTGGTTCTTGCCCTCCTTGGTTGCCCTGGCCTTCAGGCCGGTCACCAGGCCAGCCACCGTGGCGCGTCCGGCGCCGCTGGCGTAGAGCTCGGCGAGCTCAGCCACGGGCGTCGCGCGCAGCTCGCGCAACACCCGCGCCCAGCGGTCCAGGGGGTGCCCGGACAGGTAGAAACCGAGGGCCTCGCGCTCGCCGCGCAGCAGCTCTTCCGGCGCCAGGCTCGCACCGGCGACGACCGCCACCGGACCCTCCTCCTGGTCCGGCTCGAAGAGGAAGCGCTGTCCTGCCTCGACCGCCTGGCGTTGCCGCGTGGCCTCGTCGAAGACCCGCTCGAGCCCGGAGATGAGGCTGCCGCGGTCCGGGTGTAGCGAGTCGAAGGCGCCGGCCCGGACCAGGCACTCCACCACCTTGCGGTTCATCGACCGCTCGCCCGCCGAGCGGATCATCTGCGCCAGGCTGGCGAACCTCCCGAGCTTCTCGCGCGCCTGCAGGATCGCGGCGGCGGCGCCCTCCCCCACCCCCTTGACCGCCGACAGACCCACGCGGATCGCCTCGCCTTCCACCGTGAATGCCAACCCGGAGGCGTTGATGTCCGGCCCCAGGATGCTCTTTCCGCCGCTGCGCAGCATGGTGACGTAGGCGGCGAGCTTCTCGGTGCTCGCCGTCTCGCTCGACAGCATCGCGGCCCAGAAGTGGAGTGGGTGGTGCGTCTTGAGATACGCGGTCTGATAGGCTACGAATGCATAGGCGACGGAGTGAGACTTGTTGAAGCCGTACTGCGCGAACGGGACGATCTGCTTCCACAGCATCTCGATCTTCGAACGCGGGTGGCCGCGAGCGACCGCGCCGGAGATGAAGTGCTCGCCTTGCTCGTCGATGAGCTCCTTGATCTTCTTGCCCATCGCCTTGCGGAGGCTATCGGCGCGTCCCATGGGGAACCCGGCGATCTCCACCGCGATGCGCATGACCTGCTCCTGGTAAACGATGACTCCGTACGTCTCGGCAAGGATGGCCTCGAGCTCGGGGAACACGTAGACGATCGGCTGCCGGCCGTGCTTGCGGTCCGCGAAGTCGCTGGCCCATTGCATCGGGCCGGGACGGTAGAGGGCGTTGAGGGCCGCGATCTCCTCGAAGCGGTGCGGCTGGACGGTGCGCAGCAGGTCGCGCATGCCGCTCGACTCGAACTGGAACACCCCGTCGGTGTCGCCGGCGCAGAACAGCTCGTAGACCAGCGGGTCGTCGAACGTCATGCGGTCGAATCCGGGGACATCGACACCCGCGGCGCACAGGCTCTTGACGCAGTCGTCGATCACGGTGAGGGTGCGCAGCCCGAGGAAGTCCATCTTGAGCAGACCGAGCTTCTCGATGGCGTCCTTGTCGAACTGGGTGACGACCTCGTCCCGCGACGTCTTGTAGAGCGGCACGATCTCCCGCGCCGGCTGCGGCGCGATCACGACGCCGGCGGCGTGCACGCCGCAGTGACGCGCCAGCCCCTCGATGCGCCGCCCGATCTCGATCAGGCGCGCCACGTCGCTGTCCTGCTGCACCGCCTCGGCCAGCCGCGGCGAGTCCTTGAGGGCGCTCTCGAGGGTGATGCCGATCACGTCGGGGACCATCTTGGCGATGCGGTCGGTCTCGCTGAACGACATCCCCATCACGCGTCCGACGTCACGGATCGCCGAGCGCGCCTGCAGGAGGTTGAACGTCGCGATCTGGCAGACGTTGTCCCGACCGTACACCTGCCGCACATGCTCGATCACCTCTTCCCGGCGTCGCTGGCAAAAGTCGATGTCGATGTCAGGCATGGAGACGCGCTCGGGGTTGAGGAAGCGCTCGAAGAGCAGGTCGTACTCGAGCGGATCCACGTCGGTGATGCGCAGCGCGTAGGCGACGAGCGACCCCGCGGCACTACCGCGCCCGGGCCCTACCGGAATGTGATGGTCGCGCGCGAAGCGGATGAAGTCCCACACCACCAGGAAGTAGCCTTGAAAACCTACGGAATGAATGATCTCCAGCTCGCCCTCGAGCCGGGTCCAGTACTCCTCGCTGCGCCGGCGGCGCCCCCGCCCGTCGCCGAGCCGCTCCTCGAGCCCGCGCCGCGCCAGCTCCTCGAGGTAATCCTCCGGCAGCCGGCCGTCGGGCACGGGGTACCGCGGCAGGTAAAACCCCTCCTGAATGCTCACATGGCAACGGGCCGCGATCTCGGCGGTGCGCGCCAGCACCTCGGGCCGATCCCCGAAAAGCCGTTGCATCTCCTCCGGCGACTTGACGTAGAACTCGTCGTTATAGGCGTAGTCACGCGCCAGCTCGGCCAGCTTCTTGTTCTGGCCGATGCCGATCAGAACGCGGTGCGCCTCGACGTCGTCCCGCCGATGAAAGTGACAGTCGTTGGTCGCCACGACCGGAATGCCGGTTGCCGCCCCGACCGCGAAAACCCCCTCGCGGACCACCTGCTCATCCGGAATGCCATGGTCCTGGACCTCGAGGAAGAAGCTATCGGTCCCGAGGATCTCCCGGTACTCGAGGGCCGCGCGCTCGGCGCCCGCCGCATCGCCGGCGAGGAGACGCGCCGCTACCTCGCCGCTGGCGCAGGCGGACAAGCCGATCAGCCCTTCGGCATGAGCGGCCAGCAGCTCCTTGTCGATGCGCGGCCGGTGGTAGAACCCGTCCAGGTAGCCGGAGGTCACGAGCTGCGTCAGGTTGTACCAGCCGCGGTCGTTCTCAGCAAGTAAGACTAAGTGGTTGTAGGGTTTACGGCCACGTCCGCCGGCGGATTTCTCGGTTCGACTGCCCGGGGCGACGTAAACCTCGCAGCCGAGAATCCCGCGTACCCCGGCTTTCCTTGATGCCTTGTAGAACTCGTAGGCGCCGAAGACGTTTCCGTGATCGGTGAGGGCGACGCCCGGCATCCCCAGGTCGCCGACCTGGCGCACCAGCTCGTCGGTGCGGATCAACGAGTCGAGCAGCGAGTAGTGCGAGTGGAGGTGTAGGTGGACGAACGGCTCAGGCATGCGCGGGTATTCTACCTGGCACTCGGCCGCGGGTGTCGACCGCCGACACCAACCGGGGTCAACGCCCGACCTCCGACCTTGCTAGCATTCGCAGGTGCGATCGTTTCCCACCTATCGCAGGTGCCCGGTGTGCGGCGACCCAGCGGTGAACCCCGGGGCGCTCGGCGTGCGCTGGCACTGGGACGACGAGCGGCGACGTGTAGTCGGTCGCTTCACCCCTGGCGACGATCACGCGGGCTATGCCCGGCGGCTGCACGGTGGGCTGGTGTCGGCGCTGCTCGACGAGGCGATGGCCTGGGCGTGCGCGGTCGAGCGCCGCACCTACTGCGTCACCGGCGAGATGAAGGTGCGGTTCAAGGGTGCGGCCGCCCTCGGCGACATTTTGTCGGTCACAGCCCGCGCGGTCGGCGCCGGATGGGGACCTTACCTCCGGGCCCAAGCCGAGCTGCGCTCCTCGACCGGTGAGCTGCTTGCCGCCGCCACCGCGACGTTCGCCGCCCTGCCGCGCGAGGAGTCTCTGGCGATGCGCGCGGCGCTGGTCGTTCGCCCCGGCGATCTCGACGTCCTCGAGGGTTGATCCTGCCGGCGTGCCGCCCGCCTGACAGGCTCCTCTGTTACCGCCCGCAGAGCGGGCAGTCGGGACGAGGCGGGGCGGACACCCAGTCGAAGGCGCCGCGCTCGAGGTCGAGCATCAGCAACGCCCCGCCGCGCCGCGGCCGGACCCGACACAGGGCCCGGATCGCCTCGACCGCCATTAGCGAGCCGACGACCCCCGCGACGCCGCCGAGCACCGGCGGCGGCGCCGCCGGGGGCGCCGGCTCCGGGTAGATACAGCGGAAGCATGGCCCTGCGGGAGGCTGGAACCAGGCTACTGTACCCTCGTAGCCGGCGACCGCACCGTGAAGAAGGGGCACACCGTTACGCCACGCCGCCGTCGCCAGCGCCGACCTGGCGTCCCAGTTGTCCGCGCAATCGATGGCGAGGTCGGCCCCAACCAGGACACCGCCCGCCAGATCTTCCCCGAGTGTCGCCGAGATCGGTTCCCAGCGGACCGTGGAGTTGAGCCCGGAGAGCCGCTCAGCGGCGATCGCTGCCTTGGGTTGACCGAGGTCGGCCTCGGTGAACAGGCACTGCCGGTTCAGGTTGGAGAGATCCACGACATCGTGGTCGACGATCACAACGGTGCCGACGCCCGCGGCGCCCAGGTAGGACAGCACCGGGAAGCCGAGCCCACCGGCGCCCAGCACGACTACCCGCGACCTCGCGAGGCGCTCCTGGCCGGCCTCGCCGATGCCGGGGATCCCGAGCTGCCGCGCGTACCGTCCCTCGATCAAGAGCGCCTCATTCCGTTACGAGCCCCGCACCCCGAGCCCCGCCCCCGTCTTCATCCACCCTGCACCGGCGGTCGCAGCGTGATCACGTCCCCATCGTGCGGCACGTACGACAGCGATATCAGCCGCTCGCCGACAAACGCCATCGCCACGTGCACGGTCTTCAGGCCGAGCTCCTCGATCACCTGTCGCAGCGTGCGCCCCGGCTCGGTCTCGACGCTGCGCGTCCACTCGTCGACGTCTGTCTTCACCCGCTCCTTCAGCATCCCGCCGACCTTGAGAAAGATGGTCACCCGCCGCTCCTTCTTTGCCTAAGCCTCAGGTCTTTCTCGTTTGATTCTCTCCCTCGCCTGAGCGGCTGCTCAGACGAGGGAGAGAATCAAAAGGCCTTCGGCTTGTAGCGTTCGCCGCGGACCGCGGGCAGCGGCGCGAACAGCTCGCCGAGCAGCCCCCGCTTCTGGAGGTTGGCGGCGCAGTCGGCGAGGCCTAGGTCGGCGAGGATCTCACGCGAAGGGTTCCCGTCCTTGCCCCACCCGCGCGCCTCGTAGTACTCGTCGAGCATGACGTCGAGGTCCGCCATCGTCAGCCGCGCGCCCTTGCCCGGTCCTGACGGCACCGCCTCTTCGTAGAATCGGGCGTTCGGGTAGTCGAACGACCGCCCGGGGCCGCCGTTGCGCTCGAGGTAGTGCGCCCGGTTGAGGTTCCAGATGCGGTCCGAGAGGCGCATCGCCTCCTCGAGGGTGAAGTCGCTCCACCCGGTCATCAGCTTGATCGCGTCGATGTGCTCCTCGGCGGTGACGTCCACCTCGCCCCAGAACAGCCGGCAGCACGAGACCGTGTCGAAGAACGGGCGGATATGCTGCAGGTAGACGACCACCTTGGCCTTGCCCTTGATCACGGTCTTGCCGAGGTCCTCGTCCATCGTGATCGTCCACGCCCGGTTGTGGTGGGCGCCGATGTCGGCGGTCATGTAGGAGAGCAGCATCGCCGGCGCGCCGCGCCCGTCGTAACCGCTCATCCCCTGGCCTTTCACCTGGGCGACCAGCCGCTCGGCGCCGCCGCCGATCTGCTCGGCAGCGTACTTGGCGCCGCGCGCGAACCACTCGCCGATGCCGCGCCGGTGCACGATCATGTCGATGAAGTGCTCGAAGTCGTCGATCGAACCCCAGCGCAGCTCGTGGCCCTCGAGCTGCTCCCTGGTGATCAGACCCTTCTCATAGCACTCCATCGCGAACGCGGCGAAGCCGCCGCCAGACATCGTATCGATGCCGACGTGGTCGCACAGCCAGTTGACGTACGCCACCTGCTCGATCGTGTTGAAGCCGCAGTTGCCGCCGCACAGTGAGCCGGTCTCGTACTCGGGCCCCTCGACAAACACCGTCGGCTTGCCGGGCAGCGACACCTTCGAGTACTTGCCGCAGTTCATCCAGCAGCCGAAGCACGCCTTGTTGCTGACCAGGATGCGGTCGACGAGAGGCTGCCCGTCGATCCCGGCGTAGTCCTCGAAGTACGTGGTCTGGAAGTTATGCGTCGGGTAAACACCGTGCTGGTTCGACCAGCCCACGAACATCGCGGTGCCGTACTTCTGCCACGGCGCCATGTTGGGGTGCTTGGCGGTCCGCTTGATGATCGCCATCGTGGAGTCTCTGAGCGCCTTGAGGTCGTGGATCGGCACCTTGCCGGTGCCGCGTACCGCGATCGCCTTGAGGCGCTTGGAGCCCATCACGGCGCCGATACCGCAGCGCCCGGCCTGCCGTCCCCAGTCGTGGCCGATGCACGAGAACGCGATTAGGTTCTCACCCGCAGGGCCGATCGCGACGATCTCGAAGTCCTCGCCGAGGTCCTCCTTCAACATCTGCTCGGCTTCCATCGTGCCCAGGCCCCAGTACTTCGCGGCATCGCGCAGCTCGATCTTGGCGTCGTCGATGAGCAGATACACGGGCTTTGGGGCTATGCCCGAGAAGACGAGCAGATCGAGACCCGCGAACTTGAGCTCCGGGCCGAAGTGGCCGCCGACGGTCGAGTCGCCGTGGCCGTTCGACAGTGGGCTCACAGCCCCGAAGCAGCACTTGCTCCCCGACGGCGCGAAGTTACCGGACATCACGCCGGGCGTCACCACGAGCCGGTTCTCGAAGCCGAGCGGGTCGGCGTCGCGTGGCACCTCGTCGTAGAGAATCTTGGCGATGAAGGAGCGGCCGCCCAGCCACTCGCGCGCGAAGCGCTCGTCGAGCGGGGTCCTGGCGAGCTCGCCGGTGGTCAGATCAATGCGCAGTTGGTTGCCGCCGAAGCCCTTGATCATGGCCGGCCTCCCCTACTCGGCGCGCACCAGCGCGCCGGTGTTGCACACCTCGGTGCAGCTCCAGCAGAAGTCGCACTTGTAGGGAATTTCGTCCTCTCCCTTCATCATCACGCCCACCGGGCAGGCGTCGATGCAGACCCCGCACATGGAGCACCGCTCCGAATCGACGACGTAGGCGCCCTGATCGTTCCTGGTGATCGCATCCTCGGGACAGATCTCCGCGCAGTCGCCGCACTGGTCGCACACCTGGGGGTGGTACGTGCCGGGGCTGGGGAACTTCGCCTCGATCCGCAGCCTCGCGCGCCGTGGGTTGGTGTCGGCGAACCCGTCGATCGCGCAAATCTGCCGGCACAGCCGGCAGCCGGTACATGCTTCGGCCGTGACCTGGATCCTCATCCTCTTTTTCCCCCCGACGCGCCGTGAGGTCGTGGGCTGGCCGGAACGGCGCGATCACGGGCTCTTGCCTGGCTGGCTGGGACGGCGATGAGGCTGCGGTGGCGAGCAGGCAGGAGCTTCGTGCACCACATCACAAGCAGCCTAGCATGCGGAGTTGCGACCGACAAGCATCGGTAAGGCCGGAATGTTGCACCGTCGCCGTCGCTTACAATCCACGGCCCGGCGTCTTGCCGCACCCCGGGAACAGGAGCCATACGGACATGACGACCGAAGAGATCCTCAGGACATTCGACATCCAACCCAGCAACCCCGGCGCCTACGCGATGGGATGGCTCGCCTCTGCAGAAAGCCGCGAGCTGACCTCCTTGAACCCGGCCACCGGCGCGGTGATCGCCTCTGTGCGCCAGGCCGACGCTGCCACCTACGAGCGCGTCGCCGCGACCGCGGCCGGGGCATTCACCTGGTGGCGCATGGTGCCCGCACCGAAGCGCGGCGAGGTGGTGAACGCGCTCGGCAACGCTTTGCGTGCTCACAAGGAGGCGCTGGGACGCCTGGTCTCGCTGGAGATGGGGAAGGTCCTCTCCGAGGGCCTCGGCGAGGTGCAGGAGATGATCGACATGTGCGACTTCGCCGTCGGGCTGTCGCGCCAGCTCTATGGCCTTTCGATGCACTCCGAGCGCCCCCGCCACCGGATGTACGAGCAGTGGCAGCCGCTTGGCCCCGTCGGTGTGATCTCCTCGTTCAACTTCCCCGTCGCGGTGTGGTCCTGGAACGCGGCGATCGCCGCGGTGTGCGGCGACACCGTGATCTGGAAGCCCTCGTCGCACACGCCGCTGACGGCCTTGGCCGTCCAGCACATCTGCAACCACGTGATGGCCAGGTTCGAGATCGACGGCGTCTTCAACCTTGTCGTCGGCTCGGGACGCGAGGTCGGCCAGCGACTGGTGGACGACCCGCGGGTCCCGCTCGTCTCCTTCACCGGCTCGACGAACCAGGGTCGCAACGTGGCGCGCTCGATCGCCTCCCGTTTCGGGCGCAGCATCCTCGAGCTCGGCGGCAACAACGCGATCATCGTGATGCCCGACGCGGACGTCGACATGGCGGTGCGGGCGGCGCTGTTCGCGGCAGTTGGCACGGCCGGCCAGCGGTGCACCAGCCTGCGGCGGCTGATCGTCCACGAGTCGGTCGCCGATCGCGTGGTCGCCAAGCTGGTCAAGGCTTACGGGACCGTTCGCATCGGCGATCCGCAGCAGCGGGGCATCCTCATGGGACCGCTGGTCAGCGAGGAGGCGGTCGGCGACATGATGGCGGCGCTCGACAAGGTGCGGGCCGAAGGCGGCAAGATCCTCTCCGGCGGCAACCGCCTCGACCGGCCCGGGTTCTTCGTCGAGCCGACGATCGTCCAGGCGCACAAGGAGATGAAAATCGCCGAGGAGGAGACCTTTGCGCCGGTTCTCTACGTGTACTCCGTGGCGAACATCGAGGAGGCGATCGCGCTGCAGAACTCGGTGAAGCAGGGGCTCTCCTCTGCGATCTTCACCAGCAACCTCTTTTCTGCCGAGAGGTTCCTCTCCCCCGAGGGCTCCGACTGCGGCATCGCCAACGTCAATATCGGAACCTCCGGTGCGGAGATCGGCGGCGCTTTCGGCGGCGAGAAGGAGACCGGCGGCGGCCGCGAGGCGGGGTCCGACTCGTGGAAGCAGTACATGCGGCGCCAGACTTGCACGATCAACTACTCGGGCGACCTGCAACTGGCGCAAGGCGTCAAGTTCGAGGTCTAGCCAAATTGTTGATGCGGGCGCTGCCTGCGCCCGCATCAACAATTTGAAAGTCGGTCGCGCAAGCTCTCCAGCACCTGCTTGAGCTTGCGACACTGCTCGCAGTCGGCAGTCGGTGCGGCACACGGGACGCCATCTGCCTGCATTTCAGGGCACACCGGGTCGCGCACGAGCTCGACGAGGCGCGCCAGCACCTGAGCCAGCAGGTCCTTCATCTGGCTCGTCGGCAGATCGCGTAACGCGCTGATGATCCGGCGCTCCTGGGCTGTGACGGCAATCGTGACCACCCGCTCGCTCATCGCTCTCCCCCATCGTGCACGGTTCCCGCTGCGATCTCCGCGCCTCCAAGGCCGGCCTCGGAGCGCAGCATGGCCACCGCAGCGCCGCGGCGAATGGCCGCAAGCCATGCGGCGTCCGTTCCTTGTCCTTCCGTGGCCACCGGCCACGCCTCGAGCTCGGTAAGCGCTTCAATTACCTCATCCGCGGGCCTCAGGCAGGCGAGCGGGCCGAGCCGGCGATCAATCGCAGCCTCGAGCGCCGCGGGATCGCGCGGCAGCGCCGGCATTGCGGCCTTGCCATGCCGCCCACCGCCCGCGCCCGCAGCCTCGCGGCTCCCGGCGTGCCGCCCGGCTTCGAGCCCGGCCGTTGTACCCGACCGCTTGCCGAAGATCCACGCCTCGAGCAGGCCGGTCCCCATCATCCTGCGACGTCCCTGTACGCCTCCGGCGGCCTCGCCGCAGGCGTACAGCCCCGCGATTGAGGTCCGGCCCGAGCGATCGATGGCGATGCCGCCGATGGCGTGGTGGACCGCTATCGCCAACGGTACCCGCCTCTCCCTGGCAAACGACGGGCTCGCGCGCACCCTCTCCGGCAGCAACGCGAGCCCATCGTCGTTCATTGGTTCGAGGGACACGGCCTTGCCGTGACGGATTGCCCGGGCGATCTCGATGGTCGCCCCGTCGAGGCTCGCCTGCCGCTGCAGTGGTTGCTCGCCCAGCAGGATGCGACCCCCGAGCACGGCGGCCGTGGTCGGAAAGTAGAGCGGCGGCGTCGCGGTTACTGGGATCGCCTGCGTGAGGTTTGGCCAATGCAGGAGCGCTCCAGCGGCGCCGGCGATGGCGATGCCGGATCCCCGGCACCAGCGAGGCGCGGTCGTTCGCGGGAAAACGGCGCCGACGCCGCCACACGCCAGAATCACCGCGTCAGCGCGGCTCTCGCGGATGGCGCCGCTCGGCCGGTCGAGGAACAGGACGCCGGCGACGCGGTCGCCGGACAGCAGAAGTCCCACCGCGAGGGCCCGTTCGAAGACCTGGACACCGAGCCGGAGGCATTCGGCGACGAGCGGCGCGAGCAGTGGCGTCTGCCGCGACAGACAGCGCTGCCCGCGAGCGACGGCATCCCCGGGAAGGACCACAGGCTGGTCGTCCATGCGAGCGAGGTCGAGGGCTTCACGGAGCTCCACCGCCGCGTCGTGAGCATGCTCGGCGAAGCACGCCGTGACATCGTCGCGCTGCAGGCCATCGCCGTTGCGCCGCAGATCTTCGAGGAACCGTCGCGGGCTGTCTCCCCGCGCCCACGGCGCGGTGAGGAGGATCCACGGGGCGAGAGCGTGGACGCGATGGCTGGAGCTGTCACGGCCGACGCGCGCGGGTGTCAGCACGGTCACCTGGGCGCCAGCGCGCGCGGCCTCGAGAGCGGCCGAGAGCCCGGCCAGCCCGCTCCCCACCACGACCACCTGCCCCGAGGACGCCTGCGTCATCGGCGAATTCTGCCACATTCTGATTGCGCTGCCCGACCGGCAGTCGGGCAGCGCAATCAGATCTACTCGTAGCGCAGGGACTCGATCGGATCGAGCGCCGCGGCCTTGGCGGCCGGGTAGATGCCGAAGAAGATGCCGACGGCGGAGGAGAACCCGAAGGCGAGGAGCACCGCCCACATCGGGACGTGGGCCGCCGGGAAGCCCGGGATAGCCTTGGCGCCAAGCACCCCGAGGCCCCAACCGGCGAGCACACCGATGGCGCCGCCGATTGCCGACAGGGTGATCGCCTCGATCAGGAACTGGAGCAGCACGTCGGTCCGCCGCGCCCCTACCGCCTTGCGGACGCCGATCTCCCGGGTGCGCTCGGTGACCGACACCAGCATGATGTTCATGATGCCGATGCCGCCGACCAGCAGGGCGATGCCGACGACCGCGCCGACCACCTGGGTCACCGCGCCGAGGATCGTCGAGGTGGTCTTGAGGATCTCCTCCTGGAGGAGGATCTGAAAGTCGTCCGAAGTCGAGCCCTTGAGGCCGTGGCGCTCGCGCAGCACCGCCGTCATCATCTCCTTGGCGCGATCCACCTGCTCCGGCGCACGGGCCTTGAAGTCGAGGCGGATCTGTCTCATCGCCATGTCGCCGTAAATCTCGCGCGCCGTGGAGAACGGGATGATCACCATGCTGTCCCGGTTCTGGCCGAGGAACTCGCCCTTCTTCTCCATCACCCCGATGATCGTGAAGGTCCGGCTGCCGATGACGATGTCCCGGCCGAGGGGGTGATCGCCCAACCTGAGGTCCTCGATCACCTTGGCGCCCACCAGGCACACCTTGGCGTGGCTCCTGGAGTCGATGTCCGAGAAGAACCTCCCGTCCTCGACCATGTGGTTGGTGACCTCCTGGTAGGAGGCGCCGACACCGAGCAGGAACGGCGTCGTCGAGCGGTCGCGAAGCCGCACGCGCTCGCCTTGGTAGTAGAGTGGCGTGAACGTCATGATCTCCGGGACACGCTCGAGGATGGACTGCCCGTCCTCGAAGGTGAGCTTGACCTCGCGACCTGCCACGTCCGGGTCGTTGGGGTCCTGGCGGGGTACCACCATGATGTAGGTTGCGCCGACGCCCTGGAGCTGGCTCGAGATCCAGAAGTTGAGCCCCTGGACGATCGAAACCACCCCGATCACCGCAGCGACGCCGATGATGATGCCGAGCGTGGTGAGGATCGAGCGGAGCTTGTTCGCCCAGATGGAGCGCAGGGCCATGCGCAGGGCTTCAATCAACATCGCTACGCTTCCCGGCGCTTGTCCTCGATCACCTTGCCGTCGCGCAGGCGAACCACCCGACGGGCGTGGGCGGCGATGTCCTCCTCGTGAGTGACCAGCACGATCGTGTTGCCCGCCTTGTTGAGCTTGTCGATCAGATCCATGATCTCGGTGCCGGTCTTGGAGTCGAGGTTGCCGGTCGGCTCGTCCGCCAGGAGGATCGACGGGCCGTTGACAAGGGCGCGCGCGACCGCGACGCGCTGGCGTTGGCCGCCGGACAGCTCGTTCGGCTGGTGGTGCATGCGGTCCGCGAGGCCCACCGCCTCGAGCATCTCCTTGGCCTTGCGGTGGCGCTCCTTCCTGGACACGCCCGCGTAGACGAGCGGCACCTCGACGTTCTCGAGCGCCGACGTGCGCGAGAGCAGGTTGAACGTCTGGAAGACGAACCCGACCTCCTTATTGCGAATGCGCGCGAGCTCGTCGTCGTTGAGATCGCTCACCGCCTGGTTGTTCAGCCGGTAGCTCCCCGACGTGGGGGTGTCGAGGCAGCCAATGAGGTTCATCAACGTCGACTTGCCCGAACCGGACGGGCCCATGATAGCGACGTACTCGCCGCGGTCGAGGTCGAGGTCGACGCCGTCCAGCGCGCGGACCGCCGTGTCGCCCATCTGGTAGGTCTTCACCAGGTTTCGGATCTCAATCAGCACCGGTCTTCTCCTTGCCCGTATCGCCGCCTTTGGCGTCGCCCTTCTTCCTCTCGGCCAGCCGCACCGGGTCGCCCTGCTTGAGCGAGCGCAGCACGCGATACGGCCCCACGATGATCTGGTCGCCCTCGGCGAGCCCGTCGCCGATCTCGACCCACAGCTCGTCGTGGACCCCGGTCTTGACCTCGCGCCTGGACGCCTTCCCGGCCGCGCCGATGAGGTAGGCAACGCTCACCTCGCGCTGGGTGCTGTCGCCCTCACGCCGTTCGACTTCCTTGCCCTTCTCGTCGACCCACCGCATCTGCACCGCCTGTTGTGGCACGGCGGGGACACCCTTCGCCCTTTGGGTGACGATTTCCACGCGGGCGGTCATCCCGGGCTTGACACGCTTGTCGGGAGAATCGAGCCCTACCTTGACCCTGAACTTGACCACGTCCCCTTGCTTGACCCCTGACGAGCCGATCTCCACGACCTTGCCGGCCAGCGCCGCCGTATCACCGAGAGCGTCGAGGTGGATGACCGCGTCCTGGCCGAGCGCCAGCGAGACGACCTCGCTCTCGGCGACCTCGACCTCGGCGATCATCTCCGAGAGGTCGCCGATCACCATCAGCACCGATCCCTGGAAGTTCATGGTGCCCATCACCGCCGTCTCGCCCTTTTCGACGTTGAGGGCGGTGACGAACCCATCCATCGGCGCCCTGATGGTCGTGCGGTCGAGGTCCTCGATCGCCCGTTGATACGCCGAACGCGCCTGTCGGATCGCCTCCTGCTGCGAACGCACCGCGATCTCCGCGCTGTCACGCTCGAGCCGCCCGCGATCCAGAGTGTCCTGCGAGGCGATCCCTTCGTCGAAGAGCCCGGAGGTCCGCTTGAAGCTCAGCTCGGCATTGGCGAGCTCGGCGCGCGCCCTCTCGAGGTTGACCGAGGACTGGTCGAGCGCTGCCTTGGCCTGGTCGCGCACCGCCTCGTAGGTTGCCTTCTCGATTTCCACCACCACCTGGCCCGCCTTGACGGCATCGCCTTCGCGCACCGGTAGTGAGAGGATCTCGCCGATCACCTTGGATTGGATCTCCACCTTGCGCTTCGGATTGATCTCGCCGGTGGCCTTGACGCGGGAAATGACGTCGCGCCGGGCGACCCTCTCGGTCTCGACGGCGGCGCCGTTCTTGCTGCCGCCCGAGGACAGCGACGCCCACAGCACCCCGCCAACTGCCACGAGCACGGCGGCCGCGAGCAGGTAACGATGGGATCTGGTCATCGCAGGAACGCCAGCCCCATCTTGCCGAGCGCCCACACACCCCAGATCACGACGATGACGGCGATCGCCTTGCCGCGGCTGACCTTGCCGACGATCGACAACCCCAGGGCCAGCAGAACCCACTGCCAGATGTTGAAGATGTCGACTATCCCGGCGAGCGCCGCGAGCGGCTTCGGCACCGAGTCCGGGAGGAAGGCGCCGAGGTTCGATTTGACCATCCCCTCCAGCTCCTGCGCCGTGAAGCTCGCGTGCTTGAGCACCGCCGCCGCCATGACTACGGTCGATCCGACTGCGGCCGGGACGTTGGCGTGCAGGACGGTCGCGAACACTGGCTTGAACTCAGCGCTCGACCCGGTGGCCTTGAGCCCGAGAAAGTAGATGCCTCCCAGCATGAGGAACATCACCGGGACGGCAAGCGGCGTCAGCCAGCGCATCACGCCGGCGATCTTGCCGCCGAACTCGACCGCGCGGTCGAGCTGCTCGTCGGTCATCTTCGGGCCACTCGAGCGCTCGGCAAGCGATTGCCGGATCGTCCCCTCCATGTCGAGCCGGGGGCCGACCACGAGCTGCATGCCGACCGAGAGCAGCAGGATGAGGACGAGGGGCGGCAGCCAGGTGGGGCTTGCGGCCAGCTCAGTGAACACTGCACTCGGTTGCGTGAACACCCTGAGGACGCGAGATAGCGCCCCGTCGGGCGCCTCCTGCGCGGGGGGGATCGGGGTGGTGGGCGCTTCGCTGCTCATTGCGTCTGCTCCTTCGCCGCCGGAGCGGTGTTGGGCTTCATCTCGCCCTTGTCGGTGTCGTCGCCCTCGTCGTTCTCGGCTTCATCGAGCTCGGCCCAGTGGCCGAACCTCATCCAATTGACGTCCTTCCACAGCGTGTGGGGTTCCTTCTTGCCCTGCTCCTCCTGCAGCCCGACGCCCATCGCGTCGAGCAGCGTCCCGGTGGACACGCTGTACCCGACCATCGACTTGCGGTACGCCACCCGCGACTGCAGCTCGGCGGCCAGCGCGGCGGCGAGGTCGTCCTGAATCTGCAAAACCTGGTAGTTGGTGGACATGCCGTTGGCGAACTTCTTCTGCTCCGCGTCGAGGTTCCGCTCGGCGAGCTCGCGAGCCTTCGCCGCCGCGTCGATCGACTTGCCGCTCGACTGGAGGGCGCGCACCGCGCGCCGCACGTCCTGGATGACGCTCTGGCGCTGCGCCGCGAGAAGCTGCTCGGCGGAATGAAGCTGATAGCGCGCCTGGGCCCGCTGCGCCCTCGCCTGGTTGTTGCCGAGCGGGTAGCGGAACGCCACCGCCGCCGACCACTGGTCGTACTTGGCGTCGCGGAGCATCTGCAGAGCATCGTCCCAACCGCCGGGGACGGTGGTGATGATCCCGGTCGCCGGGTCCGTGACGTGGAGCGTGC
>Ga0315273_10000654_pt1 | contig 37431 bp, 35 predicted proteins | sample YL17G02_0_MG_FD_205753 | JGI IMG/M metagenome (GOLD analysis project Ga0315273, IMG submission 205753) | Sediment microbial communities from Yellowstone Lake, YNP, Wyoming, USA - YL17G02_0 | ecosystem: Environmental > Aquatic > Freshwater > Lake > Sediment | place: USA: Wyoming | collected...
TGGGCCGCGCGGCCCGGGACGGGGAGCCGGCCGACACCACCCTTTTTTTCGGCCCGGCGGACATCGCCTCGATCCGCTGGCACATCCAGCGCACCGAATCCCCGCTGGAGCGGGAGCGGGCCGAGGCCCGGCTGAAGGAGGTCCTGCGCTACGTGGACTCCGGCGTCTGCCGCCGCCGGCACCTCTTGGCCCACTTCGACGAGACCTACGAAGGCGACTGCGGCCGCTGCGACGTGTGCGCCGGGGAGGTCAGCCTGGAGGACGCCACGGTCGAGGCCCGCAAGCTGCTGTCGGCTGCGGTCCGCACCGGGGAGCGCTTCGGCGCTCATCACCTGGCGGACATCGTGACGGGCAACGCCACCGACAAAGTGGTGGAGCGCGGGCATCAGCGCCTGCCCACCTTCGGCGCGGGCAGCGGCCAGCCGCGGTCATTCTGGCTCTCGCTGGCCCAGGACCTGGCCGCCGCGGGCTACCTGGCGCGCGGCGAGGAGCGCACGGCGGGCTACAGCCTCACGGACCGCGGGCGGCTTTTGCTCGCCGGCAAGGAGAGCTTCCTGGCTCCCCGCCGCCCCGAGCACTCTGCGCCTGCGGGCGGGCGCGACCAGCGCAGCGGGCAGGAGGACTCCGCTGTCCCGCGGGCCGACGCCGAGGAGCTGTTTCAGTGCCTCAAGCGGCTGCGCAAGCGTCTGGCGCAAGCCCGCGACGTCCCGCCCTACGTGGTGTTCAGCGACAAGACCCTCCGCGCCATCGCCGCCAGCCAGCCAGCCACGCGCGCCGCGTTCCTGCGCTGCCCCGGCGTGGGGGAACGGAAGCTGGAGGCCTACGGCGAGGAGTTCCTGCGCGCCGTCAAGGAGTACCTGGCCGACGGGCGGTGCGGGGAGGGCTGAAGCGGCCCGACGTTTTGACAGCCCCCGGCACTGCCTTTAGAGTGGAGGGGAGCCGTCACTCCATGAGACTTCGCGACATCCTGCGCTCCCCGCTGCGGAGGGGCGACGTGTACACCGGTATCGTCTGCCTCCTGCCCTCCCTGGCGGTGATCGCCGTGTTCGTCGTGTTCCCGATCTTCTTTTCCCTGTTCCTGTCCTTCCACAAGTGGGCCATCCTCACCCCCGAGAAGCCCTTCGTGGGCCTGGCCAACTTCCAGCGCATGTTCGCCTCCCCGGAGTTCTGGCAGTGCCTGGGCAACACCTTCCTTTACACCGCGGAGGGGCTCCAGCGCGGGGCCTACGAGGAGGCGGGCATCGCCCTGGAGCCGGTGGAGCCGGCCGCCAAGTCCATCCAGGCCCTGGAGCTACTGGCCCTGGGCGAGGCGGAGCTGGCGATCAACTACCCGCACAACCTGCTGTTGTCCGCGGGGGCGCTGGTCCGTCGCAACCCCGAGGGGCTGTTGTCCCTGGCCGACCGTCCGGTGCGCCTGCCGGCCGATCTGGCAGGCAAGCGCGTCGGCATCGAGCCCAGCCCGGTGAGCCGCGCCCAGTTCGAGGTGTTCTGCCTGGCCAACCTCCTGGACCGGGCTGCCCTGGAGGTGGTCACCGTGGGCTTCGAGGGCGAGGAGCTCCTGATAGAAGGCCGCATTGATGCCCTGGATGCCGTGGCCTACGCCATCGCGCGCACCGAGCGCAAGGGGCACAGGGTCTGCTTCATCCCCTACGCCCGGCACGGCATCCCCGACTCGCCCTTCCTGGTGTTCGCCGCCCGGGCCGAATGGGCCGAGCGGCGCGTGGACCTGCTCCGGGCATTCTTCCGGGTGACCGCCGAGAGCTTCACGCGAGTCAGCGCCTGGGGGAGGCGGGAGTGGGCCGCTTACGCCGTCGGCATCCCCGGCCGGAACGGGGAGGAGGAGCAGGCGGTCTGGCGGGCTACCCGGCCCCTGATCATCGGCGAGGGCCGGCTGTTCACCCAGGAGCTGGCTGCGATAGAGGGACTGCAGGAGATTCTGCTGACGCACGGGCTACAGGGCGTCGCGGCCGACCTGCCTGCGCTGTTCCCGGACCGCTTCCTGCCGCCGGCCGAGGAGGGCTGAGGGGCCGCCATGCAGCCTATCGCCGTCGACGACCTTCTCCTGCCCGGTTTTCGCGCCTGGCACCGGGATGGGTTCCTGCTGGCCGCTGGGGATTTCGCCGCCGGGACCTACAACTGCATGACCGTGGGCTGGGGGGGAATCGGCTGCCTCTGGGACCGGCCGGTGGCCCTGGTGGCGGTGAAGCCCACCCGGCACACCTTCGGCTTCCTGGAGCGCTTCCCCAGCTTCACGCTCAACCACTTCACCCCGGAGTTCCGCAAGGCCCTGCTGTACCTGGGCACGCGCTCCAGGCGCGAGGGGGACAAGCTCGCCGCCAGCGGCCTCACCCCGATCGCCTCCACCGTGGTGGCCGCGCCCACCTTCGCCGAGGTGGACCTGGTCCTCGAGTGCGTGAAGGCCTACACCGACGCCTACCGGCCGGAGCTGGCCCTGCTGGAGTCCCTGCGCAGCAGCTCGCGCGCGGGCCACCACCACCGCTTCTTCTTCGGCGAGGTCCGTGCGGTCCTGGGCGAGGCGCAGTACACGCGATAACTTGACATCTGCCGGCTCATCACCCACCATGGCTCATCACGGGGAGGCAGCACATGGCAAAGAGGACCACACACCCCTGCAAGCGGGCCCACGCCCAGGACATCAAGCGGAAGGCTAAAAAGGAAAAGTAAGCTCCCCCACCGCACGTTGATTCGATATGGAAGATTTCGAAAAACTCGGGGTTTTCTATCTGGGGCGGCAGACGGGTCCCGCGGTTGGCAAGACTGGGCCCCTCCTGCTGTACGACTCGAAGGACCTGCTGACCCACGCGGTCTGCCTCGGCATGACCGGCAGCGGCAAGACCGGTCTGTGCATCGGGTTGCTGGAGGAAGCGGCCATCGACGCCATCCCGGCCATCCTGATCGACCCCAAGGGGGACCTGGCCAACCTCCTGCTCACCTTTCCGGATCTGAAGCCGGAAGACTTCCTGCCCTGGATCGCCGAGGATGATGCGCGCCGGAAGGGGTTGACGCCCGAACAGTACGCAGGAGAGCAGGCCCAACTGTGGCGCAAAGGGCTGGCCGAATGGGGGCAGGACGGGGCCCGCATCCGGCGGCTGCGCGATGCGGCCGAGTTCGTCATCTACACTCCCGGCAGCAGCGCCGGGGTTCCGGTTTCCATTTTGCGGTCCTTTGACGCGCCCGCCAAGGCAATCCTCGAGGACCCAGACCTGCTGCGGGAGCGGGTCATCACCACCGTGGCAAGTCTTCTGGCCCTGCTCGGACTGGATGCCGACCCGCTGCAGAGCCGGGAGCACATCCTGCTCAGCTCGGTCCTGGACGCGGCGTGGCGACAGGGACGCAGCCTGGACATCGCCCAGCTCATCCAGGAAGTCCAGTCACCGCCCTTCGAACGCGTCGGCGTTTTCAACCTGGAGGCCTTCTTTCCCGCCGGCGACCGCAACGCGCTAGCCATGAAGCTCAACAACTTTCTGGCCGCCCCGGCGATGAAGGCCTGGACCGAGGGGGAGCCGATCGACCTGGACCGCATGCTGTATGGCGCGCAGGGCAAGCCGCGGGTGGCGATCTTCTCGATTTCCCATCTCGGCGATTCCGAGCGCATGTTCTTCGTCTCGCTCCTGCTGCTGCAGGTAGCGGGCTGGATGCGCTCGCAGTCGGGAACCGCGAGCCTGCGGACCCTGCTGTACATGGACGAGATCTTCGGCTACCTGCCTCCGGTGGCCAATCCCCCGTCCAAGGCGCCGCTGCTGACGCTGCTCAAACAGGCCAGGGCTTTCGGGGTGGGGGTTCTCCTGGCCACGCAGAACCCCGTGGACCTGGACTACAAGGCCCTGTCCAATGCCGGCACGTGGTTCATCGGGCGGCTGCAGACCGCGCGGGACCAGGAGCGCGTGCTGGACGGCCTGGCGGGCGCGGCGGCGAGTTCCGGGACGGGCTTCGACCGGCGGCAGATGGGGCAGCTCCTGGCGGGTCTGGGAAACCGGGTCTTCCTGATGAACAACGTGCACGAGGACCATCCAGTGCTGTTCGAGAGCCGCTGGGTCATGTCCTACCTCCGGGGGCCCCTGACCCGCGACCAGATCCGCAGGCTGCAGGAGCCGACCAGGTCCGCCCCAGCGGGCGCCGCTGCTGGCGCGAGCCCGACGGCGGCGAGCCAGACCCCCGCGGCCCCGGTCAGGGAGCGGACGCAGGCGCGCGGAGCATGGCGCATCCTGAAGGAAGGCCAGGACGTCGGCCGACCCCCTGGCGGAGGAGCTGGAGGCGCTGGAGGTCAAACCGAAAAAAACGGACATCTCCGTGCGGGTCCTGAGCCTGGGCTGGGTCCCCTACTGGTGGGATGAACGGGGCGGGATGACGGCGGCCTTCTGAGCGGCTGCCGCTACGAAGGAAAGCGAGGCTGATCGATGCGCAGCGGTTTTCGCACCGGGTTCTGGCTCGTGCTGCTGGCGGTGCTGTTCGTCTGGGCGGGCGGACTGTTGGGCGGCGCGCAGGGAGCGCTCCTGGCGTTCCTCATCGTGCTGGCGGTGAACCTCATCGCCTATTTCGCCAGCGACCGGATCGTGCTGGCCCGCTACCGGGCCCAGGAGGTGACGGCGCAGGAGCAGCCGCGCCTGCACGGGATCGTCTCGGCTCTGGCCGCGAAGGCCGGGCTGCCGATGCCGCGGGTGTACCTGATCCCGGAAGCCACGCCCAACGCCTTCGCCACGGGGCGCAATCCGCAGCACGCCGCGGTGGCGGTCACCGCCGGCCTCCTCGGGCAGCTGGACGAGGACGAGCTGGAGGGAGTATTGGCCCACGAGCTGGCCCACGTCAAGAACCGGGACACTCTGACCACCACGATCGCCGCCACCCTGGCCGGGGCCCTGGCCCTGGTGGCCAACGTGGCGCGCTTCGGGTACGCCGGCAGGGGGCGGGGCCGCGGGAACCCGCTCGCCCTGCTGCTCCTGCTGGTCGGCGCCCCTTTGGCCGCCCTGCTCATCCGCCTGCTGGTCTCCCGGATCCGTGAGTACGCCGCGGACCGCGACGGGGCGCAGCTGTCCGGGCGTCCCCTGTCGCTGGCCGATGCGCTGCGCAAGATTTCCCATGCGACGGCCCAGCTGCCCTTGAGCCGGGGCAACACCGTGGACGCCCAGATGTTTACCGTGAACCCGTTCACCGGCGGCCTGCAGCACCTGTTCTCGACGCACCCGCCGCTGGAGGAGCGCGTCAAGCGCCTGCAGGCCCAGGCGGCGGGGGCACAATAGATGCCCTCCGAACCTTTCCCCGCGATGGAGCAGCTCACCGTCAGGCAGGTGCGGGAATACCTGGCAACCAGCCGTTCGATCATCGTGCCCATCGGCAGCATCGAGCAGCACGGCTACCACCTGCCTCTGGTGACCGACACCCTGGTCGCCCGGGAGATCAGCCGGCGGGTGGGCAGCCGCACCAATACGCTGGTCGCTCCGGTGATCAGCTTCACCTTCTCGGGCGGCGGCCTGCCGGGCACGATTAACGTCTCCCCCGCGGTGATGTCCCTCCTGGTGCAGGACATCCTGAGCTCCCTGGCCCTGCAGGGATTCCGCCAATTCTTCCTGGTGCTCGCCCACGGCGGAAGCGAGAACCTGGCCGCGCTGGGCGACGCCCTGAAGATCCTGCTGCGGTCCAACCCGCTGTTCGAGCAGGGCCTGATCTGCCTGTTCCCGGTCTGGAAGTTCGACGCGCAGGGCACCGGCTGGCGCAAGGCCTTCGCCGAGGGCGACTGGCACGCCGGCTGGCTGGAGACCTCGCTAATGCTGGCCCTGGCCCCCGAGCTGGTCCGGCTGGAGCAGCTGGAGCTGGACCCGGCTCCCCTGCTGGAGCTGCAGATCGCCCACCCGGACAATTACCAGCGCGCCGAGAAGATCGTCGATGAACCCCTGGTCATCCCGCGTCTGAGCCAGCGCCCGGACATACGGGTCGGGGTGATGGGGTACCCGCAGCGCGCTTCCCGGGAACTGGGAATGAAGCTTGCAGAATCCATGGTCGAGGAAATGGCCGCGAGGCTGGAATCCATCCGGGCCCGGGCTCAGGGCGGGTACCGGGAGGTCCAGTTTACCCCGCCGCCGATCGTGATTAGGGAGGAAAGCACATGAGCGAGTTCCGCTACGAGCCCAGCCCCTGGGCTCCGTTCCGCGATCGCGCCATCTGCGAACGCGTGCGCGGCGTCCGACGCGAGGACTTCTGCAGGCACCCCAACCCGGATTTCCACATCGAGGTGCTGCCGGACGACGAGCTGGCCTTCCGCCGCATCTGGGACCTGTTTTCGCGCATCCGCGACTCCTCCGAAAACCGCAAGCCCCTGGTGCTGATCCTGCCCAATCCCCACCCGCAGTACGTCAAGGTCGCCTGGTTGATCAACCGGCACCGGGTGAGCTGCAAGTACCTGCACATCTTCAACATGGACGAGTGGGCCGACCAGGAGGGCAACATCGCGCCGGAAACCTGGCCCAACGGCCTGATGTACGGCATGAAGAACTACTTCTACTACCGGATCGACCCGCAGCTGCGCCCCCCCGAGAATCAGATCCGCGGCCCGAACAACGGCAATCTGAAGAACTACGCCAAGATGATCGAGGATGCGGGCGGGGTGGAGGTGTGCGACGGGGGCATCGGCTGGAGCGGCCACCTGGCCTTCATCGACCCGGGCTCCCTCGAGTTCCAGACCGACGACCTGGAGGAGTTCAAGGCCATGGGACCTCGGGTCGTGACCCTGAACCCCTTCACGCTCGCCCAGTCGGCCCTGGACGCCGATTACGGCATGAGCGGCGACTGGTCCTGGATCCCGCCCAAGGGGGTGACCATCGGCCCCGCGCAGATCCTCGCCGCCCGCCTCCGTAACTCCTGGAACAGCTTCACCCTCGGGCCCACGCAGATCTCCTGGCAGCGTTTCTCCGTGCGGCTGGCCGCCCACGGCCCGGTGAGCCCGCACGTGCCGGCCTCCCTGCTGCAGCTCGGGCCTTCGAACCTGTACGTGACCGAGTCCATCGCGGCGAACATAGCGCCGCACCGCGAAGTGAGCTGGTACGCCTGAGCGCGCCGCGAGGCCTTCAGAAGTCGGCGGGCCACTCGGGCCGTCCCCGCACCCCGGGCCGGAACCGGTAGACCGGTCCGCCGAGAAACACCCCGTGCTCATCACAGCCCATGGACAGCTCGGCCGCGCCCTGAGCCGCCGAGGTCACGTACAGGTCCTCCAGGCCCGGGCCTCCGAACATCACGCTGGAAACCTGCCGGGCGGGGAACCCGACCTCCCGGGTGATCTGCCCCGCTGGGTTGAGCCGGCGCACGGCCGCCGCGCCCCAGAAAGCCACCCACAGATGGTCTTCGACATCCAGGGTGATGCCGTCCGGCAGGCCGTCTTCTCCGGAGCCCTGGTAGAACACGCGCGGTGAGCGGATCTCGCCGGTCAGGCGGTCATAAGCCCAGCGGGTGATTCGATGGGCCAGGCTGTCAGTGTGTAAGAAGAAGTGCTCGTCCAGGGAGAAGGTCATGCCGTTGCTGCAGCCGATACTTTCCAGAACCCGGACAGGCCGCTTTCCCCGCTCCAAGCGGTAGAGGCAACCGGTCGGGCTGCTTCGGTCCAGGGTGCCGGCGTAGATCCTGCCCTCGGGGTCGGTGGTGATGTCATTGAACATCTCGCTTTGCCCCAGCGGAACATGGAACAGCAACCGGGGCTCCGGGTCGGGGGCGCCGGCCTCGTCGATCCGAAGCTTGTAAACCCCCAGGTCGGTGCACAACACGAGCGACCCATCCCGGCAGAAGGCGAAGCCGCCGACGCGCATCCGGCCCTGCCAGAACACGCGGCTTTCCCCGCTTTCCGGGTCGTATACCCAGAGCCGCCGCTCGAAGATGTCCGTCCAGTAGAGCCGGCGCCGGTGCCAGAGCGGGCCCTCGCCTAGGTGGCAGATGCCGGGGAACACGCACTGCACCTCAGGCACCTTCATTCCGGCAGGCGCTTACAGCCGCCGCAGCCCCAGGCCGCCGCCGACCTCGATCGTGGAGCCCGTGGAATAGTCCAGGTCGCCGCGGGCGATGGCCGCCACCACGGCGGCCACCTCAACGGGCTTTCCCCACCGGGCGGTCGGCAGGCGTCCGGAGGCGATCATCCGGTCGATGGCTTCCTTGTGCACGAGGGACATATCCGACTCGATGATGCCCGGGCTCACCTCGAACACCGGGATCCCGGAGGCTCCCAGCCTGGCGGCGAAGGCCTTCACGGCCATGTGCAGCGCCGCTTTGCTCAGGCAGTACTCCGCGCCGGTGGGGTTGGCCATATAGGCCTGGACCGAGGTGATGAACACGATCCGGGGGGTCGGCACGATGCCCTCGCCCCGCAGGTGGATCATCCAGCGAGCTGCCTGCTGGGACAGGAAGTACGGCCCCTTCAGGTTCACGGCCAGCACCCGGTCCAGACGTTCTTCGGGACAGTCCAGCATGTCCAACGGTTCCGGCTCGATGCCGGCGTTGTTGACCAGCAGGTCCAGGCGAGGAAACTCCCTGCGCAGGAACTCGACCAGCGCCCCCCGCTCCGTAGCGGAGGACAAGTCCGCCCGGAAAACCACCGCCCGGCCCCCTGCTTCCTTGATCGCCTGCTCGACCTCGTAGGCGCCCTTCTGCCGGTTGTCCGCATCGGCGGTGCGGCTGTTGATGACCACCGTCAACCCTTCCCGGGCCAGGCGCAGGGCGATGCCCCGGCCGATGCCTCGCGAAGCTCCGGTGACCAGGGCCACGGGATTCTCACTCATGGAGGTCCTCCTCGTTCCAGAGCCGGCGGACCAGCTCCACCGCGATGCGCAGCCCTTCCGGGCCGCGTCCGCCGGCCTCCTCGATGCTCACCGGCCCGTTGTACCCGGATTCCCGCAGGTAGCGGAAAATCGCCCGAAACGGGACCTCCCCCGTTCCGAGCACGACTGGCTCGAAGCGGCCGCGGGCCCGGGTTTCCGCCGCGTGGATGCACGCCAGGCGGTGACGCACGGAGCGCAGGACCGGCAGTGGGTCGTCGCCGTAGGCCAGGGTGTTGGCCGTGTCGAAGTTCACCCCCAGGCCGCTTCCCTCGGTGGCCCGCACGACAGCCAGGAAGAGGTCCGTCGGGTAGCAGAAGTCGAAGCGCTCCCAGACTCCGGGCCGGGCATGGTTCTCGAACACCGGCCGGAGCCCCCGGACCTCCGCATAGGCCGCGGCCTCCAGGAGGCCCTGCACCGTCCGCTGGATACCCTGCTCGCGGGGGAGCCCGGCATGAGCCTGCCCGGCGGTCAGCCGCACCAGCCGCGCCCCCACCGCGGCGGAGGCGTCGATGGCCGCCCGGGCCTGCTCCGCCTGCCGCTCCCGCTCCGCCCCCTCGGGGTGGGTGTAATCGGGGTAGCAGGTGACCATGTTCACAAAAAGGCCTTCGGACTCCACGGCGCGGCGCAGTGCGCTCAAACCCCGCGGGCCGCGGCCCTCAAGGAGCAGGATGCTCAGGTCGATGGCCTGCAGCCCCAGCGCGCGCGCCTCCGCGGCGAATCCCTCGACGCTCATCTCGCCCCGCAGCATAGCCGGGAAGTAGGATACGGGCAGGCAGCTCAGGATCATGCGCGTACGCGCGTGAGGGCCGCCTCCAGGCTGGTGCGGATCAGGGCGGCGAGCTCATCTAAATCACCCTCCTCGGCGATGAGCGGGGGGCAGACGGCGAACCAATCCGGGTCGATGCGCAGGATCAGGCCGTGCTCCAAAGCGGTGCGCTTCAGGGCGTCGCCCAGCTTGCGCCCCGGTGGGAAGGGCCGGTTGGAGCGCGGGTCCTCGATCAGCTCCACGCCCAGGAGCACGCCCTTACCCCGCACTTCCCGCACCACCCCGAGGTCCTTGAGCCCCTCCAGGCGCCGACGCAGGTGCTCGCCGAGCCGCCGCGCCTTCTCCGGCAGCTTCTTCTCCACCAGCTCGTCGATCACGGCGATGCCCGCCGCGGCGGCCAGGGGGTTGCCGGCGTAGGTGTGCCCGTGGAAAAACTGGATCTCCCGCTCGGCCGGACCGTAGAAGCTCTCGGCCAGCTCCTCCCGCACCATGATCGCCCCGCTGGGGATCACGCCGCCGGACAGCCCCTTGCCGGAGCACAGGATGTCCGGCACCACGTTGAAGGTCTGCGCCGCGAACATGTCCCCGGTTTTGCCGAAGCCGGTGAGTACCTCGTCGAAGATCAGTAGCACGTTGTAGCGGCTGCAGACATCTCTCAGTATTGTGAAGTACTCCTGCGTCGGCGTTACGATCCCGCCGGTGTTACAGATGGGCTCCACGAGCACCGCCGCCACCGTCTCGGGGTTTTCGCTGTCGAGGATGTCCCCGAAGAGGCGCGCGCAGAACCGGCAGGCCTCCTCCCAGCTCGCGAAGCGGTCGCGCAGCTGAATCGGGGAGAAGGCCTTCAGGAAGCCGGGCATCTGGGGCTCGAACTTGATCTTCCTCCTGGCGCCCCCGCTGGCCGACATGGCGGCCATGGTGGCTCCGTGGTAACTCAGGTAGTTGCTGATCACCTTCGTCTTCTGAGGATGTCCGGTCTGCTGAAAGTACTGGCGGGCGAACTTCAGCGCCGCCTCGACGGACTCCGAGCCGCCGCTAAAGGTCTTGATGAAATTCAAATCCCCCGGCGTGACCGAGCCCAGCTTCTCCACGAAGTCCAGGGTGACTTCCGAGATCCCGTGCAGGGGCGGGGCGAAGGTGAGACGGTCCATCTGCCGCTTCACCGCCTCCAGGACGCGGGGCGGGCGATGCCCGAGCACCGCCACGAAGATGCCGCCGATGGCGTCGAAGTAGCGCTTGCCTTCCAGGTCCCACAGGTACAGACCCTCGGCGCGGTCGAAGATGAGCGGCCGCTCCAGGAATTCGGCGGTCTGCTGGAAGTCGATGAAGGTGCGCCGGATCAGCGCCCGGTGTCTTGGCGAGCATTGCATACAATCACCTCCGCCGGATGAGCTTCCCGCTGCGGCTCCCGGTGAAACGGCCGCGGTCGTAGGCCACCACCCCGTTGACCAGCACGTACTCGATGCCCTGGGGAGGAAGGCAAGGGCGGAGGAAATCGTCCGGCGCCGCCAGTCGCTGGAAATCCAGGACCACCAGATCCGCCCAGGCCTTCGGCTCGAGAATCCCCCGGTCAGTCAGCCCGAAGACCTCGCGGGCGGGGAAGCCGCTGATTTTCCGCACGGCCTCTTCCAGGGACAGCGTGCGCCACTGTTTCACGGCGGCCTGCAGGAAATAAGGGAAGGCGCCGTACGCGGTCGGGGAGATGCCGTAATTGAAGATCCCCGCCCCGGGGCCCGGGTGGGCCGGCAGGGCGTGTACGTCTGTGATGGGGATGCCGCGTGGATGGCGCAGGAAGTGCTGCATGGTCCCGTGCTCCCGCTTGTCCTTGCACAGCGCCCAGGTGGCCGCGGGGTCCTCCGACAGGATGTCGCACAGGACCTCCACGGAATCCACGTACACGGCCTTGGCCGTGTGGTGGGGCTCGCGGCGGCGGGCCAGCTCCCACAGGGTTTCCCCAACGTAATCCGGGTTGGCGCAGCGCAGGACCCGGTAGCACTCCGACCAGTAGGGGTCGGTGACGGGGTGGATCATGCCGAACTTCACCCGCCCGGAGTCGATCAGCAGGCGCAGGCGGTTTCGGAACCCCCGGGTCTTGAACTTTCGCGCGAGAGCCTCGCGGTCCATTTGCCTCAGCTCCGGCGGCAGGAAGCCCAAGATCGGCAGCTCGGCGCCGATGCTGTGCGGCGAAGAGACCACGTTGAAGCTGACCTCCAGGCCCTCGGCGGCGGGCCCGTCGATGACGCACTCCAGCGTGGCGCGGGCCAGGGCCTCGTCCAGATACTCGGGGTGCGGTTGAGGGACCAGATACGCCGGGGTCAGGTGTGCAATGTGCAGCCGCACCCCTGCGGCCAGGCGGCTTGCCTCCACGGCTTCCAGCAGTCCGTGGTACCTTCCCGTGATGATCTCGCCTTTGGGCCCGCGGTAAATGCCGTACGCGTTCTCCCCGGCCCGCCGCGCGGGCCACTGGTTCTGGTGGTGGCGGGTGTGCGGGGCGAAGACGCCGTCCCGCTGCCTCACCAGGCGCAGCAGTTCGATGAGCTCTTCGGGCTCCGCGTAGTGCCCGGGGGTGGCGGCGTCGAACCCGGTGGAAAGGCCGAAGCAGCCGCTTTCCAGACATTCCCGCAGCAGGTCCTTCATCGCCTCGATCTCCGCCCGGCGGGAGGGGCGCTGGTAGTCCGTACCGAGGACGGCCCCGCGGATGGCGTTGTGCCCGGCCAGGGGCAGGTAGTTGGGGGCCAGGCCGGCGGATTCCACGACGCTCAGGAACTCGCCGAACGAAGTCCAGGCCGGCTCGAGGTCCAGGTTCCAGGCCTTCCGGGTGGCGGCGAAGTACGAGCGGTCCCGGACCGGGGCCAGACTGATCCCGCAGTTGCCCCCGACGAAGGTGGTGATCCCCTGCATGATGAGGTTCTCCGCCCCGGGGACCTGGAGGATCGAGAGATCCGCGTGGCTGTGGGCGTCCACGAACCCGGGACAGGTGGTGAGGCCGGCGCCGTCGATCTCCAGCCTGCCGACGCCTTCCACGGCGCCCAAGGCGGCGATCCTGCCGCCGGCCACCGCTACGCTCCCCCGGTAGGACGGCTTGCCGGTCCCGTCCACGATCGTAGTGTTGCGGATCAGCAGGTCGTAATGCGCGCTCATTGGTTCAGGGTGCCCCGAACAGGAAGGAGGCCGTGTTCAGGCAGGCGACCTTCTGCCGCTCGCCCGGGGCCAGCGCGTCCAGGGCCGCCTTCTCCTGCTCGTAGGTGCCCTTGAGCTTGAACGACAAGTAACTGATATGATGTGACCGTTACGCCCTCGAAGTCGATTCCTTCTTTATTATTCTACCCTAACCTCCTGGCAAAGGGAAGGGTGGAGAAAGATAATCGCGACGATTGACCAGACTGATATACGCGGATTGGTTACCGCATGACAATTGTTCGTCGGGAGCTGCCTCTGTCTGCTCACAAGGATCGACTCGAAAGCCGCCTTACAGTTACGTCGAGGATTCTCCTTTACCGAAGCTCTCTCTCCACCCATCTCTTTGCCCGGAGCTCTTCGTGCTCTTTTTTCTACTAGCTGATCTTACCGTTCATCGTACCCCAGACAAATCCGGAAAGCTCCCGCGCAACCGCCGTCACCGCCCTCTGTTTTGTCTTCCCTCTGACCACGATCTTGATGTACTTCTGGTGCAACCTATTCATCGCTCGGTCCGCGTAGGCGATCAATTCCACCGGCTGGCCTTCGCGTCTCTCACGCAGTCTCTTGCTTACCGATGGTTTCCACCGAGAATGCCAAGAAGCTTCGATGAGCAACTTCCTTAAGTGTCCGTTGCCCGACTTGGTGATTCCACCCTGCCTGCGACTGCCCCCGCTGGATATCTCGCGCGGAACCAATCCCAAGTAGGCCATGAAGGAGGCGGCCGTCGCAAACCGACGGAAGTCCCCTACCTCCACCACGAGCGCCAAAGCGATCAGATAGTCGATTCCGCGGAAACAGCGAAGCCGAGCGACACGTTGCGCGTACTGCTCCTGCACCGCGATCGCCACAATCCTCTCATCGAGCATCCGCATCTGATCCTTCAATTCTTGTACCTTCAGACGGTAACTGTCGAATGTCTCCTTCAGTAGAGGAAGAGCAAAATGAAGCTCGGACAAGCAGCGAGCAAACTTCATCGTCCAGTAGCTCCCTCCTCTGTACGTATACCCGTGGCGGAGAAGGAATTTCATCAACCTTTGTTTCGCACGTCCCGAATCTTGCTTCAGATCCTCGCGCGCTCGAAGGAAGTCCCTCGTGGCCTCATCCTCGGGGGTAGGAACGTTGATCGGGGTTACCTCGCCGTTCTTCAGAAGCTTCGCGATCGTGCGGGCGTCTCTCCTGTCGGTCTTGATGCGGTCAGAAGTGAAGCGGGGCATCTTTCCTGGAGCAATCACCAGGCACTCAACCCCCATGCCCTTCAGCATCCGTTGGAGCTCGAAGCCCATGCAGCCCGCTTCGTATGCCGCGGCCACCGGTCCTCGTTGTTGAAGGCTCTTGAAAAGCTTTTGTACAACCTTTGGGGAGTTGGTGTAGCGCTTCTCAAAATCCGGAGTGCTGTTTTTCCCCGACATCACCGTTGCATCTATTGTGTCCTTATGGACATCCAGACCGACGAACTGTACGCTTGCCATCGTGACCTCCGTTCAACCTTGAATTGTGGCAACCAGTTTCCTGGTTAATCCACGGCTATTCAAGAGCGGAGGTCACATCATATTGTCTGCTATCAATCAATTGGTGCGGGAACGATTCGCGAAACGGCCATGAGGATCCCCGCTTTCAAGACGGCCCCCTCGTTCCACCCGCGCCCCTGGGACGGACGGGCGATGGCCGACAGGCTGCACAAGAACATCCCGGATGGACCCGTAGGGGAGTCGTGGGAGGTCTCCGCCCACCCCAACGGCCTCTCGCGCGTGGCGGGCGGCCCCTTCGCGGGGTTGAGCCTGGCGGAGCTCGCGAAGCGGGCCCGCAGGCTCGAGGGGTTCCCCCGGGGCAAGACCGAGGCGTGGTACATCATCGAGCGCCTGCCGAGGGCCCGGCGCACGAGCTTCTCGCTTCGCCCGAGGTCGCCCCGGAGGACTGCCTGCTCGTGCCGCCGATGCGGGTAGAGGTGACCGAGCACCGAGCGGAGATCAAATGCTGCCCCGCCTGCGGGAAGCGGTGCCTGGGGGAGGTGCCGACGGAAGCCGAGCGGGCGTTGCAGTTCCGACCGCGGCTGCGAGCGAACGCGATCTCCCTCAAGGACTACGCGCTGCTGCCCTTCCACAGGAGCGCGCAGCTGGTGGAGCACCTGATCGGGGTACACCTGAGCCCCGGGACGCTGGCACGTATGGAGCAGGAGTGCGCTCGGCGGCTGCAGCCGACCGGCGAGCAGCTGCGCCAGGCGGTACGGGCAGCCGAGGTGCATTTTGACGAGACCGGATTGAGCATCAACGGGAAGCTGTCGTAGCTGCACACTGCCTCACGACAGGAGGAGCGACAGGTCCTCCCGCGTCAGGTTCCTGATGAGGCTGTTGTCCGCGGAGATGATGGCGGAGACAAGGTCGCGTTTCGTCTTCTGGAGCTCCAGTATCCTCTCTTCCACCGTCCCGCGCGCGATGAGACGGTAGGCGAAGACATTCCTTGTCTGACCGATTCTGTGGGCGCGGTCGATGGCCTGGGATTCGACGGCGGGATTCCACCAGGGGTCCAAGAGGAACACGTAGTCGGCGGCCGTCAGGTTGAGTCCCAGCCCGCCAGCCTTGAGGCTCACGAGAAACAGGGGAAGGTCGGGGTCGGACTGGAAGGCATCGACCCGCGCCTGCCTGTCTCTCGTCCTGCCGTCCAGGTATTCGTAGCGGACGCCCGTGCGGTCGAGTCGTTCCCGCACGATGGCCAGAAAACGCGTGAATTGCGAGAAGACGAGGGCCTTGTGGCCCTCTTCGATCACCTCCGCGATGCTCGGCAGGAACGCGTCAAGTTTTGCGGATGGCTCCCCCCGGCGTTTCTCATCGATGAGCCCCGGATGCAGCGCCGCCTGTCGCAGCCTCAGGAGGGCCTCGAGGATGATAATTTTTATCCTCCCAAGTCCGACGTCGACCGCCTTGCCGAGGAGCTCGGTGCGGTAGTGGTCCCGCAGCTCGTCGTAGAGAGCCCGCTGCGCGTCCTCCAGCTCGCAGTACATTATCTGTTCGGTTTTCCGCGGAAGGTCGGTGGCCACCTGATCCTTGGTCCGCCGGAGGATGAACGGACGAAGGGTGCGCGCCAACAACCGGCGCGTGGGCTCGTCGGGATCGCGTGCCGCGGGACCTCGCATTCCCGCCAGCGGGGACGATCCCAGCATTCCGGGATTGAGGAACTCGATGAGGCTCCCGAGCTCCCCAAGGTGGTTCTCCATCGGGGTCCCGCTGAGCGCCAGGCGGTGCCGCGCCGTGAGCAGGCGCGCCGCCTTGGCCGTGTCGCTGTCGGCGTTTTTAATCGCCTGCGACTCGTCGAGTACCGCGTAATCGAAAGAGACGTCCTTGAGGAGCCCCACGTCACGACGAAGCGTGCCGTAGGTGGTGATCACGATGTCGTAGCCGTCGAAACCACGCGCGTCCGTGGTTCTTCCGGGTCCCCAGTGCTCGATGAGGCGGAGGGCCGGCGCGAACCGCGCGGCCTCCAGACGCCAATTGAAGATGAGGGAACGGGGGACGATGACCAGGGACGGCAGACGCGGAATCTCCCCCCCGCGTTCGGGGTCGACGCGCCGGAACTCCAGGAGCGCCAGCACCTGCACGGTCTTGCCGAGCCCCATATCGTCCGCAAGACATCCGCCGAAGGCGAACCGGCGCAGGAAGTGCAGCCACCCCAGGCCGTCTTTCTGGTACGGCCGGAGCTCGCCGGCAAATCCCGGCGTCGGATCGGCGGGGAGAACGGCGGTGAACCGCCTGAGCTCATCCCGCGCCCGCGCGGCCGTATCGTCCCACTTCACCTCGGGCGCGGAGGCCAGGAGGACGTCCAGGAAACCCGACTGCGCGCGCGTGAACCGCAGGGTCTCTCCCTGGACGTCGCCCAGCTGCCCCAGGAGCGCGTACCGTTCCAGCCATTCCTCGGGGACGATCCCCAGCGTGCCGTCATCCAGCAGGACGGTCGACTCACCGCGGCGGAGACTTCTGAGCAGACGGGGGAGCGGGACGAAAACGTCGTCGAAGTGGACTTCCCCCTTGAGGTCAAACCAATCTATGCCGGAGGAGACAGACACGGAAAACCCGCTTGCGGACCGGTACAGCTTCCCTTCCGCCTCCACGATCCAGCCGGCGGCGATCAGGTCGCGCACCGTTCGGGGCAGGTCGCGCGGAGACAGGGAAAAATGGGGGGGATCATCGTCATGGGGAAGTGCTTTCAGGGCTCTCATTCCGCCCAGCGCGCGTTCGGCCTCCTCCTCCGCGACTTCGTTCCGCCTGACCAGCCGGCGCGCGTCGGGGAGATAGACTCCGTGCCTCCGGCTGGCCTTTTCGACGACGGTTCCCTCGTAGTCGAAGGAGAGGGCCGCACGCAGGGAGCGGGAGGTCCCGTACCCGCTATCCGGCCGGCTGATCGTGAGGCGACGCCGTGGGGTTCCGACAGTTTCCTCGAAGCGCAGATCTTCCGGCAGGTCGAGCGGCGGCACGCCGGGAAGGCGCAGGAGCTCTTCGACGATCCTGCCGCGATCCCGCGGGCGAACGCGGATCGGACCCCCCTCGCGGAGCGTCGAGATCCAGATCCATGCGCCGCTATCGTCAAGCTGCGCAACGTTGTCGTGAAAGAAGACCAGTCCACCCTTGACCGCGAAGACCGGTTCACGGATGTCGATGATCTGGCCGTCCCGGCACAGCGATCCTCCTATGCGGCAGCCGCCGTCCTTCTCGTCGCGGACCGCCAAGTGAAAGACGTAGGGGGCGCCCCCGTCCCAGCGGAGGATCTCCGGGTCCGCCTCGACCCCCGTGGCCCTGAAGAGGCAGCGCCCTGTCGCGCACATCATCGGGAGAAGCGCCTCCAGCAGATCCCACGTGAAACGGAATGCGCTGCCGGCCCGGTCGTATTCGAAGTAATCATGCTCCTTCGACGCGCCGAGCATCATGGCGACGATGCGCCGATCGTCGCGGTCCGCGAGCCTGGCCGCGCGCTCCCGTGTCGGGGAATACTTCAGGAGAACGCTCCAGGCGCAGTCTTTTTTCCGCGTGCGGGTCGCCAGGCGAACGGAGAAAAGGCCCGTCGACGGGGTATCGGGAACATCGACAATGTAGAAGAGAACCTTTACCGGTTTCCCCACGCTCTGAGCTCGGCGGGAAGCGATTTCCGTCATCGCGTGCTCGATGTCGGAAAACAGCGGGCGGGGAAGGGATGGATCGGGACGCCGGCTGGAGCTCGTGGGTTTGGTCGCACCGCCCAGTGAGAAGAAAACTGGTGTTCCCGTCTGAGGAAAAAGCCACCCCTCGCTGGGACCACTCGTCCCTTTCCCGTCACCGTTCCCGACGGTCCCCTTCGATCCCGTCCAGTTCTCGAGGTGCCCGGCATTCTCCGTCGCCAGCACGACGGCCCAGACGTGTCTGCACCCCCGCTTTGAATCGGCCATAGCAGGACACGTGCAGGAAGCCCCGATGCCGTCCCTGGTGCGCGCGAGGGTCACGCGGTACGGCAGGCTTCCCGCTATCGTCGCCTCAATGCGGTTGGGGAACGTCGCAGCTATGCGCAAACGCCCCCTCAGGAACAGCATCTCTCCGAGCGTCCGGGCATTGGGTCCGAACCAGGGCTGCAATTCTTCCGACAGAGACATCGTTACGTCCTTCCGTATTGGGGAAATATACATCGTGCGAGTCGGAGAAGGAAGGAGAACGCGACGGGCAACCGACCTTGACCGTCGAGGGGCCGCGCTTTCTTTCTTGCCCTGGGCCATGCAAGCCAGCCGGGCGAAGGCTTCAACCGGTTCGTGGAAACGCCGGGCAGGGCGATCAGGCATTCCATCCGAGAAATAGGATCAACGGCGATGCATCGCACGAACTTCACCGAGGATGATTGGCTGCGGGTACTGCTGGACTCGGCGGCGTGGTGGGCGGTGGATCGCGACCAGCCGCTGGTGTACCTTGCGGTCACGGATCCCGTCCCTCTTCCGAAACGATTCGGCCTATTCAGCAACTACCCCTCCGGTATGCAGGCAAACCGGATCGTCGATCTGTGGGAGCCCCGCTGTGTCAGGGTAGTTGTCGCCTCTATATGGTAGGGGAGACTCCCCAGGGGGTACCCCCTGGGGAAAAATCGCGGGCAGAAGGCGTGGGGGCGCATGCAGTATTACTCGGAGGAGTTCAAGAAGACGGCAATCGCCAAGATGGCCGTGCCAGGCGGTTGGAGTGCGATCTCGTTGTCCCGCGAAATTGGGATCTCACAGTCCACCCTCTCCAGATGGCTCCGCGAAGGTGCTACAGTGGGGCTGAACGGAGGGGACATGGAACAACGGAGGCCTGAGGATTGGAGTGCGGAAGAGAAACTGGACGCTTTGCTGGGCTACACCGGACCTACCCCGATTCCATAGACACATGGTTAAGCACCATGGAAAGGAGTAGGGGAAGGGGAAGTATCTGCGAGAGAAGGGTGTGCACGAGGCGCAGATTGAAAGGTGGAAGGTAGAGATTCTGGAGGGGCTGAAGCTGAAGCCGTTCGGGGGCGGGAAGAAAGACCTGCAACAGAAGCGGATCGCGGCCCTGGAGAAGGAGCTGAGGAGGATTGAGGCGGCGCTGGCGGAGGCTGCGGCGCTCTTGGTTCTTAAAAAAAAGCGAACACGATCTGAAGCACCGTACATTTCGCAGCTGTCCTATCGGGTGTGGTCCCACCGTCCTTCACGATCCCGACCGCACACCCCACCACTTATGTCCCGCGGGGGGCGAATACCCTGCGACTCATCTTCCAAGACCATTCCCCCGCCTTCGCCAAATCCTACGACTCCCTCTACGCCCAGGACTACGGCAAGTTCCGTCTGGAACGTATCTCCCATGTGGCAGAAAGATTCGAAAGCTGCGGTGACTACACAAAAGGCATCGCCCGCATTCAGTGCTCAAACCCTTCTTGCCGATTCGAGTATTTCCGCCCTTTTTCCTGCAAATCCTTCTACCTTTGCCCGTCCTGCTCGCAAAAGAGAACCCTTCTGTTCGTCGAATACCTCGACGAGCAGCTCCTCCTCAACCTCCCGCATCGGCAATTCGTCTTCTCGATCCCCAAGGCCCTGCGAATCTTCTTCCGTCACGACCAGAGACTGTTCGGCGCCGTCTCCTCTCTCCTCTTCTCCCTGATCAGACAATTCTACCGCCCGGCCGCGGGATCCCCCCGTCTGGTCACCGCAGCGGTCATTGCATTTCAACCCTTCGGGGATTTCCTTCGGGCTAATGCCCATTGGCACGCCATCGTCCTGGAAGGGGGTTTCTCCCACGAAGGTCGATTCCTCTTCCTGCCCATACACGACACGCAGAAGTTCACCGAAGTCTTCCGACGCGCCGTGATGAAGCTCCTGCTGTCCAAGGCTCTGATCACCGAGGAGTTCGCTGCAACCCTCTTGTGCTGGAAGAACTCAGGCTTCTCAGATGATAATAAAGTCCGCATAAACGGCGACGATCACAAAACGCGTGTTGCTCTTGCTCAGTACGTCGCCCGTGCACCCCTGTCCTTGGACAAGCTTTCCTATTTGCCTTCCCAGGGGACGGTGCGCTACAGCTCCGACTTCAATCCCGCCATCGGGGATACCATCAAGAGCTGGAATGCCCACGACTTCATCGCTGCTGCCACGTTGTTCATCCCCCCGCAGGGTGTTCGCGTTATCAAGTACTTCGGCTTGTACGCATCCCGAAGTCGATGGAGGTGGCCCCAGTGGGATCATATCATCCGTCACGCCCCACAGGGTTGGAAGGAGGCCCATGGGGTGACTGATACGGATTCTTCCCCGCAGCCCTCCTCAGCCACTGTACCCGAGTCCGCTTGCCGCTCTGCATGGGCGAGGCTCATCGCGAAGGTCTACGAGATCGACCCGTTGGTCTGTCCTCACTGTTCTTCAAAAATGCGAATTCTTGCCGTGATCACCGACCCGGCAGAGGTGAAAAAGATCCTACGCCACCTCATCAAGATCGATCGCCCTCCTCCTGGATTGGATCTTGCTACATTGAACTGACACGTTATTCCTCAGAGTTTCACCCTTTTCGCTCAGAGGGGGAGAACCGCTTTGCACTTCGACGGCAAGCCCGCTATCTCGTGAAGAGGGTGACTTTCTCATGCCTGGTAGGCCGCCTGACGTCTGCATGAAAGGAACTTTGTCTCTCGGGCTCCTTGTGCGACCTGCATGATGAGTGCATACTGATGCCGCTGGATGGATGCTGGGTGGATGGAGAGGATCTATTGGAGATTGTGGGGAAATCAGAAAGGTATCGTTTTTACTATCACTCAACGGTGGTACTTGCAGCCAAGTAGGACCGCGAAGAGGAGCATACGGTGGCGAAGAAAGTCCTGGCAGTTCTGTCGGAGCACGGTTACTGGGGAATCGAGTTGGTTGGTCCGCTGACAAAACTCGAAGCCGCCGGCCATACGGTGGAGTTCGTGACGCCGACGGGCAAGAAGGCGCAGGCACTGCCGCCGAGCTACGACACGAAATACATGGACCCGCCGCTTGGCGTGTGTGTGACAACGCCGGGCGACGCTGAGATGGTGAAGAAATTCGAAGCCACGAACCGTCTCGCTGCCACAAAGAACCTTTCCGCACTGATCGCCGAGCGTCCGTACTACAGTCGCCCCAATTTCCTGCGGGAGCTGGAGCAGTATTACATCAAGGTGAAAGAAAGTCTTGGCAAGCTGACATCCGAGTACGAGGCGCTTCTGCTGGTGGGTGGCAGCGGGCCGATAGTTGACATGGTCAACAACCAGCGCGTGCATGAGCTGGTGCTGGGGTTCTGCCGGGCGGGCAAGCCGGTAGCCGGGATCTGCTATGGTGTGGCGGTACTCGCCTTCGCTCGCGACTTCAATGAGCGCCGCAGCATCATTCGCGGCAAGCACGTGACCGGGCATTGCATTGAGTACGATTATCACGACGGAACCGGATTTCTCGGCACCGACTTCAATATGGGTCCGCCGCCGTATGTGCTAGAGTATGTGCTCAGCGACGCTGTCGGGCCAGAGGGGCAGTTCCACGGCAACTTCGGCAAGGAAACGTCGGTGGTGGTCGACTACCCGTTCATCACCGCGCGCTCACTCCAGTGCTCGCATGAATTCGGCGAGAAGTTTGTCGAAGTGCTCGACAAGGGGCTCAGGCGCTATGGGTGGTAAGCCAGGACGGTGCGCGCTGATCGAGCAGTTGCTTGCCGACGGTATCACGTACATGTTCGGCAACCCGGGCACGGTCGAACAGGGGTTTCTCGACGCGCTCAAGGACTACCCGGCCATGCGCTACATCCTCTCGCTACAGGAGAGCGTGGCGGTCATGATGGGAGACGGGTACGCCAGGGCGACGCGCAAGCCGGCGCTGGTGCAGATCCACAGTACGCCGGGTCTGGGCAACGCGATCGGTGCGATGTACCAGGCGATGCGTGGCCATGCGCCCCTGGTGGTTATCGGCGGAGACGCCGGCCTGAAATACATGTCGATGCAGGCGCAGATGTTCGGCGATCTGGTGGCAATGGCGGAGCCGGTGACCAAGTGGTCGGCGATGGTGACAGACCCGTCATCGCTGCTGCGCATGGTTCGTCGCGCGGTGAAGATCGCTGCAACGCCGCCCATGGGACCGGTGTACCTGTGCCTTCCCGCAGATGTTCTCGACATGGATTGCCCCGAGACAGTTGAGCCTTCGTTTGTTGCTCCCTTGCGCGTCGCTCCCGATGAGAACGCGCTGCACGAAATGGCGGTGATGCTGGCAGCGGCCGCGCGTCCGATGCTCTTTGTCGGCGATGGCGTGGCGTACTCGGACGCGCAGGTCGAGGCACAGCTGGTGGCGGAGCTCTTGGGCGCGGAGGTGTGGGGTGTCGACTCAGGTGAAGTGAATGTTGCGTATGATCACCCGCTCTATCAAGGGCAGACTGGCCACATGCTCGGCTTCGCCAGCTACCCAATCACGTCCAAGGGTGACGTGAACCTGGTGGTAGGCACGTACATGGTGCCGGAAGTCTACCCGCGGCTCGATGATGTTTACGCGCCCAATGCCAGGGTGATTCACATCGATCTCGATCCAACGGCCATCGCCCGCAACCATCGCGTGACCCTTGGAGCGATTGCCGACCCCAAGCTCACGCTGGGGCGGCTCGCGCAGATGCTGGCAACGGTCATGACGGCTGCACAGAAGAAAACCGCGGCGGAGCGTGGCAGGGCGACCGGGGACGAGAAAGCTGCGCGGCTGTCGCAACAGAAGCAGAAGGACCGAGCGGCACGCGGCGGTTCGCCGCTGAGCGCCGCTCGCTTCATGGAAGATCTCTCGGCCGCGCTTCCGAAGAGCAGCTCGATTTTCGATGAGGCCCTCACGAGTTCTCCGGAGCTGACTCGCTACCTGCCGCCGAAAGCGACGGGCGAGTTCTTCCAGACCCGCGGCGGCTCGCTCGGCGTGGGTTTCCCGGGCGCGATCGGGGTTAAGCTCGCGCAACCCGAGCGCACGGTAGTCGGGTTCTCCGGCGATGGCGGCTCTATGTACACGATCCAGGCGCTCTGGACCGCGGCGCACTACAACATCGACACCAAGTTCGTTGTCTGTAACAACCAGAGCTACAAGCTGCTCAAGCTCAATATCCAGCAGTATTGGAAGGAACAGAGCATCGGGGCGCACCGCTTCCCCAATCCGTTCGAGCTGACAGGGCCGGTAGTCGACTTCGCTGCGCTTGCGGGCTCGATGGGTGTGCCAGGGATGCGGGTCGAGCGGCCCGACCAGATAGCGCCGGCGATACAGCGAATGCTCGGGACGAAAAGTCCGTTCCTCATCGACCTCGTCGTACCCAGCCATGGGCCCGGCGACATGGACGAATGCAAGTGCGGACAATGACGCGAACCAGTCGAGAAGGAAGGTGAACAATGGCGGCGTATCCGATTGTGCATCGAGTTGCGGGCAAGTTCCCGGCGCTTCCGAACCATGTCAACGCGTTTCTTGTTGAACTCGACCACGAGTGTGTCGTTATCGATGCCACCATCGCTCTTTCGAGCGCGCGCCAACTCGTCGCTATCGCCCAGAAGGTGAAGAAACCGATTAAGGCAGCGCTGATGACGCACGGGCATCCTGACCACTACTCCGGTCTCAAGGTTTTCGAGAACCTTCCCCGCTACGCTTCGCAGGGTTGTCTTGACTTCGCGCGGAAGGAAGATGCCGAGAAGGGGGCACTGGGCAAGTCGTACCACGGTGACGACTACGCGGAGCCGCGGGTATTCCCGGACACGATCATCAAAGACGGCGCCGCACTTGTCTTGGACGGCTACACGTTCACGTTCAGCGACCTTGGGCCAGGGGAGTCGGACGCGGACGGGATGTGGGTGGTCAAGGGCGCCAGCGGAACCCACGCGTTCATCGGCGACCTCATTGCCAAGGACTGCCACAGCTTCTTCCGCGACGGTCACCTTCAGGAGTGGATGAAACTCCTCGATCGTTTGGAGGAAACGCTTCCTGCCGACGTCCACTTCTACTACGGGCATGGCGAGCCCGGCGGCATGGCCCAGCTTCGTTGGCAGCGCGGCTACAACCAGGCCTTCATCGATGCGATCAGGGCGATCCCGGCGAAAACCGTACCGGCGAGCGAAACTGTCAAGCAGAGCGTCGTGACCGCCGTACAGAAATACTTGCCCGGCGATTCGGTGATATTCCTTCTGACGTATGACATCGGGCATGTGATCGAGTACTACTGGAAGAGATACGGCATGGTGAAGTAGCCTTTACGGTCGTGGATATGTCACACACGGCAAGGCAGGGGGGACTCATGGCAGCGGCGCTGAGCAGTTGGGAAGTCAAGGAACTGGTGTATGCGTGGTTCAAGAAGTTGACCGACAAGGCAAGCGCCGACGAACTCGCGGCGATGCTCTCGGGTGAATCGCTTGAGATGAAGTTCCCCGATGATACGCTTCGCAGCCTCGCGGATTTCCGCGTGTGGCTCAAGAAGGTCACCGTGATCTTCTTCGACCAGGTGCACGATGTGTTGCATCTCGACGTCCGGCTCGACGGTGAGAAGGCTGACGTGAACCTGATAGTGAACTGGCAGGCACGCACGTGGACCCCGCCGGCGGCGTACAGCGAGTTGACTGGTTTCAACGTGCATCAGCACTGGGTGGTCGTGCGCGACCCCAGGTCGGGCAAACCCGTGGTCTCGGTCTATCACGTTGGTGCGTTCGACAAGATGAAGGGGTGAGTGACCCGCAGAGTTCGGATTCTGTTGTCGTCGAGTTTTCGGGCGGCGCGAACACGTGGAAACGAAGATGTCAATTCTGTCATGTTGAGCCGGGGCGGGGCATGGCAGGAACCGGCAGTCGGGAAGGAGAGCGCGCGTGGATACCAGGCAGATTGTCACCAGGTACTTCGAGTATGTGAACAGCGGACGGTGGGACGACTGGCTGGCCCTGTTTGCCGACGACATTGTCATGGACGAACAATTGGGCGGCCATGTCGAGGGGATCAAGAACCTGGCTAAGTCTATAGAGGGCCTTCGTGGCTCCAAGAACTTCAAGAACCATCCCCGCAAGTTCTTCGTGGATGGCGACACGGCCGCTGTCGTGTGGCACATCGAGACCGTCGGGCCCAAGGGCGAGCGCATCGAGGCCGACGGTGTGAATTACTACGAGATCAAGAACGGCAAGATCGCCTACTTCCGCAACTACCACGACTCCCGCCCCTTCAAGCCGATACTTGAGGCCTAGAAGGTAGCCTATCCTTGCACCCGTCGAGAGGAAACCCCATGGCATCCAAACGAGTACTTGTTCTTGCGTCGAATTATGGTCTCTGGGCCGAGGAGCTTCAGGCTCCCTGGGACGCGCTTGGCAAGGCGGGCTACACACTCTCGCTGGCGACACGGTTGGGCAAGAAGCCGCTGCCGATTGTGGTGAGCATGGACCCGGAGTTCGTCGACCCCATGCAGAATGCAAAGGTGAATACGGCAGAGGTGGTGGCGAGGACGAAACAGTTGCTTGACGGCGCTGAGTGGGCATCACCGATCAAGATCGGCGACGCGCGTATGGCATCATACGATGCCTTAGTGATCGTCGGGGGCCCCGGTGCTTCGCTGGACCTGGTCGGCAACCCGAATGTCCACAGGTTGATCCTCGATGCGGTCAAGGCAGGCAAGACGGTGGGCGCGCTGTGCTACGGGGTGGGTGCGCTGGCGTTTACGCGCGACCCGGCACAGGGCAACAAGAGCGTCATTCACGGCAAGACGGTTGTCGCGCACCCGCACGCCTGGGACTTCACCTTCGACATGAACTACCCGCTCTACGGGGCAACGGCCGACAACCCCGCAACCGATATCACCACCACGGGGTTCCTGTTCCCGCTCCAGTACATGGTTGAGGATGCGGTCGGGCCGAAAGGCAAGGTGATTGCCGATGCGGGCGCGACTCGTGAGAAGCCCTGCACAGCTGTCGACCGGCCGTTTGTCACGGGCCTCTCTGTCGAGTCCTCGATTGCGTTTGGCGCAGCCGTGGTCGACGCGCTCAAGAAGTGGTAGGGCACGCATCCATGGGAATGGCCGGTACGATCGCAGTCAACCGCAGGGGTGCGTGCACGCTGCACACGTACCTGTCGCCCGAAGACGGTGAGATGGTGTGTACGCACATCATCGAGACGTCGAAGCACCTGCTGCTTGTCGACGCGCAGCTCTTGATGCCGTACGCGCATGAAGTGCGTGCCTATGCCGAGGGGCTCGGCAAGCCTGTTGAGCGCGTTGTCGTGACCCACACACATCCAGACCACTGGATGGGGCTGGAGGCGTTTGCGGACCTGCCGCTCTTTGCACTCCCCGAAACACGCGCGGAATTGGCGAAGATAGGCGAGTACCTGCTCGATATCAAGCGCAAGAGCCACGGTGATCGCACCGCCCGGCGGCTGGTTATTCCGGACCGCGATCTGGCAGAAGGCGATATCGTGCTGGACGGCGTGACCGTGCGGTTCAACAGGCTGGTGGACGCAGAGGCGCCGCTCATGGCCCTGGTCGAGTTGCCGGAGCAGCGTGTGCTCGTGGCTCAGGACCTCGTGTACAACCACGTGTACCTCGTGGTCGGTGAGAAAAACGCCGCGGGGGAGTACCTGTTCGACGGGTGGTTGCGGGCGCTGCGTCAGGCGCAGCGCAACGGGTACGATCTGCTCTTGTCAGGGCATGGTGAGCCGGCGTCGCCGGTGCTTCTCGACGAGCTTATCGGGTATGTGACGTTTGCCAGACAGCGCTTCGAAGCCGGTGTCGACGAGCAGACGCTTGGGAGGGAAATCTCGGCGCGCTATACGGGCTACCGGGTGCCCGAGATGCTCGATCTGATGAACCTGTTTCTATATCATCGCACGTGGTAGCAAAGAGGGAAGCACTGATGAAGCTCAAAGGCAAGAAGATCGCAGTGCTGATCGAGAGCGATTTCTACGAGCATGAGATCTGGTATTATCACTATCGGTTCCCAGAAGAGGGCGCCGAAGTCCACTTCATGAGCCGCATGTGGGGTCAGCAGTCGATCACCTTCAAGGGCCACGAGTACCACGCGCCCTTCGAGTGCCGCGAAAGCTTCGAGAACATGAGTGACGAAGCCATGGCGGGCTATGCGGCGGTGATCGTGCCGGCCGGCATGGTCTCCGACCGTTTGCGGTACACGGAGGACCTCTCCAAGTTACCGCCCGCAACCGTGTTCCTTCAGCGCGCATTCGCAAACAAGTCCATCGTCAAGGGAATCATCTGTCACGGCCTGTGGCTTGTCTCGCCACTGCCAGAACTCGTGCGCGGTCGTCGCCTGGTGGTGCACAACAACCTTCTTGGGGACGCGCGCAATATGGGCGCGGTGTACGTGGATCAGGATGTGGTGGTGGATGGAGACCTGGTGACGGGACGCTCGGGTGGGCACTGTCACCTGTTTGCCCGTGCGATTATCGACAAGATCGCCATACAATCCGCAAAGCAGTAACTGAACGTCAGCGAAAGGAATCGTGCCATGGCTGCTGTTTCGTTCTCGCATGTGGGTCTGATGTGCAAGGATCCGATAGTTACCGAACGCTTCTACACGAAGCACTTCGAATTCCGTCGCACACGCGTGTATGCGCCCGGACCTGAGCAGGTTGTCATGATCAAGTCGGGTGGCATGTATCTGGAGCTGTTCAAGGCTACCGAGAACGCGCCGGTGCCGGCGCCTGCAGAAGCCGGACCTTCGTGGACCTGCATCCGTCATCTCTGTTTCTCTGTCGACAACCTGGATGGGCAGCTTCGGCGCATGGGCGCCGATGCGCATTTGACACTGGGACCGCTTGACATGAGCGCCTTCATAAGCGGCATGCGCGTGTGCTGGCTGGCCGACCCCGACGGCAATATCGTGGAGCTGAACCAGGGGTATGTAGACGAGGAAAACCCTCCGCCGCTGGACTGACAAAAATGAGCACAACCGGTGTACCCGGGCTGAGCAAGAGCCGGCTCGAGATGCTCTGTGACGGGATCTTCGCGATCGTGATGACACTGCTGGTGCTGGAGATCGGTGTGCCGTCGCATACTGAGATCCATGGGGACGAGCAACTGGCGCGTCGTTTGCTCGACATGTGGCCCGAGGTGCTCAGCTACGCGGTCAGTTTCGCTCTGCTGGCGTCGTTCTGGTTCGCGCATCACTTTGAGTTCAGCTTTTTTGCGCGCACCGACCGCCGACATATCTGGATCAACATCCTCTTCATGCTCGCCATCTCCTTCGTGCCTGTGTCAACCGCGCTGCTTGGCCAGTTTTATCGCTACCGCCTGGTAGTGGTTGTCTACGCCGGCAACATGGCGGTCGCCGGGCTGCTTCTGTTCTGGAACTGGTGGTACGCAACGCGAGGTGGAAGGCTCACGGTCGAGGGGGTCCCTGAGCGTGTTCGCAAGGCTGTCAGCGTACGGTTGCTGACGTACGCGATGCTGTTTGCGCTTGCAATGGGGCTTTCGTGGGTGAGCACGGCGGTGGGACTGGCGGTCTGCGTTGCGGTGCCGGTAGTCTATATCATCATGCAGGTGGTGCCGCACGGTATGGATGCCCCCCGCGAGGGAGTACCCGAGGCACCTCGGGGAGAGTGAATCGCCGATCCCCTTAAGGATGATCCACTCCTTAAAGACGCGCACTCTCAGGAATCCGACGGCCTTTTCGATCCAGAGAAGGCGGTACACGCCTTCGTTCGCTTTCGCGAAGCTCATGACCGCTTTTGCGCACGCGACGAGGGGATGCTCGGCTTCAGGCCGTGCGTCAATGGCGCTGAGGCAACAGTCCCTGTACTCGACAAGGGTGTTTCTTGCCAGACAAGTTCATCGAGGTTTTCCACGTAGCGATAGAGGCAGCTGGGTGCGCAGCACACAGCGAGAGCCAGTTCCACTGCCCGGTCTGCGGAAACATGATGTTCGTGATCGCCGTGATCCGTGATCCCGCAGAGATCCGGACCACCATCGCCTGCTTGGCCAAGCACGGCAGGGGCCCGCCCGATGAGGGATGAGCCGATTCTTTCCATGGACGACCATCCGCGTCCATCCGGGCAGTCAACCGGCTGATCCCGGTGCCTTCCCGGTGGTAACCGATTGGTGCGACCTTGCCCTGTAGCACCCAAATCGAGAATGCAGGATGCGGAACCGCTCTTGACCATGCCGTAGGGCGGGGTTAGAGTAGTCAGCACGTTGTGGACGGGAGTTCCGAATTCAGGACAGGGACGTCGAAAGCAGCGGATATGGTCGGAGTCCGGGATGGTTGCAGAACCGAAGGCTATCAATCCGCCTAAGGAGGTTGAACATGAAACTCTATGGTTTTGAATTTTCTGATACCATTTCCGGTTATGTGCTGGAATATGACAAAGGGAAAAAGACATTTACAATGGAAACAAGCGACAAGCGAGTGTTTTCCATTCTCCTTGGCGATAACCTGGCCGGCCGGGTCATGAGAAATCTCGATGAACCCTATATGGACTGCACCGCCCAGATTCCGGATTTGCTCGTCAAAGGTCAGCTCGTTTTTGTGTATGGCATCTTCTACCCCCATGGCGAAGAGTTCTCTTTTGAAGCCAAGTCAATAGATTTTCCCGGTCGGAAAATCAACAAGTACCGTTTCGAAGAACCAGACTGGTGGATCAAGCAAGTCGATAGTATCTGTGAGTTCTACCTCAAGGCACAGTTCGGCCATGAGAAAAACATAGATTATCGAAATTACTGTACGCTTATCGATATCACCGGTGAACGCAAGGGTCACTACGAGAACAATTTCCGTCAGGAAACCGATACCATTTCTCGTTTGGTCTATGGTTTTTCCACTGCCTTCATGCTTACGGGAAAAGATATTTTCCTCGAAGCTGCGGAAAAAGGTACTCAATACCTTCGGGATCATATGCGATTCTATGATGTTGACGAGAATATCATATATTGGTATCACGGGATAAAAATCCAGGGCGACAAGGAAGACAAAATATTCGCTTCAGAATTCGGAGATGACTATGATGCCATTCCCGCTTACGAGCAAATATACGCCCTTGCAGGGCCTACCCAGTGTTTCCGCATCAACGGTGATCCCAAGATCCTGAAAGATATCAATATGACAATAGCTTTGTTTGACAGGTTTTTCCTGGACAAAGAAAAGGGCGGATATTTCTCTCACCTGGACCCCATCACCCTCGACGCCAGAAGTGAAAGTCTGGGGAGAAACAAGGGTCGTAAAAACTGGAATTCGGTCGGAGACCATGCTCCGGCCTTCCTTATTAACTTATGCCTGGCTACAGGTGAAAAAAAATACCTGGACTTCCTGAAATACACCGCAGACTGCATCACTGACCACTTCCCCGACTACCTCGAAAGTCCCTTCGTTCAGGAAAAGTTCTTTGAAGACTGGACCAAGGATCAGGAGTGGGGTTGGCAGCAGAATCGAGCGGTGGTAGGGCACAATTTGAAGATCGCATGGAACCTGATGCGTATAAACAACATAATTCCCGCAAAAAAATATGTTGAACTGGCAGAAAAGATCGCACACATCATACCTGAAGCGGGAATGGACAAGCAGCGTTTCGGATGGTATGACGTTGTAGATCGGGTCAAGAAGCCCGGCGATGAAATCCACCGCTTTGCCTGGCACGATCGTAAGGCATGGTGGCAACAAGAACAAGGAATATTGGCGTACCAGATTCTCTTTGGCGTACTGAAGAATCCCGAGTATTTGAAATACAGCAGGGAAGGCACTTCTTTCTACAATACGTACTTCCTTGATCATGATGATGGGGCGGTATACTTCAATGTACTTAACAATGGCATCCCATTCCTGACAGGAAATGAACGCCTCAAGGGCAGCCATTCAATGAGCGGCTATCATTCCACAGAGCTTTGTTACCTTGCTCAGGTTTATACCAATCTGCTCACTACCAAACAGCCGTTGATACTATATTTCAAGCCCAACCAGGAAGGGTTCCCCGATGGTGTACTCCGCGTCCAGCCGGATTACCTGCCGAAAGGCAGCGTGAAAATCCAGGAAGTCATGGTGGACAACAGCCCGTGGACGAAATTCGACGCTGACGGGTTGACCGTGGAATTGCCCAACCTGAACCATCGTCCAAAGATGAGAGTCACCCTGATGCCTGTATGAGTATTGGAGTATTCCTATGATACGAATTGATTCGCATCCGACACATACACAGGGAACATACAAGCTCCGGGTGGGGAAGCCCTTGCCTTTCGGGGCAAGCATTACTCCGGAAGGTGTCAACTTTTCGGTTTTTTCCCGGGAAGCCACATACTGCGAACTTGTTCTATTCAATAAGGACGAAGATGCACCCATTGAGGTGATCCCCTTCCCCGAGGAATTCAGGATCGGCAACGTCTATACCATGATCGTATTCGAACTGGATTTTGAGAATATCGATTACGCCTATCGCATGGATGGTCCCTTTGATCCACGGGAAGGGCACAGGTTTGACAAGACCAAGTTCCTCATGGACCCCTACGCGAAGATGATTGGTGGTCGGGATGAGTGGGGAGTAGACCCTGACATAAGCAAAAAGTACCAGCATCGGTCCCGGATATTTTACGACGATTTCAACTGGGGAAACGATAAACCCCTGGAAATCCCGATGGAAGATTTGATTATCTATGAAATGCACGTCCGGGGATTCACGGCACACCCGTCGAGCAAGCTCAAGTATCCCGGGACGTACGCCGCCCTCAAGGAAAAGATCCCCTATCTAAAAGACCTTGGAATAAACTGCGTCGAGCTTATGCCCATAAATGAATTCGACGAGTTCGAGAACTCACGGATTTCGCCAGTCTCGGGGAAGCGCTTGCTAAACTTCTGGGGTTACAGCAATGTCGGATTTTTTGCCCCGAAAGCAGGTTATGCTGCAACGGGGAAATTCGGCATGCAGATTGATGAGCTGAAAACCACGATACGGGAGCTCCACAAGAACAATATTGAAGTTATTCTGGATGTCGTTTTCAACCATACCGCGGAGGGGAACGAAAACGGTCCCTATATTTCATACAAAGGCATTGACAACAAGACATACTACATTCTGACGCCCGACGGTTGGTACTATAATTTCAGCGGATGCGGAAATACCCTTAATTGCAATAATCCAATTGTACGATCAATGATCCTGGACTGTCTGAGGTTCTGGGTTTCGGATTATCATATCGATGGATTCCGGTTCGATCTTGCATCCATCCTGGGTCGGGATCAGAATGGTGCGCCCATGTCCAATCCGCCTCTTCTGGAAAGCCTGGCTTTCGATCCGATTCTGGGAAAGTGTATACTTATTGCTGAAGCGTGGGATGCCGGTGGACTTTATCAGGTCGGGTCTTTCCCGTCCTGGGGTCGGTGGGCGGAATGGAATGGCCGCTTCCGTGATGACATCAGAAATTTCCTCAGGAGTGAATCGGGCTCCCTCCGTGGTATTGCTCAGCGAATCCAAGGCTCGCCAGATTTATATGCCTGGCAAAAACGGGGTACCAATGCTTCCATAAACTTTGTGTCGTGTCATGATGGCTTTACACTCATGGATATGGTCTCGTACAACGGAAAACATAACGAAGCAAACGGTGAAAACAACAGTGATGGGAGCAACGACAACTCAAGCTGGAACTGTGGCTGGGAAGGACCGTCAAACGACACCCGAGTGAATGATCTGCGAACGAAACAGATAAAAAATGCCATCAGCCTGCTCATGATAAGTCAGGGCGTTCCAATGATCCTTTCTGGTGATGAAGTGGGAAGGAGCCAGCGCGGAAACAACAATGCCTATTGCCAGGATAATGAATTGGCGTGGTTCGACTGGACTTTGGTGGATAAAAATGTTGAACTCCATTCATTCTTTCGGAGGATAATCGCATTTCGCGCGGCCCACCCGGTGCTCCGGAACAAGACCCACCTCATGAACACGGATCATGTGGGAAGCGGTTATCCTGACATTTCATGGCATGGCCTTCGGGCCTGGCAACCGGATTTCTCCAGTGACAACATGACGCTCGGTTTCATGCTCTGTGGCACGCATGCCGACCAAGGGAGGGGCAGAGATAACGATATCTATGTGGCCATGAACATGCATTGGGAGATGCATGGCTTCGAACCGCCGGGGCTTCCTTCGGGGAAAAACTGGAATGTCTTCGCGAATACCGATTTGAAACCGCCCTTTGATATCTATGATCCAGGCAATGAACAAATCTTGGATAATCAGCATGAAATTCTCATCGGCTGCAGGTCGGTGATGATTCTGGTAAGCAAATAAGGAGAGGAATATGGAATCTAAGTTCAAGGTTGAGTATTCGGGAACTGTGCTCAAGGTGATTCTTTCGGGAAAGCTTGATGCGAACAATTCGCCGGCTCTATCGGAAGAACTCTCAAAATTTAAAGGGAAAACAATCACGGAAATGGTTTTCATGGCCAAGGACCTGAGCTATATTTCCAGCGCGGGAATTCGTGTCATTGTTTTCGCCAAACAGAAAGTCGGGGAAAACAGCAAAGTATTCCTGATCAGTGCTTCGGAAACGGTATTGGACGTCATAAATATGACTGGTCTTGCTAATTTCATGACCCTCCAGGATACATATCAGGGATAAATGATATGTCCCTGTTGACTATTGAAGCCAGGTTGGAAATGCTCGATTCAGCTTTGGATTTTGTTGCCACCGAAGCGGAAAAGGCATATTCCGATGCGATCAATGTCAACAGGATCCGCCTGGTAGCTGAGGAAGTATTGGTTAATATCATCAGTTATGCATATCCTGGCACGACAGGTACAATCGAGATTTCCTGCACAGGAGTTCCGGAGAAAGGGTTGTCTCTGGAGATCGCTGATTACGGCATTCCTTTCGATCCCCTGCTCAACGCACCTGCCAACTTCACACACCTACCCATTGAAGAGCGGCCCATCGGCGGTTTGGGTCTTTCACTGGTTACATCCGTCATGGACTCCGTGATATATGAACGCGCAGGGGACAGGAATATCTTGTCCATGGAAAAGCGAGGAAAACAAGGTCTCTCATGCTAGAAAAACTGACTATCGCCATCAATTCCCTTACAATCGATTCACTGATTGCCATTACATTGAGAAATGTTACTATCCTTTTATACCTCCTCCAGTTTGTTTGCACACTCCTTATCGTTTTTTACATCCTTTTCCAGACCAGGGTTTTGCGGAAGATCGAATCGGGAGTTTCAATTCGATCGATAATCAAAGAGACCGGCATACTCATTGTAGTCTTCGGTTCCCTGGCCATACTGGCCACTACGACAGGAATAAGAATATTCGACACGCCCGAAAGTCCTATCGCGAATGTCAGGAATCTAGCGCCGTTTATCGCAGGAGTGCTCGGAGGACCCTTGGCTGGTATTGGAGCAGGACTCATCGGCGGATTACACCGATATTTTCTGCCGCGAGGGACCGAGACAGCCTTACCATGCATGGTAGCGACCCTTTCTGCCGGAATAATCGGAGGCATACTGTTTCTGATATACAAGAAGAAGTTCCTCAAACCCCTTCACGCCACGCTGATCATAGCGATTTTTGAGGTCTACGACATGACCCTTATCCTGTTCTTGAGCAGGACGCCATACCCTGGCTCTGTTCCCATAGTAATGGAACTTTTTATTCCAATGTTCGTTGCGAATACTTTCGGGGTATTCATTTTCACCTTTATGGTCAACAGGGCCCTCAATTACCAGAATATCAAAGATGTGAAAGACAAGATCGAAATAGAACTGAAGACCGCTCATGAGATCCAGATCAGCATGCTCCCAAGGATTTTTCCCGCCTTTCCCGACAGGAATGAATTCGACATTTATGCCATCATGAGCCCGGCGAAAAATGTTGGCGGTGATTTTTACGATTTCTTTCTCATTGACAAGAACAGGCTTTGTTTTATCATCGGAGACGTTTCAGACAAGGGAGTCCCGGCCGCACTTTTTATGACCATAATAAAGACGCTTTTAAAAACTGAGGCCCTGCGGGCCATTGCTCCGAGTGAAGTCCTGAAGCGGGTAAATGACATACTTTATCCGGACAATGAGTCCTGTTCTTTTGCTACGGTTTTCTGCGGTTATCTTAATGTCAAGACGGGGGAGATCGAATACTCCAACGGTGGACACCTCCCGCCCTATGTCCTGTCCCAAGGGAAAAACCCCGAAGGTGCAAGAATGGACAGGAACTATATCGTTGGCAATATGAGAGAAGCTTCTTTCACCACCCAGAATATGAAACTCGGGGTGGGAGATGTACTCTTTCTGTATACGGACGGAATCACCGAAGCGGAAAACGGTGAAGAACTTATGTATACCGAAAAAAGGCTTGTCGTTACCCTCAAGAACAGCCACGCCCATCATAACAACGCCCAGGATATTGTCAAACGCGTCTTGAGCGAAGTCAAGATTTTTACTGGAGACGCGCCCCAATACGATGATATGACCATCGTAGCACTCCAATTCAAAGGGGATTGATATGAGTATTACCTGGATAGATGTCATAGGCTACATCGCATCTCTCTTTGTCGCCTTGAGCTTTTATTCAAAGGTAATGATTCCGCTCCGCATCTTTGGCCTTTTCAGTAATTGTTTCTTTATCATGTATGGTGGCCTCACTCACGCATACCCAATATTGATTCTTCATGTATTTCTTCTCCCAATGAATCTCTATCGTCTTTACCAGATGAAAAAGCTTTTGGGTAAAGTGAAAGAATCAGCAACTGGCATGTGCACTATGGACTGTTTGGTGCCATTCATGACCCAGAGAAAATTCCAAAAAGGGGATGTTCTTTTCAAGAAGGGCGATACTTCTGACAGCATGTTTTACATTATTGAGGGTTCCGTTCATCTTGCAGAAACCGACAGGATGTTGGCCAAGGGATCGTCTCTGGGTGAGTTTGGCGTATTTTCACCCCTGAAAGAGCGTACCCTCACGGCAAGTGCAGCTGAGGATTCAGATATTGGAGTAATAGCAGAAGATAAGATTCTCCAATTATTCTATCAAAATCCGGCGTTCGGTTTTTTTATCATACGCCTGGTTATTTCACGTTATCTCGAATACTCCGCTCTGTATAACAAATAGGGGACATCGTGGGACCCGCCCGCGGCCGGTCTCAGCGGAGCTTTCGCGGATGGTGTGGCACTACCGGGAGGGGTCCCCCCTCGGCGATGCGTGAGCCATCTACTCCGGCCCGATTGTCGTCCCAACGAAATGCCCGCCCGCGAGGATGCGTGAGAGATTGGCCAGGTCGCGCCCTTCCGCAAAAATCACCCTGATGCGCGACTGCGCGGCCGCGCGTGCCGCCGTGGCATCGAAAGGCGTATTCTTGCCCGGCGTCCATTCCCCGCCCACGATGGCGATCATTTCCTTCCACGAGAGTCTGTCCAGGGGCCGGGCCGCCGGGTCCTTCTTTGCCTACAGCGACTACTTCCACACCGACACGAAGGTCTTCCCCGCCATCGAGTTTCTTGTCGAGCTCCTCCAGCACTTGCCCGACTCGTGCAGCCGACTCCTCCGCACCTACGGGTTGTACTCCTCTCGGGCTCGCGGCACTTGGTCCCGTAGCCCTCACCTCCTCCGCCTCGCTCCCGAGGGCTGGAAGCGCGACCATCCACCCCAACCATCCCTCCGCATCGGTCCGCCCGACGAGCCGCAGCCCGAGCTCTCGGTGTCGGCCAAGCAGAGCCGCGCCGCATGGGCACGCCTGATCAAGAAGGTCTACGGGGCGGACCCCCTAACCTGTCCTCGTTGTCACAACCCGATGAAAGTCATCGCCGTCATCACCGACCCCGCGCAGGTCCTCAAGATCCAGCGACACCTCATCAATACAGGCAAGCCACCCCCCGGTCTGGATCCCGCCTCCTTCAACTGATCTCATCTCCGTAGCTCCCAAGGGTAGTCTGTCCCTCCGCTACCCATACACGAGGCCCTCGTCTGCCTTGAGCCCACCGGATGACCCCGAAGTTGCCTATCTCCCCATCGTGTCCGCCTCTCGCTACACCCCCCCCCGTCTGTAGCCGGCGCAGGGCTAGAGATTCCCCATTGGCGCAAAAGCACCCCGGGGACGGGGGCGGCGAGGAGGTAGCTGGACGTCGACGGGCCAGGTGGGTGTATGATCGACAAGGGAGGGGGAATCACCATGGATTCTTTCTTCTCTTCTTCTTCTTTTTCTCTTCTTTCTTGTCCGTCTTGTCCGTATTATCCATGTCATCAGTATCAACAATGGGAGGGGA
>Ga0315273_10000656_pt1 | contig 37329 bp, 40 predicted proteins | sample YL17G02_0_MG_FD_205753 | JGI IMG/M metagenome (GOLD analysis project Ga0315273, IMG submission 205753) | Sediment microbial communities from Yellowstone Lake, YNP, Wyoming, USA - YL17G02_0 | ecosystem: Environmental > Aquatic > Freshwater > Lake > Sediment | place: USA: Wyoming | collected...
GGCATTGAGGTAGGCCAGTTGCGTCTCATCGTCGACAAGATACTCGGCTGCGTCGAAGGGGGTAGTGCGCAGGGGTTTCGTGCGGCTGGATCGGTTCATTGCCTGGGCTCCACGGCGTGGGCATCGTCATGCGATCCAATCCAGCTGTCCCAGATCGTCGGCCGGCCTTCGGCGTTTGACATGGGTTCGCTTAAAAGCGAAAATGCGGTACAACGTAGAGCGCTACTTGTCGCCTGCGGGCCGCGACCCGTTTCAGCAGTAGCTCGATAGAGAACGGCGATGAGCAAAGCCAAAGCAAGCAGGAAACCGGCCGTCCGCAGCCACGAAGACTCGACCGTCGAGAGCTTCCGACGCGATCGGAAGTATGCGGCGGCCTACCTGGATCAGGTACTCGCCGATGGAGACCAGCAAGAGCTCATGCTGGCACTGCGCCGGCTGTCGGAAGCATTCGGCGGCGTGCCGGGATTGGCGCAGCAGGCCGGCCTGAACGCGACCACGCTCTATCGAACACTGTCGGGGAACGGCAATCCGGAATTACGGACGCTGCGGGCGTTACTCGATGCCATGGGGCTTCGGCTGTCGATCGCACCGGCGTCTTAGGCCGGACGCGACGGACGATTCGGCGCCGCCAAGCTCGAACTGGCCGAACTTATCCAATGGATACGGGGCGAGAAGGTCATATCGGACCGCGACCGTCCGGCAGGGGCGACTCGCGCCTCGCGCGTATACATCACCCAGCATCCGTCCGCCGCGCGCGACCCGCGGAGCCGTTGGATTCGAAGCAACGCCAAGTTGCCGAATGGGCTTCTACGCAAAGTCGCGACAATTGGAAATGGCCGGTGGAGCAATCTCGTAGCACGCTGCACGAAAGATTCCACGAGGCAAATCACGGGGCCATGAAATCAGTCGCGACCGCGTCCACGGACCCCGATCGCATTTCCGGTGCGATCGTGATCCTGCGCGGCCAGCGGGTGCTGCTGGATCGCGATCTCGCGGCTCTGTACGGAGTAGAGACTCGTCGCCTCAACGAACAAGTGCGACGAAACCAGCAAAGGTTTCCCGCCGATTTCATCTTCGAGGTCTCGGACGAAGAAGTCCGCAACTTGATGTCGCAATTTGCGACATCAAGTTGGGGAGGTACTCGGAAACGACCGCTGGCGTTCACGGAGCACGGCGCCATCATGGCCGCCACCGTCCTGAACAGCCCAGGTGCCGTGGAAATGAGCGTCTTTGTCGTGCGAGCTTTCGTGCAGTTCCGAACTGCGCTCCTATCGACTCGGGAGCTGGCCAAACGCCTGGACGCCTTGGAAAGGCACGTGGCAACAAAGCTCACCGTGCACGACCGTGCGCTGACGAACCTCCTGAAGGCCATCCGTTCCCTGACTGAGTCACCCGCGACCAGGAAGCGACCGATCGGATTCACAGCTGACTTGGACGGGAGTGAATGACACGCGCGCGTCCCTTCGGGGAGCCTGGCGCACTATGGGCTCACCTCCTGAGCCTCCCCCGCGCGTAGAATCTACCCAGCATCAAGAACGAAGCCTTTCGCTTCGGCCAACCTGCCAGCTCGGCAAGGTGGATCGCCAATTCGGCGGATGCGGCTCGGACCCGAGCAACGAAGGAGCAGCGCATGGCCGTTCAATCCATTTCGCCCGAGGACCTGTCCAAGGGTCTGCCGCCCGTCATCGGTCTGCCGCGGTGCCTGCCCCAACGGGCGACATACACGAAGACGGTGCTGGGCGAGGTACTCGTGCCCGACGAGTTGCCGCCGTACCTGCTGCTCGGGCGTCTCGATCGCAGCACGTTCCAATCCAGGGAGGCGGACTGGTCGGCGCGCTGGATCGGTGACGTGCCGGAAACATACGTCGAGGCGAAGTACGCTCGAGCCGAGCGACGCCTGACTCTGCGCCAGGTGTGGCGCGGCATCGAGGGTGGAACGAGCTTCACGGCCGGCGACGACTTCGGGCGCGCGATCCAGTACCTGTACATCCCGATTCCCGAAACCTGGGACGCGGCGATGGGCGCACGACTCGAGGCGGCCTACGGCCTCAAGTACTTCGCGCAAGGTGCCCATGATCTCGGCTTCGCGGGTATCCCGGACGGTGGATTCAAGACGCTGTGCGTGCCGGTGCCGGTGGGTCGGCTCGCCGACCTGTATCGGTGCTTTGATGAGACGCGCGACGACCCGCGGCTCATGACGCCGGTGTCAGCGCGGCTCGAGCTGCGGTTCGGCACCCTCAACTACGTCGTGGGTAAGAGCCCGGCGTGGACGCAGGATCCCAGCCGACTCTTCGCCGCCACGTTCGACGCGGGCGATCTGCTGCCGCTCGGGTGGCCGCAACTCGAGCACGGCAAGGATGGGACGAGTGCGTGGACCGTGCGACGGTGGGTGTACCTGGCGTCGATCGGCGTGCCGTTTGCAGGTGTCGAGTTCGTGGTGGAGCGACTGGCGGAGCGTGGGCTGATACGGCGGCGTGCTCATGAGGGCGACTGTGCGTCCGAGGTCGATGCCGGCATCGAGTTCGATGCGTTCGTCGGGTCGGGCGCGATCGAGCTGCAGGGCCGCTCGGTCGCGTGGATGGACGCGTCTGCCACGCGGCGGGTGTTCTACCAGCTCAACTCGGAGGAGGAACTCGCGAAGGGTGGTATCGGACGGATGATGGTGGCGACGGCGCAGACGGAGGCGCAGGCCCGGGCACTGATCGAGCGGGCGGAAGCCGTGTCGGTCCGGCAGCGTGGGTGGCTGGAACGCGAGGTGTTCGCGCCGGATGCCGGCCGCGATGGGGCAGCGTCATGAACCGCCGGCAGTTCCTGCAGGCCCTGGCGTCGCTCGGGGCGAGCATCTCGATTCCCGTCGTGCTGCAGTCCGCCAGTGCGGCGCAGGTCGACGAGGCCTGGGCGAAGGCGCTCGAGGACCCGTGGTATTTCGAGGTGAACGACTACGGCACGATCGTCGATCCGGGCGTGGCAATGCCCCGCATTCACGCCGATGTGTTCGACGTGTGGGATCGGCTACCGCGGGATCCGGAGCACCTGATCGGTGAAGTCGAGAGTATCGGGCCCCTTGTGTCGGCGTTTCAGCGGCTCGCCGCCGGCGAAAGGGAGGACCTCGAGTACGAGTTGTCGATGCTCGATGATTTCGACGACGAGGAACAGCGCGCGCCGTCGTTCGTCGAGGGCGCGGGACTCGAGCGACTGATCGCGGAGATTGCCGACGAGGACGATGGCTGGAAAGCACTGGTCCGCCGCGACGGAAAGGCGGGCATCGATCGGTACTGGGAATTCATCGAACGCTGGCTCAAGGAGCCGATCGACTGGGACGAGCAGGAGTGGTTCCCGAGGGACTGGAGCGGCCAGGGCACGGCGCTCGAGTTCTTCCACCGCCTGGATCGCGATGCTCTTTACGCGCTCGGTGTAGCGATTGTCGATGGTGATCATCCGGGCAGCAGCTACTACGCGGCGGAGCTGCGCAACGAGCTGGCGGATGCGAACGCGACCGCGCAGCGGCTGGGATTGCCGTTCCGGTTCCGGGCGGAGGGTGTCCAGTCGTGAGCGATGAACTCCATTCGCTCGACGAGCAGCGCTATTTCACCGACTTCCGCACGTAAACAGTCTTGGTCGATGAGTTTGGCGCGCTGCGTTCTTCGATGTCGAAATGCTTCGGGTACTTCTTGAGCAGATCACTCAACTTCTTGCATCCATAAAGGCGGACATCGAAATCTGCCCGAATTCTCTGAATATACGATCCGACGGCCCCCAGTCCTGCCCAGCCTGTGTCATCGGATTCTTCCTCAATCGCCTGCCGTATCAAGTCGAGTGGAACCTGCTTGTTCTCGACCGGCTTGCTCGATACGGCGGTTGGAGCCGGCGCAACAGAATCGGCGACTTCCGAGGTTTCCTTGCGCTTCGATGGATTCGGAGCCTCATGGACGGTGATGACCGCCTCCGGGGACGCGGGTCGCAGTACCTCGGTATAGATGAACTTGTCGCACGCGGCCACGAAAGCGTCCGGCGTCTTCCTCTCGCCAAAGCCATAGACGACCAACCCCTCTTCACGGAGTCGCCGGGCCAACGCGGTAAAGTCGCTGTCGCTCGAGACCAGGCAGAAGCCGCCGAACCGATGAGTGTGCATCAGGTCCATTGCGTCGATGATCAGCGAGGCATCCGTAGCGTTTTTGCCCTTGGTGTAGGCGAACTGTTGCACCGGTGTAATGGAGTAGCGAAGCAGGCTCTGCTTCCACTGGGTAGTGACTGTCGAAGTCCAGTCACCATAGATGCGCTTGACGCTCGCCACGCCGAGCTTCGCCACTTCCGCCAGCAGCCCCTCTATCACCGAAGGCTGGGCATTGTCCGCATCGATCAGGACCGCCAGCCGATTGTTGTTCTGTGTCGTCGCCATCGAAGTCCCCTGCAAGAAGTCAATTCCTGTGGTTCCGGGCTCTAACGAAGCAACTCTCGCCACCCCGCTGAAAGGTGCCCGTATTCTTTCCCGCCGAGCCAGACCTCGGCGTGCACACGTTCAGCATGCCCGTAGCTCCACTCGGCCACTGCGACGGATGTCGCACGATCGACCAACAAGCCGGCCTCCGAGCCCATCTGCGCTAGGTCGGATTCATGATCCTTGACGAATTCGGCCCAGCGCTCGAGGTACCGCTCGCCGCCGAGCAAGTCGCGCTTGAGCGAATTGCAATTGCTGTGGGCCAGCACGAAGTTGTGCGCCAGGTCGCGCGGATACCGCGACCACGGAATGAAATGGTCGACGCAGACAGCCGCGGGTAGGAGGCCCCGGCAATAGAAGCACTGGCCGTTCTGCAATTCTCGCAGCGGATTGCTCACTTTGACTGCAAGCGCCGCCCGGCTGGAACCGAACAGGAATTCGGACAGGCCCACGGCACGTCCCAGCACCGGCTGGTTTTGCTTCAGTGAAAGCACGAAACGGAGCCACTCAGTCTCAGCCAGCCGACGAATCAGCGGCGCGCGTTCACGCAGGTGGCAAGCTACGCCCGGCAGCAAAGTAATGTGCTTTTTCCCGGGGCCGGGCTGATACAGAAACTGGATTTCCTCGTGGCCGACCCGCTGCAGTCGCCACAGGGGCATGTTCTCGAGCAGCGCACGCATCTTGGTGACCAGTCGCGTCCAGTCGCGGGTACGCCGCGCCGCCGCAAGGGTCGAACGCTTTCCCTTCAGATCGTCGCGCAACCGGACGAGGCGCGTGATAGCGCTGGCCTGTTTACCCTTGTTCTGGTGCAGGACGAGCCCGGTGCCCGAGGCTACATTCGCTTCGTAAGGTGTGGCCTGCCGCCAGTACAACTCAGCGAATTTGTCCGCGATGTCGTGGATCGGCAGCTCCAACTCGCGAATGGAATCGTCACCGCGTTCGATCGCCAGTTCCACGAGTGCGACCAACAGGGCGTACTTGTACGTTGCGACGAACGAGCCCTCGGACAGGATGCGCTCGATGTTGGCGATGAACCGGATCTGGTCTGCGGGCGACGGGCGCGTCGATAGGTACGGTGGTCGTGTGGCCGAGTCGCTGACTTTGCCCATGGTCAGGTCTTGTCCCAGTACACGGCCTTATCCGGGATCACCCAACGAACCCCGCCGCGCGGATCGTCCCGGTCGCCTGCGTACCGCGGGATCAAGTGAATGTGCAGGTGCGCGACCGTTTGGCCGGCGGCGGCGCCGTCATTGATCCCGACGTTGTAACCCGCAGGATGAAACTGACTCTCCAGCTCGGCACGAGCAGCGGCCAGCAGCGACATCAGGTCAGTGCGCTCTGTGTCCGTGATTTCGAAGAACGACGCTACGTGCCGCCTGGGAATGATCAGCGTGTGGCCGGGCGAGACCGGGAAGCCGTCGCGAAAACAGAGGGCGAGCTCGCTCTCGAATAGGATTCGGTCGCGAGGCAGGGCGCAGAATGGGCAGGGCGGGCTCAATGCGGCTCCGGGGCGGCGAAGTCTATTGAGTCTAGCCCGGGGCCGGGCGGATTTCCCGACGATTCCACCTAGTTCGCCAACAGAAGTGTTGTTTCGATTTGCAAGACAGTTGGCTAATCCGTCGGTTGCCCAGGCATGGAGTCCGCGACCATGAGTAGAGTCCGGAGACATCACATGTAGCTCGCTCAGGTTGGGTACCAAAGGTGCGTAGCAGGCGCTACGATCAACGCCGTGGACCGACTTGATGCCACGACTGGCCTGCCCGAAATCTACGCGCGTGCGTGGTACGGAGCCTCCATCGACGAATTTCTCCGAACCGAATCGGACGCGATCGTCGGGCGGCTGGCCCTCGCCGGCAGTCACGACTTGCAGCAGACTCAGCGCGATGCCTGGGTACAGCAAGTTGTCATACTGAAAGACGCCCTGGCGGGGTTCAGTGGCGCGATCCTCTTCGAGTTCACGATCCCCCGACTAGGCCGTCGAATTGATGCAGTGCTGCTGATCGGCACCGCGGTCATCGTCGTTGAGTTCAAAGTCGGACAGAAGGTTTTCGATCGTGCCGCGATCGAGCAGGTTTGGGACTACGCTCTCGACTTAAAGAATTTCCACGAGGCGAGCCATATGGCTTCGATCGTGCCAATTCTCGTCGCGACTGCCGCGAGCAGTTGCCCGGCGACCGAATTTCAACCCGACCACGACCAGGTCTATCGCCCTGTCTGTGCGACACCCGAAGAACTGCGGGCCATCATCGGTGAATTGCTGCTGGTCATTCCGGGCGCGGTGCTCGATGTGCCTGCGTGGCTGCAGGCGCCTTACCGGCCGACGCCCACCATCGTCGAGGCAGCGCGTGCCCTGTATGCGCAGCATTCGGTTGAAGCAATAGCTCGCTACGATGCCGGTGCTTACAACCTTCGCGTCACATCAAATCGAATCGAAGCGCTGGTCGATGAGGCGAAAAGCCAGGGGCAAAAGAAGATCTGCTTCGTCACTGGTGTACCGGGCGCCGGAAAGACGCTGGTCGGGCTTAACGTGGCTACCCGGCGTGGCGAAGATCACCCGTCGACGCACGCTGTGTTTCTATCCGGCAATGGCCCATTAGTAGCTGTGCTCCGCGAGGCATTGGCCCGTGACGAGTACGATCGACTGAAGAAGCATGGATCGCGTGAACGCAAGGGTGTCGTTCGAAAGCGAGTAGAAGCGTTCATCCAGAATGTCCATCATTTCCGCGACTACGCGTTAGAAGACCCGAGGCCGCCGGATGACCATGTTGTTATCTTCGACGAGGCGCAGCGCGCTTGGAATTTGAAACAGACTGCGGCGTTCATGCTCCGCAAGAAGGGGCGGCCTGGATTTGGCAGGTCTGAGCCGGACTTCCTGATATCAACGATGAACCGTCACCAAGACTGGGCCGTAGTGGTTTGCCTAGTCGGTGGCGGACAGGAGATCAACACCGGTGAAGCTGGCATCGGAGAATGGCTGCGAGCGACGGCAAAGAGCTTTGACGACTGGCATATCCATATTTCGTCTCGGTTGACGGACTCAGAGTACGAATCAGGAGAGGCACTCAAACTTATTGAGAGCCTTTCTAACGTCTATTTTGAGGATCAACTGCACCTATCCGTCTCAATGCGATCCTTCCGGGCCGAAAATGTCTCGGCGTTCGTTAAAGCCCTTCTTGACCAGGACATAGTCGCCGCCAAAGCGGCGTATCAGTTGCTGGCTAGCCGCTACCCGATCTACGTAACGAGAGACCTCGATCAAGCTAAGCATTGGACTCGCACAAAGGCGCGTGGCTCTGAGCGATACGGGCTCGTCGCTTCGTCCAAGGCGCAGCGACTCAAGCCACACGCGATTGACATTCGGGTGCCCGTGAATCCTGTGCACTACTTCTTGAATAGTCGACACGACACCCGATCCAGTTACTACTTGGAGGACGCCGCGACCGAATTTCAAGTGCAAGGACTCGAACTCGATTGGGTATGCGTGACATGGGATGCTGACCTACGGCCCAATCGAACGGGCTGGTCGTACCACGACTTTCGCGGCGACCGTTGGACGAAGGTGAAGATTGAAGAGAACCAGCGCTACTTGGTCAACGCATACCGTGTGTTGCTGACGCGGGCTCGGCAAGGCATGGTGATCTTCGTGCCTGAAGGCGATCCAGAGGATTGTTCGCGCGATTCATCATTCTATGATCCGACTTTTCAGTTCCTACAGGAGTGTGGTGTGCGGGTCCTGCCATAAGTACGGGTTGGATCAGTCACAACGGAATACTAAGGAGCGCTAGTGGCAGGGAAGGCCAGTGGCTTCGCCGACCTGCTCGACTTCCTGCGCCTCCTCCCTCGATTTCTGCTCGTAGCCGGCACGATCTAAGACCTGGCGTGGTTTCGGTGGAGGCGTTTTCGATCGTCGCGTCAAGCGACCGAGCAGCCGGCGGAAGTAGCGCGAGTACTCGTTGCAAGTGAACGTCACCTGCTCGCGCGTACCGAGCACCACGTGCATTGCGTGCGGGTCGAGCTGCTGCACCTTGGCCAGCAGGTCGCCGTAGAACGCGAGCTGCAGTACGTACGAGGCCCTGGCCTTGCGGCCGAGCTTGGTGTCGATGACTTCATAGCTGTAGTCGCCAAGAGCGGAGGGGCGCGCCACCTTGCGCAGGAAGTCCGCGTGGCCGACGAGGTCGCCGTCCAGGAAGGTGGCCTGGTAAATGAGGTCGGCGCCGGAGTGCAGGGCTTCGACGGTCTCGGCGGTGGAGCGGGCGGGGTTGCCTGGTGTCTTCTCGATTTCGACGACGGTGGCGCCGGTGCTTTGCGCTTCGAGTTTCAGGTCGGCCAGGTACGCCGCTTCGAAGTCGTTGCCCTTCTGGAACAGCAGCTCGGTGTGCTCGTCGGGCTTGGTCCTTTGCGCCTTCAGCGCCTTGTCGTCGAGCGCGCGCAGGTCGAGCGCGGTCAGGTGCCCGCACTCGTGGAAGTTCACGAGGTCGGTGGCGGAGAGGAGGAGTTGGGCGCCTGTTCGTTGCATGCAGAAGTTCTTGTTGTTCAGCGGGTTATACGCGGAAGTTAAAGCCTGTACGTCACCTGGTTGGGAGAGCTGCCGTGAGAGTCTGCGTTGCAGTAGGCTCGTGGGGTGAGCTTGTTGCTGCAAAGGCGGCCGGTCGTACGAATAACAATTCCGGGGGCAGAACGATGCATAAACGTCTTTTGGCCATGATGCTGGCCATGTCATGCGCCAGCGCGCTCGCAGATACGCCTGCGGCGTCCGGTCCAGCCGGGCACGCGGTGGGCGAGGAAGCGGCGGTTCTGGCCGCGCTGGATCGCTACATGCTGGCGATCTCCGCGAACGATCTCGACGCGATGGCGTCGATGCAGACGCCGGACGGCATGACCTATCGAGCGCGCGCGGTCACGGGCGGCGGCATGGAGATCGTGGGGCGCCCGAATTCCTATTGGATCGACCCGGCACGCAAGGACAACCACACGTACCGCGAACGCTACTGGTCGCCGACGGTGTTGATCCGCGGCAGCCTCGCAACGGTCTGGGCGCCCTACGAGTTCTGGATCGATGGCAAGACCAGTCACTGCGGCGTGGACCAGTTCGATTTCGTCAAGGTCAACGGCGTGTGGCGAGTCGCCAACTCGATGTGGACCGTGGAGCCGGATGCCTGCAATGAGTTGCGGCCGGCGGATGCGGCTGCTATTCGTCCCGCGGATTGAGCGGCGTGCGCGCGCTCTGGAGACAGACTTGAACCTATTGCAAAGATTGATCCTTGCCACGCTGCTGGCCCTGTTGGCCGGATGCGGCAAGAACACCGGCGTCGGCGGCACCGCCGGTGACGCCATGCCGGCCACGCTGCAGGCCAACGAGCAAATGGCGACCGAACTCAAGCTCGACGACCCTCAGGATTTCGAGGACGCCAAGCGTGGTCTGATCGCGCGCCCAGAGGGCAGGATTATGTCGGCCGATGGCTCGAGGGTGCTGATCGACTTCGATGCCTACAAGTTCGTCGCCGGCAAGGCGCCACCCACCGTCAACCCGAGCCTGTGGCGGCACGCGGTGCTGAATGCGCAGATCGGGCTGTTCAAGGTCACCGACGGCATCTGGCAGCTGCGCGGCTTCGACATCGCCAACATGACGCTGATCGAAGGCAAGACCGGCTTCATCGTCGTCGACCCGCTCACCGCACGCGAGAGTGCCTCCGCGGCGCTGGCATTCGCGCGCAAGCACCTGGGCGACAAGCCGGTGTCGGGCATCGTCTTCACGCACAGCCACGCCGACCACTTTGGCGGCGCGCTGGGCGTCGTCTCGGCGCAGGAGGTGGCCCAACGCAAGATCCCGGTCGTCGCGCCCGCGGGCTTCATCGAAGAGGCGACCAGCGAGAACGTCCTCGTCGGCACGGCCATGGCGCGGCGTTCGATGTACCAGTTCGGCAAGAACCTTGAGCGCTCGCCGAAGGGCAATGTCGACACGGGCCTGGGCAAGAACGTCGCCTACGGCGCGGTCGGCGTGCTTATGCCCACGCAGCTGATCAGCCAGCCCGAGCAGGAACTGGTGATCGACGGCGTGCGCTTCGTGTTCCACAACGTCCCCGGCGCCGAGGCGCCGGCCGAGCTCACGTTCTCGATCCCGGACAAGAAGGCCTACTGTGGCGCCGAGAACCTGGCGCAGACCATGCACAACCTGCTCCCGGTGCGCGGTGCCAAGGTGCGCGACTCGCTGCAATGGTCGACCTACCTGCAGGAGGCCATCGACGAACTGGGCGACGCCGAGGTCTATTTCGGCCAGCACAACTGGCCGGTGTGGGGCAACGCGCGCATCGTCGACTTCATCACCAAGCACCGCGACGTGTACAAGTACATGCACGACCAGACCGTGCGCCTGATCAACGCCGGCCACACGCCGCGCGAGATCGCCGACCTGGTCAAGCTGCCGCCGTCGCTGGCGTCCTTCTTCGGCGCGCGTGGCTACTACGGCGACCTGCGGCACAACGTCAAGGCGATCTACCAGTTCTATCTCGGCGCCTACGACGGCAACCCCGCCAACCTCAACCCGCTGCCGCCGCAGGAATCGGCCAAGCGCTGGCTCGATCTGATCGGGGGTGCCGACAAGGCCGTCGCCGCCGCACAGACGGCTTACGACCAGGGCGACTACCGCTGGGCGGCCGAGCTGCTGAACCATGCGGTCTTCGGCGCCCCCGAGCACAAGGGCGCCAAGGAACTGCTCGCGCGCACGTACGAGCAGATGGGCTACATGGCCGAGGCCGCGACCTGGCGCAACAGCTACCTGACGGCGGCGATGGAGCTGCGCGAAGGGCCGCCGCAGAAGGGCATCGATCGCTCCTTCCTGATCGACATGTTGCAGCAGACACCGATCGAGCGCTTCCTCGAAGCCATGGCGGCCGGGCTGGACGGCCCCGCCGCCGATGGCAAGAACCTGAAGGTCAACCTGGTACTGACTGACATCAAGGAGTCCTACGTGCTGTGGATCGAGAACGCGGTGCTGCACTTCAAGCAGGCAGCCCCCGCGACCGATGCCAACGCGACCCTGACACTGACCAAGCCGATCTTCATCAAGATGATGGCCGGCACGGCGGGCATCAAGGACACCCTGCTCAGCGACGACCTCAAGATCGATGGCAGCGAGATCGACCTGGTGCGCTTCTTCACGCTGATCGACCAGGCGCCGGGCACCTTCGCGATCGTGACGACGGAGTAGGGCGCGCGCGTGCCGGCCACCGGCACCGACCGCGACGGGTGTCGCAGCAGCAGGCGTGGGCCAGCGTCGCCGGGCTCATCGCTGCGCTCGCGATTGTCCTCGCACGCGACCGTATCAACGCGTCGCTGCAACCGAGTTCGCCTGGCGACGCGGCGTTGCGGATTGCGGGGCGATTGAAGCCCCGCTTCTGTTGTGCTGGGTCGGCAGGGGTGGTCGGAGCAGAAGACCGAGCCGGGGTAGGAAGTGGACGGCCGCAGTCTATCGCTGCAGCCTCGACGGTTCACGGGGAGCCGTCCTGGGAGGGTTTGGCGAGGGGGGGGCGCTGAGGTGCGAAGTCAGGCGGCGCGACGCCTGCGGACCGTGACACTCGTGCGCAACTCGAGTTGCGCCGCCATGTCGATCAATGCGTCGAGCGAGAAGAGATCCAGGCGCCCGCGCATGAGATCGGAGATGCGCGGCTGAGTGACGCCGCAGATTGCGGCTGCTCGAGCCTGAGTGAGCTTGCGACGGCGCATCTCCTCGATGATGGCGTTCGCCACTTCGGCGCGGAGCCTGAGACTGGCAGCGATCTCGCGGGAGTCCTCGATGGCATCCCATACGGAGGCGAAGGTTGTGCGCTTGGTCGTCGTCATCGTTGCGTCCTCATCAGTTCCGACAGTCGCCGCCGGGCCAGGTCGAGTTCCCGCTGCGGCGTGCGCTGCGTCTTCTTCTGGAAGCAGTGAATCACGTAGACGGCTTCAGGCAGCCGGGCAAGATAAATCACCCGGAATGCACCGCCCTCTTCACGGACGCGGATCTCCTGCACCCCCGGTCCGATCGACGGCATCGGCTTCCAGTCGAGGGGCTCGAGTCCGCGCTGCAGCCGATCGAGCTGGAACCCGGCAGCGCGGCGCGCGCCATCGGGAAAAGCCCGCAGGACGTCCAGAGAATTACCGAGAAAGTCGAGCGGCTTCACGAGCGGCATTATATCAATAGTTGTATGTTACGCCAGTACGGTCGGGCACTGTGCAGGGGAGTTGCCACTCCGGGGCGACTATAGCCCCGGCTTCTCTCGCGCAGCGACTGAAGCTGCGCTCTTGGTCTGGGGTGGCGGGGGAGAGGGCGGGACCAGGAATCAGGCAGACGCCGCTCCGCGGTTACTCGGGCCCGCGACGCTGCGCCATCGTTCAGGCCTTGCGCCGCCGCTTCGGCAGCGAGTTCACGAACTTTGCGACCGCTGCCGCCGTCTCGCGGGGGCGCTCGATCATGCAATAGGTCCCGCCGCCCTTTGCGATCAGCGCAAGCTTCGCGTGCGGCACGTGCCGAATGAATTCATCGGCCAGCGCGCGATTGCCCGGCGCGTTATAGCCGAGGTTGCCGGACTCTCCCATTAGCAACAAGACCGGCACCTTGATCTTGTGGAGTTCGCTGGTGAAGTCGTTTCCCGCGACGATCGCCATCGTGGCGCCGAGCGACTCGATGCTGAAGTTCCTGCGGAACGTGTCGGCCTCCCATTTCGCGAGGCGCGCCCATTCCGGCTTGAAGAGGTTCTCTGCGGAAACGCCGATCCAGCTCGTGAGGGCCGCGAGGGCCTCGTAGCCAAACATCTCGCCAACCTTGGTGAAGCCGTCGAACGCTGCGCGGAAGCCGGGGTCCGCCTTGAACATCGGGTAGGTGATCATCGCTCTCACGCGTTCGGGGTGACGCGCGGCGTAGCGCACCGTGATGGGCGAGCCGGTGGACGTGCCCCACAACACGACATCCTTCAAGCCCAGGTGGTTGAGGACCACTTCGAGGTCATCCACCCAGCGGTCCTGCGTGTAGACGCCGCCCGGCCACGCGCGATCGCTCTTGCCGGCACCGCGGTAATTCCAGTCAATGACCTGGAAGTTCTTCGCAAGCAGTCCGCGCACATCGTCCCACTGGTTGTGCAAGAGTCCGAACCCGCCGGACAGCACGATGGGCTGGCCTTCGCCTGTGACCTGATACCAGAGCTTGACTCCTTGATCGCTTACGTAAGGCATGACTTCTCGCCCCTGGAGTGAGTGAATTGGGTGGACTTGCTCGTGAACCGATCCGCGGCAAAGTCTAATCCACTGATTTCTGGAAGCGTCAATTTGTTGTCGAGGGAGGCCGCCCTGCGGGCCCGCCTTCGGCGGTTCAGCAAACGGTCCAGCGTTTGCTGTGGCGAGGGGAGGGCACGCGACGAAGCAAGGCTGCGGCCGCGCTGTTTCGGTCGGCATGCATTGAACGCTAAGCTGGCGTGCCGGCATTGGCTGCAACAGGACGAAACGAGATGGACAACGACAGGCCGTCAGTCGCGATCTACTGGGACTTCGAGAACATTCACGCCAGCCTGATCGAGCAGCTGCATGGTGTGGGGACGTATCGGCAGACGCGGTTTTCGCCGCAGGAGCCGGTCGTCAACGTGGCGGCCCTGATGGAGTTCTGCGCCTCGTTCGGTTCCATTGCCATCAATCGTGCCTATGGCAACTGGCAGTGGTTCGCACGCTACCGTGAGGCGTTGCTGCACAACGCCGTCGAACTGATCCAGTTATTCCCGCCGGGTGCGGCCGCGAAGAACGGGGCAGACATCAAGCTGTGCCTGGACGCCACCGAGGACATGATCCGCTTTCCGCACCTGACGACGCTGGTGATCATTGGTGCGGACAGCGATTTCCTGCCGGTGTCGCAGAAGATCAAGGCGGCAGGGCGGACGCTGGTCGGGGTCGGCGTGGAGGCCGCCACCAATCGGCACTGGGCACACAGCTGCCACGAATTCCGCTACTACGAGCGGTTGGTGGCCGAGGGCGAATCACCGCTCGAGACCGAGCCGAGCGACACAGGGCCGGAAGACGCCGAACCGTTGGCGTTGGGGCCGCCCGATGCCATCGAACTGATCCGGCGGGCGATCGGCCGCCTGGCGGCGAATACGGGCGAGCCGTGGGTGTTGAAAGCCACCATCCGACCCATGGTGCAGCGGCTCGATCCGACCTTTGATGAAAAGACGTATGGAGCCGCGACCTTCTCAGCGTTGCTCAAGAAATACGAGAACGTTCTGGAGGTCCGCAAAGGACAGTTTGACCAGGAGTATCGGGTCAAAGAGGGGAGCGGGAAGTAGCGGGGGTCGGCCAGGAAGGTGGCCTGGTAAATGAGGTCGGCGCCGGAGCGCAGTGCTTCGAGTGTTGCGGCCGCGGACTTGGCGGGGTTGCCCAGGTGCTTGGCGATCTCGACGACAGTGGCGCCGGTGCCTTGCGCTTCGCGTTTGAGGTCTGCCAGGTACGCCGCCTCGAACTCGTTGCCGCGTTTGAAGAGCAGCTCGGTGTGCTCGTCTGGCTTGGTCTTCTGCGCCTTCAGGGCCTTGTCGTCGAGTGCGCGCAGGTCGAGCGCTGTCAGGTGCCCGCACTCGTGGAAGTTCACGAGGTCGGTGGCGGAGAGGAGAAGTTGCGGGCCCAGGCGCTGCATTCAGTAGTGCTTATTTTTCATTGAGTTATACGCGGAAATTAAAGCGTGCGCGTCACCCGGTTGAGGGAGAGCGGAAAGGAGTGTGGGGCGGGGGAGGCTCGTGGGGTGAGCTTTTATTTCTGCCGGTTCCAGGAAGGAATCCGGTTGGATCGCGTGGCGAGCGGTAAGCAACATGGCGTTCGCCAGGTCGGCTTTGAGATGGCAAAGAATGGCATAATTTGCCATTACTCGATGCACAGGTGGTCGCCATGGCTATGAACGTTTCGCTTACCCCAAGGCTTGAAGAAATGGTCCAGGAACACGTGCGGTCGGGCCGGTACTCGTCAGCCAGCGAGGTGATCCGTGCGGCCTTGAGGCTGCTCGAGGATCACGAACGGGAGCAGGCGGTCCGGTTCGAGCAACTCAAGGCAGACGTGCAGAAGGGCATCGATGACCTGGATGCTGGCCGGTCGGGAGAACTCACCGCCGAAGTTTTTGAAGAGATCAAGGCTCGCGGTCGCGCTGAGCTGGCGCGGCGCAGGAGTAAGTCTGGCGGGGGCTGATGGCACAGATCGTCTATTCGCAAACGTCGAAAGACGATCTGTTTGAGATCTGGGTGGGTCTTGCTGAAATCAATGTATTTGCCGCCAAGCGCCTATTGGACGACCTGCACGCCGCCACGCAACTTCTGGCAACCCAACCATTGATCGGGAAAGCTCGCCGTGAATTCGGCCCCGGGATCCGGAGCTTTCCCGTGAGGGACTACGTCATCGTGTATCGGGCAATCACGGACGGCGTGGAGCTGGTGCGCGTGGTACATGGCGCGCGCGACCTTGAGCGGGTGTTGTCGTGAGGTGGCGGGGACGGGCGCTGTCGATCCACTTTCAGCGATGTACCGGATCTGGGACAATGTAGACCGAGCGTCCGGTCATCATTCATTCGGGCGCGTGCCGGCGACGACTGAGGGAGATGCTGGATGGCGGTACGTAAGGTGATCACACGCAACTCTCGAGAACTGGCAGCTGTTCTCGGGCTGTCAAGCGCCGAGCACGCCGCGCTACGCGTTCAGTTTGAGCTGGTGGAGGAGATCGGCAGGGAGATCAAGCGCGTTGGCCTGACTCATGCCGCGCTGGCGAGGCTTGCGCAGACATCGCGCCCTCGGGTCACTGCAATCCTGAATGGCAATCTCGAAGGCGTATCGACAGACCTCCTGCTCCGCCTGTTGGGAGTGCTGGGAGTTCGGGTGGAACTGAAGTTTCGAAGGGCGGCCTGACGTACCGCACGCATCGACGAGCTTACCCCGGCGAGCAGCGGCCGATTCCTGCACGCCAACGGTTCACCGCTGCCCTGGTAAGAGGGCCAGGAATCCGCCAGGGAAGCGAGATCATCTAGAACGAAGGCTGTACGGTGAATCCGTACAGCCTTCGAATTACGCGACGTAACGCCGCCGCGCGCCCTTGACGACCAGCGAGTCCAGCGGCATGCGCGTGCGGGCCGCCAGTCGATCGGTCGCCGGGCTCTATCGGACGGCGCGTTTCACACGTCGTACGACTTTGCGCTTTGCCACGTTCCTCTTGACCGTCTTGCGCCGGGCGACCTTGCGTTTGGTCGTCTTGCGCTTGACTGTCTTGCGTCGGGCAACCTTGGCCTTGGCCACTTTCCGCTTCGCGACCTTGGCGTATTTCCGGCGTGGCGTCTTTTTCCGCCGTTTGCGTTTCGGTGGTCCCCCGTCGGGTGGCTCGGGAGGTGGTGGCGGTGCACCGCCGTCCGGCGGTCCCCAGGGGTCGGTGGGATCCACAGGTTTGGGTGGTTTCGGTGGTGGCTTGGGTGGCAGCGGCTTGTCCCACGGCTCATCGTGCTTTGGTCGCTTGCGTGCGACGCCCTTCTTTGTCGGCATTCCATTCCTCTTCTGATGAACGAAACCGAGGCGATCATCAGTGGCCGCGCCGCGCTTGTCAAAGCCGTCGACTACCTTGCCGGAGAGCTGCGGCCATGGAGATGACCTGCTCATTTGTCCGGGCACAGAGTTCCCGTCCGATCGCCTCGCCGACGGTTTCCGGGACGATCGGTGTCCACAGCGAGGGCCTGTCTGCGACCCACTGCTTGTTGTCGCCAGAGAGATTGTTGCCGCTGTACCCGCTCGAGGCGATGTCACGATGGAGTGACCGGACGCAGTCCTATTCGCTTTGAGTCACGACGCTTTTCGCCGGGAAATATCCCATCCACTGGACAGCCTCGAGATGCTCATAGCGCACCGGCGCGCTCTGCAGCGGCCAAGTCACGCTCGATCAGGAACGCCTGCAGGCGCTTCAGGTCTTCAACCGCCTCGAGCGTGAGGCGGACGCGATAGCTGCGCACGCCTACTTATCGCGCGACCGGGCGTGTTCGAGCTGGCGCCTGAGGGTCTTCAGCGCCGCGTCACTCGACACGTAGCGTCCGGCGCGTCGCGCTTTCGCGGCGCTCGCCAGCCCCCGCTCGACGAACTCCTGTTGTGAGCGACGAAACTCAATCGTGCGCGTGACGGCGTCATGGACGAACGAGGAGAGGGACTCGCCCGGTGCGAGGACGGCCTCGGCCTCGGCGCGCAACTGCGGGGAGACGCGCAGTGGCGGCAGCGTGCTGGTCTTCATGGTGCGACGTCCCCGCGTGAGTAATGCAATTGCGATGCATGCTAGCTGGGTTGGGGAGCGCTGACAAGTTGGAAGGCCGGAGCGACTGAAGCCCCGCAGTTGTTGGGTCGGCAGGGGTGGGGAATCGAAGCCGGATCCAGGAGCGGGAGTAGGGCAGACGCCGCGTAGCGGTTACTCGGGCCCGCGACGCTCCGGCGTCGTGCCTCGCTGCGGACCGGCCGCCACGTCCTTGTGGCAGCGTTCGCCGCACGCGGCTCACCCATGGTCCTCGCCCTTCGGGCCCGCCGATGGCGGTTCAGAAATCGTTCCCGCGATTTCTGTCGCGTCGCGCGGCGACGCCTCGGATGGGTTTTGCAGGGGAGCCTGGTCCGAGCACGTCACGCAGCGCGCGATCGGCCGCGGTGGTCCGCCAGTGTGGGCAGCGCTTTCACGGCCTTGCCGGATTCGCGTTCGGCGACGCGCAGCTCATAAAGTTTCTGCAGGTTCAGCCAGAACTCGGCACTGGTGCCGAAGAAGTGCCCGAGTCTGAGCGCCGTGTCGCCGGTGATGGCGCGCTGTCCGTTCAGAACCTGTGTCACCCGATTGGTGGGCACCTTGATCCGGCGGGCGAGTTCAGCCGCGCTCATGCCGAGTTCCTCGAGCTGCTCGGCCAGGTGTTCGCCAGGGTGAATTGCGGTGCGTGCCATACCGACCTCAGTGATAGTCCACGATTTCGACGTTGAGCGGGCCCTTGGATCCTTTCGGCCACTCGAAGCACACGCGCCATTGATCGTTGATGCGGATGCTGTATTGGCCTTTGCGATCGCCTTTCAATGCCTCGAAGCGGTTGCCGGGCAGCGCCGCAAGGTCGTCGAGCGAAATAGCCGCGTCCAGCTGGTCCAGCTTCATCGACGCCTTGTGCGCGATGCCGTCAAATGCCTTGACCCGGAGGCCCCCGGCAAAGTTACGTGTACGCTTGTCGCGGTAACTGCGGATCATGCTCAGGCAGAGCTTAGCCGGAGATATGCGTTACGTCAAACGTAACGGCGTACGGCGATCCGGCGGGGCGACTTAAGCCCCAACTCTCTCGCGCAGCGACTAAAGCTGCGCTCCGGCTCTCGGGCCTGGGGTCGGCAGGGTTGGGAATCAAAGACGGAGTCGGAAGTGGACGGCTGCGTAGCGGCGCTTCGCAGTGTTTGGCCGACCGGAAGCAGGATGTCGATAAGTGACGACAGAAGGTGTTCAATGCGGTCCTGAGGACGTGCCAATCGGGCGGTCGCGGATCTGATGGTCATTGGGGAGACTGGACCGTGAACGCCGAGCGACGGCTGGAATTGCTGCTTGCAGGCCCCGAGAACAATTACGCGGCTGTCCTGACGATTCCAGGCGCCGGCAACCGCTATCCTCGACCGGCGGGGGGACCTTCATGAAGCAACGCAACCTGCTGGGCACCCGCAATGGGCGCTTCCTGACCTTCGGGTTGCTTTACATCTCCGAGGGCATCCCCTACGGATTCACGTCCGTCGCCATGGTGACGTTCATGCGCCAGCACGGCCTGGGCCTCGACGTGATCGGCGCGTTCTCGGCCGCGCTGTTCCTGCCCTGGGCCTTCAAGTGGGCCTGGGCGCCGCTCATCGACCTCATCCGGCTTGACCGCTGGGGCGGCCGTCGAGCCTGGATCGTCGCCTGCACCAGCATGATGCTCGTGACTCTGTTGATCATGGGGCGCATCGATGTCGATCAACACTTCAGATGGCTCCTCGCGATGGTGGTCCTGCACAATTTCTTCTGCGCGACGCAGGACGTGGCCATCGACTCCCTGGCGGTCAGCACGCTGAGGGCCGACGAGCGGGCCCGCGGCAATGGCTTCATGTTCGCCGGCCAGTACTTCGGCATCATGCTGGGCGGCGGCGCGGCGGTCTTCGTGTCCGGCCGCGTGGGTTTCTCCGGCGCGCTGGCCTACGTCGGCATGATGTGCCTGATGAGCCTGGCCTTCGTGCTGCTGTTCGTGCGTGACCCCGGCGTGCGCCCTCCGGCTCGACGCCAGCCGGACTTCGTCGCGGTGCTGGTCACTCGTCTGATCGGATTCGTGAAGGAGGTCTACGTCAGCTTCTGGAAGTCGGGGCGCGGACCGATCCTCGGCACCGCCTTCGCGCTGCTTCCCTGCGGGGCGATGGCGCTCGCTTACTCCATTCTTTCGACCATCCTGGTCGACTTCGGGCTCGACGAGCGTCAGATTGCGCAGTTGCAGGTGTGGAACACCATTGCTGCCGCCACCGGTTGTGTGCTCGGCGGCGTGTTGGGGGATCGCTTCGGCACCAAGCGCACGGTGGCCGCGGGCTTTGCGCTCACGGCGCTGGTCGCCTTCGGCTTGGCCACGCAGATTTCTCAGGCCGGCCTGACATCCGTGGCGCCCGGCTACTTCTTCGGCAGCATTGTCGCCCACGGATTTTTCTTCGGCGTTGCCTATGGTTCGCGCAATGCGATCTTCATGGGCATGACGAACCCGGCGGTGGCAGCCACCCAGTTCACCGCCTTCATGGGCATGAGTAACCTGGCGATCAGTTTCGGCAACTACTGGCAGGGCATCGTCGCCGAGCGCATGGGGTACGCGACGGCGCTGTACCTGGACGCCGCGATCGCGCTGCTGGTGATCGGGCTGATCCCGTTCCTGCGCGGGCGGGACGAGGCGCCTGCCGGCGAACTGCAACCTGCTGGCCCAGCGGTCCCGGTGCCCGCCGCGGCAGGCGATTGAGCCACGCATCACCGCGTAATGCGGATCCAACTCACCACCGGCCGGCGCTCCGACAGGGCATGCTGAGCGCCGATCTCGGCTTGGCGGTGGTCGGCGCGGGCTCACCAGCAGGCCGGTTCCGCGGATCAGCCGGTCTGGACGGGTGGTTTGAAATTACTATCCACCTGTCTGTGCAGGGTTGTTTCTATGGATGGCAGCGCAAGTCATGGGTGCAACTGGTGAGGGGCGCGCGCTTTAGAGTTCCGCCCGAGGCTCTTGCACCGGCAGTGCTGTCGGGCGACCTGCAAGCTTGAGGCCGAAGAACAAAGCGAGGCCTGCGACCATCCAGAGCGTGCCGGCGATCTTGGCTTCGGTGTGGGCGTTGACGAGAACATAGACGACGATGGCGAGACCCACGGTGGGCACCACCAGGTGGCGCAGCCATTTGCGGCTTTTTTCTCGTCTGAGGAAGTGCGCCATCACGGCAAAGTGCAACATCATGAAGCCGAGCAGTGCTCCGAAGCTGACCATCGAGGCAAGCAGTTGGAGCTGGTCCACCAGCCATATGCCCAGGGCCAGCGTGATGGCAGCGATCAGGAAGATCGCGCGGTCCGGCACCTTGCGCACCGGATGGACGTGGGCGAGCAGGTGCGGCAGCTGACCGTCGCGCGCCATGCCGTACAGCAGCCGCGCCGTGGCCGCCTGCGCAGTCAGCGCGCCGGCGATGCCGGCGAACAGCACGGCTGGAATGGTCAGCATGACCTTCAGCCAGTTGCCGCCGATCATCGCAGCGATGTTGTAGAACGCGGCCTCGGTCTCTTCGCCCGGCGCGAAGCTCGTGCGCCCCAGGACGAACAGCGACGCAAGATAAGTCTGCGCCACGAACAGGACGGCGGCAATGCACAACGAAAGCATCGTGGCTCGCGACACCGCGTCGGGGCCGTCCTTGCTTTCCTCCGAGAGCGTCGAGATTGCGTCGAAACCCAGGAAGCTCAGCACCGCGAGCGACAGCGCCCCAAAGAGCAGGCTCGGCGTCAGCTCGACCGGATTGTAGAACGGTGCGAGCGACAAGTGTGCGCCGCCGACATGATTTGAAAGCGCGTACAGGCCGACGCTCATGAAGACGAGCAGCAGCACAAGTTGCAGGCCGAGCAGAACGAAGTTCATGCGCGCGGTGGCCTCGATCCCGAAGTAATTGATCAGCGTGGACAGCGCGAGCAGCAGGACCACCCAGACAGGCTTAGGCACGGCAGGCAACGTCGCGTGGAGCGCGATGGCGCAGGAGACGTAGACGAGCGTCGGGAGCAGCAGGTAGTCGAGCAGAATCGCCCAGCCGGAGAAGAAGCCGGCGGCGGGGCCGATGCTGCGCGCCGAGTAAGTGTAGACCGAACCGGCTATCGGAAAGGCGCGGCTGAGCGCCATGTAGGAGAGCGCCGTGAACACCATGGCGACCAGGCCGACCAGGTAGACGAGCGGCACCATGCCCTTGCTCGCGTTGTAGACGATGCCGAACACGGCAATCGGCGCAATGGGAACGATGAAGACAAGGCCGTAGACGAGCAGGTCGGACAGGCTCAACGAACGCTTCAGTTCCTGCTTGTAGCCGAACGATTCAACGCTTGTTGCCGCGCCAACGGGGTTCTTCATCGGTGGAATCCTTCCCTGTTGGAGGTCGAACCAGCGTCGGGGAGACGCTAGAGTGCCGTGCGGTTCGCAGGCCCGATCTCGAGACCCGCCATGCGCATGCCGTCGATGAATTGCTCGACGTAGTCTGGGGCCCACCATCTCTCGACGTAACTGCGCAGAATGGAGGCAACGTCCGGCCGAATCCTGAGCAGCTCGCGCAGCGCTTTGCCCGCTGCCTCGCGTTCCCCGAGTTGACCGTAGGCGGCTGCCAGTGCCGCTTGCGCACCATGGTGACCGGGCATGTTGTTCTTGAGCGCAGCATCGAGCGCGCCACGGTAGTCGCCCCGGCGGTAGGCGTCGTAATAGTCGGCTAACCAGTAGTAACCGGGGTGATTAGGATTGAGCTGCTTGGCCCGTCCTGCCAGCGCTAGACCGCGTTCCCAGCGCCCCGCATAGTTCAGCAGCTCCCCGAGGAAGGCGATGGAATTACCGTCCATTGGATTGAGCGCGACGGCCCGTTCCGCCGCATTGACGAAACTCCGCAGGTCCCTGTGGAAGAACAGCGCCTGGGCCAGGCCGAAGTGGGCCAGGTGATTGGACGGCGCGATCTCGACCGCGCGCTGCGCGGCTGCCAGCCCGCGCGCCAGGGAGTCTTTCTGCAGGTCGAAGAACTGCGCGTAGTCCTGCACGCACAGCAACGCCAGCATGGCCCAGGCGTCGGCAGACGTCGGTGTCCTACGCACCGCCAATTCCAGGCCAGCGCGCGCCGATGCCAGGTCTTCGGCGGTGAGCCGTTCGAAGTAGCCGAAACTGCGCAGCACCGCTTCATAGGTGGTCAGCTGCTCCGGACTCCTGCCGCGCAGCGCTTCGCCCATCGTATGGGGCAGCACGCCGTTCGTATCTGCGACGGTAGCGACGATCCTGGGAACGAGCTCGTCCTGCAGCTCGAAGACCGAATCCGGATCGAATGCGCTGTCATAGCTCTCTGCCCAGAGGTGAGCGCCCGAACCCGCGTCGACGAGCTGCACCGCGATGCGCACCTTGCGCCCGGCCTGTCGCACACTGCCCTCCATCACGTAGCGGGCGCCAAGCTCCCGACCGGCCGAGCGTGCATCCGTAGCCGTGCTCCCGTAACGCAGCGTGGCGCCGCGCGCCACGACCCGGAGGTACGAGAATCGCGACATCCCGGTGACGATGCCCTCCGACAGACCGTCGGCGAGTGCGGCAATGCCCGGGTCAGTGCCACCGTGGGCGAAGGGCAGCACCGCGACCCAGAAGCCCTCGTCCCCGCGTGCCGTTGCCTCGGCCGCTGCGGACGCTTTCGAGGGCTCGGGCCACTGCGCGTCGGCGTGGTCGTCCGCAGCAGCCTGCAGGCCCGCCTTGCGCAGGCCGTCGATCACGTGCTCCACGAGTTCTGGATCCAGGAACTTCCCGAACTCCGTGCGCGCCTCCAAGGCGAACTGCGGCGCCAGCGCGAGCAGTTCCGTCAGGCACCTCGTCGCCGCCTCATGCTCGCCGAGTTGCCCGTACACGGCGGCGAGCACCGCCTGCGTGTCGCGAAAGCCCGGCAAGTCGATCCTGAGCGCAAGATCGAGCGCCTTGCGATAGTCACCCTGCCGGTAGGCGTCGAAGACCAGGGGGAACCAGTACCACCCGGGATGATGGGGATTGAGGCGCAGGGCCTGCTGCACGAGGGCGCAGCCGCGCTCCCACTCCCCGGCGTAGGCGATGAGCCCACCGAGGCCCGCGACGCCGCAACTGTCCATCGAGTTGAGCTCTAGGGCACGCTTGGCAGCGGTCTGGAAGGCCGGGATCTCCCTGCGATAGAAAAGGATCTCGGCCAGCACCTGGTGCGCGCGGTGATTGGAGGGATCGGCCTCGACCGCTTTTCGGGCCGCCTGCAGTCCCCGGCCCAGCGGGTCGGGCTTGCCTTCCAATCCCAAGGCGTACTCGTTCTCGATGATGAGAGCCAGCGCGGCCCAGGCGTACGAGTAGCCCGGCGCCAGCGCGACTGCACGCTCCAGTGCGGTGCGCGATGCCACGAACTCCTCCAGTGTCAGGCGCTCGAAGTAACTGAAGCTGCGCAGCACGGCCTCGTAGGGGCTCAATTCCTCGGGGCTCCTGTTGCGCAGCGCCTCGCCCAGTGTACGCGGCAGGACGCCGTGCGCATCCGCGATGGTCGAGACGATTCGCGGGACGAGTTCGTCCTGCAGTTCGAGAATGCCTTCCGGACTGAACGGGCGATCGTAGGTCTCGGCCCATAGATGGGCGCCCGACTGGGTGTCGACGAGCTGCACCGCGATGCGGACCTTGCTTCCTGCCTGGCGAAGGGTCCCGTCGATCACGTAACGCGCGCCCAGCTCGCTGCCGATGGCGCGCACGTCGGCCGTCTCGCTCGTGTAGTGAAGCGTGGAGCTGCGCGCGATCACCCGCAGGTACGGGAAGCGCAGCATGCCCATCACAATGCCCTCGGACAGCGCGTCGGCGAGGGCGGCGATGTCGCCGCTGGCTCCGCCGTGCCTGAAGGGCAGCACCGCGACCCAGAAGCCCTCTTCCCCGCGAGCCGCTCCCCCGGCCGGTGCGGACGGCTGCGCCGCAACGGGCATCGCAACGGGAGGCGCGGTTTGGCTGCCGAGCAGTCGCGCCACTCGCTCGGCGAATTCCGCCGGAACCACGCCCTGCGGCAGCCGTGTCCATTGCCGCTCGCGGAAGCGATCCGGCACGCGGGCCGCGGGCTCCGGCGTGTCGTCGATCAGCACCGGCAGCAGGAACGGCCGGTCGTCGGCCATGTCCAGCATGCGCTGCACCGCGAGGTTCCATTCGCGACGGAAGTAGCCTTCGCTGCGTGCATTGGTGTTGGCGGAGATCAGCGCCATGAACAGCGTGCAGTCGCGAACCTGCCTGCGGATCGCGGCATCCCACGCGTCGCCGCCGCGAAGTTCGCTCTGGTCGAACCACACCTCGAGCCCGGCCGCACGCAGTGCGTCGCAGATGCGCCGTGCGGCGTCGACGTCCTGCGATGCATAGCTGAGAAAAACGGCTTGGTGGGGATTACTCACGCAGGATCGATTCAAGAATCAGGCTGGTAATGCCAGGAGCCGAACTGCCTCGCTCATGGGCGAGGCGCCGCGCTGATTCTCCCCGGCTCCCCAGGGACACGCAACCTTCGACCGCCGCGCCCGCACGTCACGTCGCATCCGGCCTTCCGCGTTCAGCAAGGAACGGTCGGAGCACCCTCGCGGTGTGCGACTTCGCGACCGCCTTCGCCACATGCTCCGGCGATCCCTGGGCGACGACGCGTGGGATGCCGCTGTCCGCCAGGTGCCCGGAGGATCGCGCGGCGCTCGAGCGCTTCGGCGTGGGTGCGGGGAAAGCGGAGACGCCGCGCACGCGGAGGTGGCACTGAGGCAATAGTCAGGGGCGGTTCTCCGGGGCGGATTCGGGCGGACGCCGCATCGCGGCTCGCGTCGCACTGCGACGCCTCGGATGGTTGTCCGTGGGAAGGAATGCTGAAGAGCAGGATTTAGGCAGACGCCGCTGAGCGGCTCGTTCGGCGATTCTCGCCGAGCCTCGGAGAGTTGTCCGTGGGAGAGGATGCCGAGACTCCGGTTTGATGCGCGCCCCGCGCAGCGACTAGAGCTGCGTTCTTGTTCCAGGTTGGCAGGGGTGGGGAACAAGCAGAGGTAAGGCAGACGGCCGCAGCTTGTGGCTGCGGCCTTGACGGCTCACTGGGAGCCGTCCAGGGAAGGGTCTTGCAAGGGTAGACTCCAAAAATGAATAACAAGTTGTCGATGACGCTGGCTGCGACTTCACTCGCAGCGGCCATGGTGACGTTCACCGTTCATGCTCAGCCTGTACACGCGGTCGAACGGTACGAAGTCGTGCACGGCTGGCCGGAACTTCCGCCGGGCGAAATACTCGGGCAGGCCACGGGAGTCGACGTCGACTCCAACGGCAACGTGTGGGTATTCCACCGTGCCGGGCGCACGTGGCAGGAGCCGTTTCCCGCCGATCCGATCCAGGGGACGACCGTGTGGGTGTCCGAATCCCGTACGGGTCGACTGCTGAAGTCGTGGGGTGCCGGGCTCTTCATCATGCCGCACGGTCTTACCATCGACCGGGACGACAGGCGACCGGTGTTTCAGAAGAATTCAGGGCGATTCATTGACCCGAACGCATGCACGGTATGCCATACGTCGTACGGCGATGGTGCAATGGCGACCGAACCGTTGGCGAGTACAGGAACCATAATTCGGAGGAGTCGAAATGCGTAACGGGCACGGCCATTTCTGGATGCGTTGCTTACTCCTAATCCACGAAGCATGCGGGCCTTTTCCTTGGACGGTACGTACCGTCCACGCCGGTATCAGCGATCCCGGTCGGCGGTCGCCGATGAATGGCTTGATTCGCCTCCTGCTTGTTCCCGTTGCCCTCGTAACCTTCCTGCCTGCGTCGGCCGCAGAACCAGAGCAGGCTGTCGTCAAGCCTGCTGCTGCCGCAACTCCCACGACTCCTGCTGCTCTCGTCGCTCCGTCGGCTCAGACTGCCAAGCCAGCTGACGCCGCCGCGGCAACACCCAGCGACGGCCGGGAAACGGCAGTTGCGCGTGTTCCGAATGGCTACAAAGTCAAGAAGATCGGCGGTGAAATTGTCTATTGCCGCAAGAGCACGCCGCTCGGCTCGCGCTTTCCGACGGAGGTCTGCATGACCGTGGCCCAGTACGAAGAATCCGTGCGTCAGCGCGACGGATTGCGACAGGAACTCACCGGCAAGCAGAAGAGTTACTACATTCCACCCGAACCCGGCCGCGGGGGCTAAGGAAATCGCGGTTGGTTACACGGCGACCTCCACGGGTAGCGAGATCATAGAAGCAATGGTGGCGACTAGTGCGTCCGGTACCACGCGAAGTGCGCCGCTATCAGAGTCTTGAGTCTTTCCGTTGGGACGACCCAAGTCTTTCTGAACAAACGCCCTGGCCCGCGCCGGGACAGGGTGGCACGTAATTGCCAAATCGGGCCTCCGATCTGAACCTGCGAGTTATGCGCCGAGCCCGGCGCCACCGCCTCCCGAAACGGGAGAGAGAGAGGAAGTCGGGCGGACGGCCACGCTTGTGGCCTCGCGCGATCACTGATCGCGCCTAAGATTGGTTTTTCGATGAAGAGAGTGCGTGACGATGCAAGTCCACCGTCCGGTTTGCCATTCGCGGGGCGACTAAAGCCCCGCCTCCTAAGGGTCGGCAGGGGTGGGGAATCGAAAGAGGGGACGAACGCAGACTATCGCTGCGTTCTCGCGGCCGCTGAAGATGCGTTGGGCAACGGCGAGGCCCCTGAATCAAGGCGTGGTCCCGGAGGCCTCAGTGATAGTCCTCTTCGCGCTGGTGACGCACGGCGAGAATCGAAATGTGGCGCGGATCGTCGATCTCGAACAGCGCCACGTAGCCTGCGTTGCCGAAGGGGATGATGAGCTCCCGCAGCAGCGGTCGGTCGCCTGGCCAGGCCTTGCGGCAGGAAAAGGGCGAGTGCTCGAGCAACTCGAAGGCCGCTTCGATGGCGTCCAGGGCGCGCTCTGCAGCGGCCAAGTCACGCTCGATCAGGAACGCCTGCAGGCGCTTCAGGTCTTCAACCGCCTCGAGCGTGAGGCGGACGCGATAGCTGCGCACGCCTACTTATCGCGCGACCGGGCGTGTTCGAGCTGGCGCCTGAGGGTCTTCAGCGCCGCGTCACTCGACACGTAGCGTCCGGCGCGTCGCGCTTTCGCGGCGCTCGCCAGCCCCCGCTCGACGAACTCCTGTTGTGAGCGACGAAACTCAATCGTGCGCGTGACGGCGTCATGGACGAACGAGGAGAGGGACTCGCCCGGTGCGAGGACGGCCTCGGCCTCGGCGCGCAACTGCGGGGAGACGCGCAGTGGCGGCAGCGTGCTGGTCTTCATGGTGCGACGTCCCCGCGTGAGTAATGCAATTGCGATGCATGCTAGCTGGGTTGGGGAGCGCTGACAAGATGGAAGGCCGGAGCGACTGAAGCCCCGCAGTTGTTGGGTCGGCAGGGGTGGTCGGAGTGAGAAATAGGGAGGAACACAGGCTATTGCTGCGTTGTCGACGGCTCACGGGGGAACCGTCCGTGGAGGGTCTTGCGGGGATTCCACAGGGGCTGGGCAGCAGTGGGTGCGGGTGCTAAAGTAATACTTGGCACTACATGAGTATTACTTGCATGGCAAACAACGTCACGTCCAAAGGCCAGGTCACGATTCCGAAGAAGGTGCGGGACCGGCTCGGGATCGCGGCGGGGTCCGCCGTGGCCTTCGAGCTCACCGATGCCGGGGAGGTCGTGTTGCGGGCGGTTGGCCGCGGTGGCGGGCGCCGGCCGGCGCGGGCACCGAAGAGCCGGTTCGCGAAGCTGCGCGGGCGGGCAACGGTCAAGATGCGGACCGAGGAAATCCTCGCGCTGACTCGCGGTCGGTAAGTTGCCGTGATTCTGGTCGACACCAACGTGCTGCTGGACGTGGTCGAGGACGATCCGACCTGGGCGGACTGGTCGCAGCGGCAGCTCGATGCCGCGAGCCTGCGTGGGTCGATCTGCATCAATCCGGTGATCTATGCCGAGTTGTCCATGGCGTTCGCGCGCATCGAGGAACTCGAGGCAGTGGTGGCGGACGGCGGGCTCGAAGTCGAGGAGATTCCGCGCGAAGCGCTGTTCCTGGCGGGCAAGGTGTACCTCGGCTACCGGCAGCGCAGTCGATCCGCGGTCAAGCGTAACGTGCTGCCGGATTTCTTCATCGGTGCCCATGCGGCGGTGCGTGGCCTGCCGATCCTGACGCGGGACGTCGGGCGGTATCGGACGTATTTTCCAACGGTGGAGCTCATCACTCCGAAGCGATGATTGATGCAGGGTGACGGGGCGGATGAAGCCCCGCCTCTCTGGCGCAGCGACCAAAGCTGCGCTTCGACTCCCGGGTCGGCAGGGGTCGTTGGAGCGGAAGACCGCGGAGAGGAATCGGCGCGGGGACGAACGCAGGCGCTGGCTGCATTCTCGCGCTGCGGTGGCTGGCACCACGGCGTCAGTTGGGCGGCGCCGACGTCACGGGCGCTGTCTTGTCCGGGCACAGAGTTCCAGGCCGATCGCCTCGCCGACGGTGTCCGGGATGATCGGTGTCCACAGCGAGGGCCTGTCTGCGACCCACTGCTTGTTGTCGCCAGAGAGATTGTTGCCGCTGTACCCGCTCGAGGCGATGTCACGATGGAGTGACCGGACGCAGTCGTATTCGCTTTGAGTCACGACGCTTTTCGCCGGGAAATATCCCATCCACTGGACAGCCTCGAGATGCTCATGGCGCACCGGTGCGGTCGCGATCGTCCCTTGTCGCCGTGCATCGCGGAAGGACACATACACCGCTGTTGCGCGATTCGTCACGAGGCGCTCCCAGCCGCCCTCGGGCAAGGGCAGGAGCGATGCAGGCCACGCGACGGATGGCTCGGATGTCGGTTCTGCCGCCTGGACGGATGCGCTGCAGGGCGCACCAAGCATCATTGCGATGGCAGGTAGTCGCACGCTGAGACCTCTGTGGCTGCTGCGGATGGTAGCGCCGTGCTTCGGTGGGAGCGACGGAAGCGGCGCTCGGACTCTCGGGCTACTCGGCCCCGCGACGCGACACCAGTTCGCACTGCCGGCCGTCGCTCACGTTCCGGCGTTCGGGCCGCCGCAACTGACATTGAGTCAGCTGCTACCGATCTCCGCCCTCAGTGTGCTGCGCCGCGGACAGCCGCTATTTGCACGCCCCGATCCGTTTTGCTTGCAGCTTGGTGCTGACGTCTATCCCGCCGCTGGCTTTCGATTTCGCGGTGCGTACGACCGAGAATGAGTCACTGCTCAGCGTCCCGTCGACTCGAACTGAGGAGTATTGGCAATCTGAGGAGTAACTGACCTTGCCATTGCCGATCGCCAGACCGCTCACCTTGCATGAAGCATCCGCTTTGAACCCCGCCATGAAGCGGTTGTTAAAAACTGCTTCGACGTTGGCCAGATCCTCGGCTTTGATGCATCGCGTGTTCTTGTCGGGCTTGGCCTCTTCCTGCACATTGCTGAAGGTGGCCCACGCGGTGACTTCGTACTCTCCGGGCTGCAATGGAACGGTTTGAGCCGTGGCGAGCAGCGGCATCCAAGCGGCAGCGAAACATAGACTGCGTGCGCACGTGAATTTCATCTGCTGAACTCCAGAAGGTGGTTGGACAAATGGCTCCGCGTCGGCGTCTGGACACCCTGAAGGTACTTATACCGCACTGGTGCAGTCGCGATCGGCCCATGCCGCACATGGCCTGCGACGGGCGATGCACGGTCAGACGGGTCCGTCGCTGACGGAGCGGCTGTATCAGGTGATCCGCAATGACGTGGACGACCGCCGCCCTCAGCAATTACGGATTGACTCCGCTGTCAGTCGAGCCAACCTTGGATCGTTCAAGACCGGTCTGGTTACGGGAGACAACCGCCATGCCGTATCGAATCAGGTGGGAAGGACACGGCGTCTACCGACGCTTCTTCGGCGTCATTACCCTTGCGGAGTTTCGCGAAGCCAACAAGGAAATGCGCACCGACGTGCGCCATGAGGGCATTCGCTACATCATTTCGGATTACCTGGAAGCCCAGCCCGCCCCGGACATCAGCGAGCGGGACCTGAGGACATACGCGGAGCTCGAAAGGCTGTACTTCTACAGCAGCCCGGACACCGTGCAGGCGATTGTTGCCACGGACCCGAAGACCGTGACGTTCGCCCGGTATTACGAGTCGCTCGGTGTTTCGCCGTATTGTGTCGCAGACTTTGCGACCGTCGACGATGCCCGGTGTTGGATTGCGAGCAACCCGCGGCGGGGCTGGAACCGGCCGTCGCTGAACGACACGTCTGAGGCGGCGGTGCCGCACAACTGAGAATACGCGGCGGCAGTCAACGCGGAGGTCGCGGTGGTCTTCGATGGCGGCCTTAGTTCGCGCGCACCCGAGGGTCGAGGAGGGACTGGCACACGTCGACCAGCAGGTTTGCCGCGACCACCAGCGCCGATGACAGGATCGTTACGCCGATGATGACCGGCAGGTCCTGCTTGAGAATCGCCTGGACCACCTCGCGCCCGAGTCCGGGCAAGCCGAAGACGACCTCCGTGACGATCGCGCCGCCCATCAGCGTGCCGAGGTCGATGCCGAACTGCGTGACGACTGGCGTCAGTGAGCTGCGCAGCGCATGGAGCAGCACGACGCGCCACTCGGGAAGCCCCTTCGAGCGAGCGGTTCGAATGTAGTCCTCGCCCAGCGCGTCGAGCATCGCGCCGCGCGTGAGCCGGGCATAAGCGGCGCCCGTCACCAGGGCGATCGTGAACCAGGGGAGGATCAGGAATCGCGCCCACTGCAGCGGACTCTCCGTGAATGGCACGTACGAGCCGGGCGGGAAGAACTCGAACCCCGCGCGGTAGAGCTGGAAGAACAGGAAGAAGAGCAGCAGCTGCCCGACGAGGAACGTGGGCATGGAGTAGAAGAACAGTGCGCCCGCCGTGATAGACCGGTCTGTTCGCGACCGCGGCCGAGCCGCCGCCACGACGCCTGCGCCAACGCCCATCAGCAGCCAGAGCACCGAGCCGCCAAGCGCCAGCGAGGCGCTGACAGGGATGTCGCGCGCGACAATCGACACAACCGACTCCTGCGTGATGAACGATTCGCCGAGATCGCCGTGCACGAGGCGGCCGATGAAGCGCCCGTACTGGACGAGGATGGGCTGGTCGAGACCGAGACGCGCACGCACGACCGCGAGCGTTTCCTCACTCGCCTGCCTGCCGGCGATGAGTCGCGCCACGTCGCGTGGCACGGCGAAGTACACGACAAAGACCAGCGTCGCGACGAGCCAGACGACGAGCGCCCCCCAGGCGATGCGGCGCAGCAGGAAGCCGATCACCCGACGCCTCCGCCAGCCGCGCCAATGGTCTGGTCGTGCCTCGGGTCGAGCGCATCGCGCACGCTGTCGCCGAGCACGTTGAATGCGTAGGTGATGCCGAGCAGCGCCGCGCCCGGGAAGAGGAGCAGCCACCAGGCAACCTTGTAGTACGCCATCGCGTCGGTGAGCATGTTGCCCCAGGTGGGCGTCGGCGGCGGTACGCCGAGGCCCAGGAACGAGAGCGTCGCCTCGAACGCGATCGATGAGGGAATCAGGAGCGTCGCGTAGACGATCACCGTCGCGCTCACCACCGGCAGTATCTCGATGAACATGATGCGGGCACTGCCTGCGCCGAGCGCGCGGGCGGCCTGCACGTACTCGCGCTCGCGAATCGCACGGGCCTCGGCGCGCACGATGCGTCCGACCGAGGCCCAGCTGAAGAACGCGATCAGGAAGATGCTCACGCCGAGTCCAGGTCCGACGAGCGCAGCCAGTGCCAGCGCGAGGACCAGGAAGGGCAGCGAGAGCACGACGTCCATGAAGCGCGACAGGAAGGTGTCGACGGCGCCGCCATGCCAGCCGGCGGCGATGCCCACGATCGCGCCGATCAGGACGGCGAGCCCGCTTGCCAGCACGCCGACCAGCAGCGAGATGCGCGTACCGTAGGCGATGCGTACCAGCACGTCGCGTCCCAGTCCGTCGGTGCCGAGCCAGAATTCGCGGCCGGGTCCGACCGGGATGCCCGTTGGCGAGAGACCGGTTTCTGTGAACTGCTCGATCGGCGAGTGACCGGTCAGCTGCGCGAGCATCGGCGCGGCGAGCGCGACCACGAGGGCGAAGAGGATCGTGATTACCGAGGCAATCGCAGCGCGATCGCGTCGCAGTCGCTCGAAGGCGAGCTCCCACGGACCGCGGCCGCGAATGCGCGGCACCGCGCTCATGCGGTAACGCTCCGCGCTGCGTCAGTCGACAGCGTCTCGCCATCGGCCAGCGGGAAGTGACAGGCCGTCGTGTGTTCGGGCCCGTCACCGGCCCGGGGGATGAGTTGCGGCTCCTCGGCCGCACACCGCGACTGTGCGCGGGGGCAACGCGGGTGGAAGCGACATCCGCGCGGCGGATCGAGCGGTGACGGTGGATCGCCGGTCAACAGGACGCTGGTGTGCGCTCGTCTCTCATCCGGGTCGAACGCCGGGACCGCCGACAGCAGCGCCCGTGTGTACGGATGTCGTGCCCGCTCGTACAGCGCCGCGGAGGGAGCGACCTCCGCGATCCTGCCCAGGTACATCACCGCGACGCGATCGCTCACGTGCCGCACGACGGACAGGTCGTGCGAAATAAAGAGGTAGGTCAGGCCGAGCTCGCCCTGCAACTCGTCGAGCAGGTTGAGGATCTGCGCCTGGATCGAAACGTCGAGCGCCGAAACGGGCTCGTCGCACACGATGAGTTCGGGGCGCAGCGCAATTGCGCGGGCAATGCCGATGCGCTGGCGCTGGCCGCCGGAGAAGTCGGCCGGGAAGCGGTTGTAGTGCTCGGGATTGAGCCCGACCAGCGCCATCAGGTCCTGCACTTTGCGCCGGCGCTCGCCGGCCGGGCCGATGCCGTGAATCTCGAACGGATCGCCGATGATCGACCCTACGCGCCGACGGGGATTGAGGGAGCCATAGGGATCCTGGAAGATCATCTGCATGCGGCGGCGGTAGGGCCCGAGCTCGGCGTGCGAGGCGGTCGAGATGTCGTGGCCGTCGAACAGGACCTGGCCGGCATTCGGGTCCAGCAGGCGCACGACGCAGCGGGCCAGCGTCGATTTGCCGCAGCCCGATTCGCCGACGAGTCCGAGCGTCTCGCCGCGCCGCAGCTCGAGGCTCACGCCTGCCACGGCCTGCAGCCGCTCGCTGCGCCCGCCGAAAGCGGCGCGCGACTGCACTGGAAACTCCTTGACGACATCGCGGAGCTGGACGAGTACCGCGGCGGTCACGGTGCGCCACCTCGCTCCGGCAACCAGCACGCCGAACGATGCGCGGCACCGTCGCCAGCGACGTCAACCAGCGGTGGAGGAGTGCTCGAGCAACGGTCGATCGACCATTCACAGCGCTCCTGGAACGGGCAACCGCGCGGCGGCGCGACCAGGCTCGGCGGCTGGCCGGGAATCGGCACCAGCCGGCCGCCGATCGCATCGAGCCGTGGGCGCGAGCGCAGCAGTCCCTGCGTGTACGGATGGCGCGGCGTTCGCAGCAGGCTCTCGCGCGCCGCCTGCTCCATCGCCCGGCCGGCGTACATCACGAGCACCTCGTGAGCCGTCTCCGCGATCACCCCGAGGTCATGAGTGATCATGATGATGGCCGTGCCGAACTCCTCCTGCAGGCGACGCAGCAATCGGAGGATCTGTGACTGCACCGTGACGTCGAGCGCGGTCGTGGGCTCGTCCGCGACGAGGATGCGCGGATTGAGCGCGATGGCCATGGCGATCACTGCGCGCTGCAGCATGCCGCCCGAGTACTGGTGTGGATAGTCGTCCACCCGCCGCTCGGGCCGCGGTATCCCGACGTGGCCGAGCAGTTCAACGGCGCGCGCGCGCGCCTGGGCCGCGGAGACGGGCTCGTGGGCGCGGATCATTTCGGCGATCTGCCAGCCGATGGTGTAGAGCGGATGCAGGCTCGACAGCGGGCTCTGGAAGATCATCGCGATGCCGCGCCCGCGTACTGCGCGCAGTTCCGCCGCGGGCAGCGCGAGCAGGTCGCGTCCCTCGAACAGCGCCTGCCCGGTGATTCGCGCGCCGCGCGTGAGCCCGACCATGGACTGCGTGGTGACGCTCTTGCCGGAACCGGATTCGCCGACGATGCCGAGTGTCCGGCCGCGAGCAAGGCCGAAGGAGACGCCGCGCACCGCCTCGAGCACACCGTCGGGCGTGTTGAACGAGACCGCGAGGTCATGGACTTCGAGCAGCGGGGCAGCGTCTGGCAATCCGGTCACGGCCGGTCTCCCGCTTTGGCAGGGGCGGCATCGGCGAGCCACACGGCGGTGAGGATGCACTGCTGCCCGAGGACGGACCAGACGCAGTTACGCAGGCGCGAGGAGCGCATCCAGCCATTCTTACGCTCGATCAGCGGCACGATCGCCACGTCGTCCATGACATGGGCCGCAGCGTCGGCCCAGGCGTCCTCGGCCAGCTCGGCCGTGGGTGCGGCGAGCGCCCGATCGATGGCGTCGTTCACGGCTGCGCTGTCGTAGAGGCCGTAGTTCTGCGAGAGGTTGCCGAACGGGCGGCCGTCGAACAGCGGCATGATGACCGAGCGGCCGTTGTTGCTGCCGAACCAGTCCGGAACCCATGAGGTGTAGGCGAGGTCCCATTCACCGCGCCGGGCATTCTGGGCATTGGGCAGCAGGCGGCCCCAGAAGTCCCCGGCCGAGAAGGGGAACAGCTCGGCGTCGAAGCCCGCACGTCGCAGGCTGGCCTGCGCCGACTGCGCTTCGATCGGAAATGTCGAGTCGGTCGGGAAGGCGACTCGCAGCCGGATGCCGTGCGGGTATCCCGCTTCCGCCAGCAGCCGGCGCGCGGCCTCGGGATCGCCGCGGCCGTTCGGCGTCACGTGACGATCGGCACCGACCCGAAAGCCCGCAATCGAACTGGAGACCGCCTGATACAGCGGTCGCGAGATGTCGGGTCCTCCGGAGAGCTGGGCCAGCGCGTGCTTATCCACCGCGAGCGCGAGCGCCTGGCGCACCTTGAGGTTCTTCAACGCCTCGCCATTGTTGGGACCGACCAGGTTGATGACCAGGTAATGCTGGGAGCCGTAATGATCGCCGTCGGGCTCCAGCATCACGCGCGGATCGCCGATCGCAAGCAGCGACGCCTGGTTCGCGGTGAGCATCGACATGTCGAAGGCCAGGTCGGCCGTCCCGGCTTCTAGCTGCAGCTGGGTCAGCTCGTTGTCGATCCCGAGCTGGATGTTGATTCGATCCACCCAGGCGGCGCGGTTGGAGTCGCTTGCAGGGTCCCAGGCGGGATTGCGGGTGAGCTCGATCTCGCGGCCCTGCGCGTAGCGCGTGATGGCATACGGGCCGTCCGAGAGCGTGTGTTGCCGGAACTGCGGACTGTCCGGGAGATAGTCGAGGTACTCCTCCGGCACGGCCGAAGCGAAAGGCATCGCCAGCAGGTTGAGGAAGTCATGCGCCGGCGCGACGAGTTTGAAGACCAGCGTCGAATCGTCGAGTGCGCGCACGCCGTCGAGGTCGTGCGAGGCGATGAACTGGCGGATGTCGGCAACCGTGGCCGGGACCTTGGTGAAGGCCGTGCAGTACTGCGTCATGCCCGCGATCGTGCTGGTGTAGTAACGCGGCGCGCCGACCGGACTCACCGGGTTGCAGAACAGCTTGAACGCGCGCACGAAGTCGTGTGCCGTCACCGCGCGGGGCGGCGAGCTGTTCCAGCGCACACCGCTGCGCAGGTGAAAAGTGTAGAGCTGCCCATCGACGCTGATCCCACCGTTCGAGCGTGTCGGCAGCTCCTGCGCCAGGTCGGGAACGACCGCGGTCTTGGTTGCGTAGTCGGGGGCGGGCGGATACATGACGAGCTGCCGCGCGAATGCCTCGCTCAGCCACATCGAACCGGTGACATACGCACTGGTGGGCCAGAGATGGTCGACGTCGGAATTGCCGACAACCTTGAGCGTTCCGCCGCGAACGGGCGGCGCAGCATCATCCGCGGCGTGGTGCGCCGCGTGCTGCGAGCTACCGCAACTCACGCACAGTGCGCTCGTCAGCACGAGGAGGCCGCGCTCGAGACGGCGTCTCACGCTTATGGTTGCTCTGGGTCCCTGTGGAAAGGGCGGGCGATTGCGAACATCAACAGACCCCCGACCTGCGGTTGTTATGTACCCAGTCGCTGGCCAGAGTAGCCGAGAACCTCGGTCCGGTCACGCGAGTGCCCGGGAGGTGGCGGTGCATTGCGGAGGGCAGACGCCGCGTTGCGGAGAAGAATTCGGACAGACGGACGGGACCAGGATCAGGGCAGACGAACGCGGGCTATCGCTGCGTAATTACTCGGCACGTCGCAGTGCGACTCACCAATGTGCGGCGTTCGTCGCGTTGCGACTCGCCCTCCGGCGGTTCAGGAAACGATCACGTATGGCGGGTGTGTCCGGTGCAGGGGTGTTCGTGCCGGTCGGGCCCCAGAGAAACATCTGTTTTACAACTAAGTGTTATTGTAGTAGAATAAACAAATACTGAAATACATGGAGTCGCTGTGGACGTCAAAAACATCCCGCCAGTGAACAAGCGCCTCTGTCGCGGCGCCGCTGCACTCGCTGGCGTCACTGCAGTCGCCTTCATCGCCGGCAATGCCGCGATGTGGCTGGTTCCGGCATGGACCGAAATGGCGGCGCGT